>ERZ724509.76-NODE-76-length-44126-cov-14.985024_pt1 | contig 44126 bp, 52 predicted proteins | sample MGYA00376042_ERZ724509 | MGnify/ENA primary metagenome ERZ724509 (study PRJEB28724, sample SAMN07190887) | wastewater metagenome | isolation source: effluent of sewage treatment plant in Hong Hong | place: USA: Christiansburg, Virginia | collected 2016-03-01 ...
GTAGTGTCATTGACATCATCGAGTTGATCAAGAGCAAACGCGGCACCTACCACTATGGTAACAAGGATGACATATCGTCTCCTGAAATAGGTAGGCAGAAGGGCCAAGACATGCAGGTACTGGCTAGCACTATCGAGCGCATGGAGCGTTCGGTGTCGCAAGCATTCCTTATGTCAAGTGGTGGTGTTCGAGATGCAGAGAGAGTAACCGCAGAAGAAATCAGGTTCTTTGCCAAGGAAATTGAAAGCGCATTTGGCGGTCTGTACAGCACTATGAGTTTGGTGTGGCAGATGCACGAAGCCCAATGGGCAATGGCGCAAGTAGACAAGAGTATCCCTGATGTATTGGAAGTTAAGATTAGCACTGGCATGGATGCGCTGTCGCAAGAGACTGCGTTAGATAGCCTGCGCTTGTCGCTCTCCGATCTGGGCCTGCTTAACGGTGTACCGGAGGATGTGCGCAGCGTACTCAGTGCAACACGCATTGCAAAGTTCCTGTTTATGAACCGCAATCTTCCATTCGACCAATTCACGCTAACTGATGCAGAGATACAGCAGCGTGCTTCTCAGCAACAACAACAACAACAAGCCCTCATGCAAATGCAGACGCAACAGAACGTGCAAACGGAAGTTGCCAAGGGCGCGGCAAAAGGATAATCTATGCCCGATGACAAAACAGTAGTCGATCCGGCTGAACAGGCCCAACTCGACACCCTAGGCAATCCGGCACCAAAGGCACCATTGCCCAAGGAACCTGTTGTAGATGATGCAGCTAAAATTGCAGCAGATGCCGCAGCAGAAGCACAAGCGGTAGCAGATAAGGCCGTGGCCGATGCAGCAGAGAAAGCCAAAGCAGACGAACCCAATGACGACAAAGAACTTGATGTCGATGTTTGGGGCAGCACTGGTAACGCACAAGGCGATGCCGTGCTGGCATTGTTGCAGAACTCGGGTGTAACGACTGATGAAGCCAAGGCTCTGATGTTCGATGCAATTCAAGCAGGTGATCCTACCAAGATTGATGCTGCTGCTTTGGAAGCCAAGGTTGGCAAGAACAAGGCTACCATCATCATCGAGGGCGCAAAGAACTTCGTGAAGGAAAAGCGAGAGGCTGCACAAGCAATCGTTGCAACCATGCACGCAGAGGTTGGTGGTGAGGCCAACTGGAAAGTCATTGCTGAGTGGGCCAAGGAAGGTGTACCAGCAGAGGACCTAGAGGTTCTGCGCGAGATGATTGACGGCGGTGGAGTTAAGGCTCGACTGGCCGCAAAGGAAATGAAGGGGTTGTATGAGGCTGCCGATGGCAACTCGACCCTTGCTAAAACGGAGGTTATTCCGGGTGGTAAGCCGTCAGTGAATAGCAAGTTCGTGCCGCTGACAAGCATCCAGTATGCGAACCAGCTTGAGAAGGCAAACAAGGAACACCGGGGTAACATCCCAGAACCTGTGCGCCGCGCATTACTTGATGCACGCCAAAAGGGCAAGCAACAAGGTATTTAATCCAACACTACAATAAGGAATAACAGATGGCTTATCCAGCTACTGACGGCACGGCACTTTCGGACCTTGCTCACTCCGAGATGATCGAACACTACGCAGGTGTAGTGGACGGTCAATTCGCCAAAGCATCTATGATGCGGCAATTCGTAACGGTACAGCCCGTTATTGGTACGGACACTCTGATCAATCGACGCATTGGTAAGACCACGCTTAAGGCGCTGGTTGATGGTGTTCCGCCCGATCCGTCCAAGACCGCATTCGGTCGTGTCAGCGTCACCGTTGATACCACGATCATTGCACGCGACAACCGCTCGCAACTGAACGAGTTCCAAATCGACTTCAATGCTCGTGCGGAAATCGGGAAGGACCACGGCAAAGAAATCGGCAAGTTCTTCGATGAAGCACTGTTGATCCAAGCTGCCAAGGGCGCTGCTCTTGCTGCACCTTCGGGCCTGAACGGCTCCATCGGTGCGGGCCTCGTTAAGACCCATGCTTCGGCTGGCGACGAACTGGACCCTGATCTGCTGTACGCACAGATCGCCTCGATCATCACCTATCAACAGGAGCAAGACATCGACACTGATATGTCGCATGTGTTCCTGCGCCCAACGCACTATGACGTGCTGTTGAACTGTGCCAAGCTGATCGACCGCGATTTCTCGCGTGAGAACGGTGACTTCGCTGATGGTAAAGTCAAGACCATCAAAGGTGTGCCAATCGAAATGACTGCACGCATCCCTAACGCAGCTATTGCAGCACACAAGCTCGGCTCGGCATACAACTGGTCTGCCACCGAAGCAAAGGTAGTTGCCATTGTCACTAACCCGATGGCATTGCTGGTGGGTGAAACGATCCCGCTGACTTCTGACGTGTGGTTCGACAAGATCAGCCGTACGTGGTTCATCGACAGCTTCATTGCGTTCGGTGCATCCCCACGTCGCCCTGACGTGTCGGGCATTGTCCGTAAGGCATAAGACCCTACTACAATTTGCCGCTCATTGCATTCGTGCCATGGGCGGCTTTTGCTTACGCGCGCGCCTGTAACGCAGACATGTCCGTAAGCAAAGGAGAACACCGTGATAACAGAACTTGACACTATCAATAGGATGCTCGGTGCTGCCGGTCTTGCCCCAGTGTCGGATGCAAATACAGCCCATCCATCTTACCGCAAAGGTAAGAACAAACTCAATGAAGTAAATACAGATGTGCAAAGCAAGGGGTACTGGTTCAACAGTTCCGATGTCGTGCTTAAGCCAACTGTTGACGGTTCAGTCTATGTACCGCAGAACGCCGCCCATATCAATACTACCTCTCGTTTGGATAGCAAGATTGTGCAACGGGGTACCCGCATGTATGACCAAGCCAGCCGTTCGTATACCATTGGCCGCGAATTGAATGCTGCACTGGTAGAGATTATTGCCTTTGATGAACTGCCTGTAATTGCTGCCAGCTTTATTGCTGCGCGGGCTGTGCATGAGTTCTATCTCGATCAAGGTGGGCAGGAGCCTAAGCTATCAGAGTTCCGTAACATGCGTATGGTAGCAGAAGTTGAGATGAAGAAGGAGCAACTTAAGAACCACAGGCCGGTGCAACCATCTTACAATAGAACTGGCAGCCAAGGTTGGAACCGTAACCTCGAAGGAGAATAAACCATGAGTACTGAATCGCTCGGGTTCATGCTGCAAGGCGTGAGCCAACAGCAAGCTAAAGTCCGCTCAAGTGGGCAGGTCACAGAGCAAGTAAATATGCAGAGTGATGTTAACAGAGGTTTAACTACGCGGCCTGCTACCGAGCGATTGGGTGTTATTGGTGACATCACGGCAGAGGGCAGCAAGTCCTACACTGTTGACATCGAGGGAGATTTGTATCGGGTTGTCCTAGAGACTGGGGAAGTACCAAAGGTGTATAGCTACGACGCTAGCGCACCTGTAGTTAGCAACCCAAACATGCAGCAGGGGTACATTTCTACAAATGCTGCCGTATATGTGTACGACAAGACAGTATACATTACAAACCGTGATATGATTGTGGAAAAGATTGCGGCAACCTACACATCTGAAATTACAGAAAATTGGGGATACCTATTCTGCCTCGGTGGTTTGTTTACTAGAAAGTATACAGTTGATGTGACTGTAGGCACACAAACAATTACCGCATCATTTACTACCCCAGACGGTACGTCTGCTGGAGATGCGGCGCTAACGACTACTGACAATATCATCCACGAATTGTATTTAGATTTGATTGCTAAGTTTGCTGCTGCTATTCCCGCAATTACTACGGTAACTTTGTCAATCGTAGAGAACCATATTCGTATGGTAAGCAGTGCTAATGACTTAAATAAGATCAGCACTCGTGATGGGGAGGCCGGTACACTGCTATATGGCGATGTAGCTAGAGTTAAAACTCTGGCAGACCTTCCTAAGTATTCAGCACACGGCGATTACCTATTTGTTTACGGGTCAGTTAGCATCTCAGATGACTTCTGGATGCGCTACGAAATTGACGGCGAGACTGTAGGAAGTGGCTTTGGAAAAACAGGGGCATGGAAAGAATACTTCAATGTAGCCGATCCAAGCACCCTTAATCCAGATACGATGCCACACATCCTAACCCGGAACATAGATGGGACGTTTACGTATGATTGTCAGGAATGGAAGCACCGCAGGGTGGGAAATGAAGAAAGTAATCCTACGCCATCTTTTGTTGGGTTTGCTATCCGTGACATTCGGGAGTTCCAAGGACGCCTCACTTTCGCAACATCTGGCGCTACAGTCGTATGTTCGAGGACAGACTACCCCACGGACTTCTATCGGAAAAGTGCTACAACTGTTGTGGATACCGACCCAGTGGATCAGCGGGCAACAATGGAAGGTACTCGGCCATTCGATTGGTTGGTTCCTTTCGACCGGGATTTGTTTGTACTATCGGCTAACGCGCAGTACGTGATCAGCGGTTCAGGTGGTCTAACTGGCGGTAACTCAGGGATTGTGCTGGCTACCAATTATGACATGTCATCTAAAGCACGACCACAACCAACCGGGCGGACACTACTGTTTCCATTCAAAGGTCAGCGGTACGCAGGCGTAAATGAATACTTTACCGGAAACAACTACGCTTCAACTTCCGTAGACAATCTAACTAAAACCGCAAGCAAGTATATTGACGGGGAGATTAAAGAAATTATTTCTTCTTCTAATGACGGAGTAGCAATATTTCTAACCGATCTTTCATATTCTCAAGGTGTCATTTATGTGTACAAGTATCTGTGGGAGTTCGATAAGAAAACCCAGAGTGCGTGGGGTACGTGGAAGTTACCCGGTAAAGTGAAGCATTGTCATATTCAAGATGGTGTACTGTATGTATGGTACTCGTCAGTGTTTGATGGCCTTGATTTAGAAGAGCGCGTATGCGCATGTAAATTGGACATACCTGACAATAGTACAACAGGTTACGCCGTTGCATTGGATGACATCTTAACTGCCGTTGTCCCGGATGCGCCTACTTTTACGATAACTTCCTCACACAATGCCCTAAAGTTTTCGGCGGTTGGGGTGACGGAGGACTTGGCCTCTAGTGAAGTCGTGCCGTCGAGTTCTGCTGTTTCTGGTACGGGAAGCGCAACTCGGTACCAGTACGTATTCGATTTAGTAGAACGCGATTGGCTTATTGGTGCAACTCTTGTATACGGACAAACAATGGAGCGGTATGTCGATCCAACTCCACCAGTAGCCCGCGATCGGTTAGGCAACGCTAAAAGTGATGTGCAGATTGTTGTTCGAGCATATTACATAGACTACGCTGATACAGGACAGTTCAAAGCCCAAATGATCAGCAAATTTAGAGGCGATCAGGATGTGGCAAATACCGACTGGTTTCCCCTAGATGATGACCCAGAGCATCCGTTTGAAGAAAGTGTGCGCACGGGTACTCTACAAGTACCGTGGGGAGAATACTCTAACTTAGCTACACTGCGTGTGTATAGTAACGACATACGCCCAACCACTCTACAAGAAATCAGGTATGATCCTGAGTATCTAAAAGCAGGAGGCTAATATGGCTGTTTCGTCTAACTCCTTCATGCTCGGTGAATTGGGCCTGACGGGGTTTAACGGTATTGCAAACATAATGATTGCAAATGCCGACAGGTCCATTCAGAAGATTATGGACAAGTACAACAATACTATGGCGGCGCTCTCCGCAGCGCAGGCTAACAATCAAGTAACCCGAAATGAAGTTAGCGTAGGTCAGCAAGCGTTGCTGGCCGAAGCTGGCGATCAGCAGGCTACTATGCAAGCAACAGAGAGCGCCAAAGTGGCCGCTGCTGCGGCAGGCGTATCAGGCAATTCTGTAGCAGTCACTCTAAACTCATTTGCGAGGGGGAAGGCACAGAAGGAAGCAGCAGTGGACCTTGAGCGTAAGCAAATCTACAATGGTCTTAATGATCAACGTAGGAGCATTGCTATTCAAAAGGCATACGGCAAATCCATCTCGATTATGCCCAGTACCAACGCAACAAGTTTGCTAGGTCTTGGAGCAAGTCTGCTTGACGTGTATAAGCAGCATCAACCATCCACATACGATATTGGAGGCTAACATGGCAGGAGAGTTCCGCCGCGAACAAGTACAGAACCCACTAGGTAACACTAGTGATCTACGGCAAGGTGCGGGGCTGAACACTCCGGTTGCTGTTGGCGGGGTATCACGCCCCGCCAGCATCAATGTTGCCCCGACTTCTACCGACACGATGAACAAGCTCGCCGCATGGGGCGGCGAGGCTATCCGCAAGGAAGCAAGCAAGCAGTGGAACAAAGACCTTCTTGAAGGACAGATGGCTTACCAGCAGGGGCGGGCATTTGATGAAGTTGTCACTGATGGCAACAAATGGAAGGCAGAGGGCTATCACGTTATGGAAGCACAGACGCTTTCTAGCACGTTCCTTGCTGCCCAACAGAACGAGATTTCAAGCGAAGGCTACGCACTCAGCCCAGAAGAATACCGCAAGCAGTATGTTGGGCGTCTTGACGCGCTGATTGATGGCAAGGACCCGCGAGTGCAGGAACTGGTACGCAAGACGATGGTGGGGCAGATGCCTACTTTGGTCGGGCAACACACCACTGCTAACTTGGCATACAGCCAGCAGCGCACAGAGGAAGCCCTCGTGACATCCATTGACGTTGTGTCCAAGGACCCGACCGCATCGGATGCACTACTAGCGATTGCAAGTGATAGCCCAGACGGCCCCGGTGCAGGACTTGGCCCAGACGAGCGCCGTGCTGCTGTGGCTAAAGGCGTGGCCGCTGCGTTTGCCAATGACAACCCTGCTGCGTACATAAAGCTAAAGGCTGCGGGCGCGCTGGACAACTTGACACCGGAACAACAGGCAGGTATTGAGAATGCACGCCAAGGGTACATGCAGAAGCAACGCCAGACGTGGAATGCAGAGAAGGCCGAGGCTTTTGATGGGTTCTGGACCAAAGTTGAGAATGGTGACTTCAAACAACCAATTGAAGCCGCTACTGCGTTTGCGGCGGTTAATGCCCAATTCGGAATCGAGATGACTGCCGAGGAAGGATACACTGCAATCACTGCTGCCAAACAAGGCAACGAGAATGCCGGTGCTGTTACAATGACCCATATTGATACTGCGATTGCAGCGGGTGATTATGACTCCGCTGCACTCATGGCCGCGCCTGCTTTGGTTAGCATGGAGAGCGGTGGGCGATATGATGCCGTCGGTCCATCTGTTAATGGCGGGGATCGGGCACTTGGCAAATATCAAGTTATGGCAAGCAATGTTCCTAGCTGGACGTTAAAGCATTACGGTATTGAACTTACCGCAGAACAGTACCTAGCAAATGAGCAAGCACAAGATGCTGTGTTCAAGGGAGAGTTTGGCGGATATATCAAGCGGTTTGGTAACGTGCGTGATGCCATTAGTATGTGGCATAGCGGTCGGCCTTACGAGAAGGCTGTACGCGATGGTGCAGCAGATGTAAATATGTCAACTGCAAGTTATGTAGACAAGATCATGGCGGATATGACCGGCAAGTCGTATGCACAGATTAGGCAAGAAAACGCAACTGGCGCTCTCAACGATGTCCTGGTACAGTATGCCCAAGTAGCCTACGAGGAAATGGCCCCAAAGTTGAACCAGCTAGATCGGGCACACATGGATGGCACTATTCCAGCATCGGAATGGCGGCGTCAACGTGAGGCATTATATAGCGAGTTCAGCGTAAAGCGTACTGCGGCAGATGTCAATCATGAGTTGGCCGTAACCAATGCTATCGGTGAGCGGGCGCGGACGGCAGCTAAGACTGCTGCTGATCAGGCGGCTGTAGATAATGCTAGCACTCAGATTGCAGTAGCAGAGACTACAATGCGTGCAGTGTGGGATGACCCAAACGCTACCCTCGCACAGAAACAGACTGCTGCGGCCACGTTCAGTGCAGCGCGAGATGCAGCATACTCTTCTAACAACATCCCTATGAGCATAGCAGAGCGCACTGGTAACAACAAGCAGATGTTGGATATGGTTGATGCAGCCGTTAAAGCAGAGCGAGTTGCTACCGAGCAGATGGTCAGTGTTACCCGAGCAGCTAACGCAGGTTCTCTTGGCACTGATACTTCTATTGATACAAAGACCCGCACTAAATGGTGGGATCAGCAAGTGGCTGCGGTACAAAAGTCTGCACAGCAGGCTCAGGCAGCTAATCCAAAGATGACTAATGACGACGTGACTGCAATGGTTCAACAAGGTATGCTTGATACTATGTCTAAATCTGGGTATATTCCTGATGATTTCAAGGCACGGTATTCGGCCACACTTAATGGTCCTCTGGTTGACAAGAACGGCGTACCTAGCCAAGAAGCAGTAAGCACCATCTCTGACTACATGGCTATGCGGATCATCAATCCGCGCGTAGCTAACATGATGTTAGACGAAAGTGGTCGCGCCGTGGCAGATGCTGTATCACATGATGCTGGAAACAATGCAGGCGGAGTTGCCTTTGCAATTCAGCAGCGGGAACGTAGTGGACAGATGATTGCCGGGGCATCCGAGCCATTTCTGTACTCCCAAGAGCCTGCTGTTCAGGCCGCTGTTAGTAACGCTACTACTAGTTACTTTGGTGACGATAAATGGTTTAACTTCTTTGGCTGGCGCAATCCAGATGCCTTTCGTAGCTTTACTGCTGACCCGTCACAACGTAACGCATTTAAGACCGAGATTGACCGCGCTGTATTAGAGAAGTACGCGCTAGGCGGAGGCAAAGGTCGCCCAGAGAGTGTGGTTAAAGCATCTATCGAAGATGTAGGTCGTAGGACTGCAATAATCGGCGGTACTCCAATGGTGGCACCGAAGGGTGTTGATATTGGTGCTGAAACCTTTGGTACGGGCCTTGCTAACTTTGGCGGGTCACCGGGGCGTAAGGCTGAGATGATGAGTGACCCCAGTAGTGTGGATAACGCAGTACGAAACTGGGTTATAGATAATGCCGGGAAGCCCGGAACAGGTATTCCGATAGAGGCTGCTCAGGCATGGAATGAAGTTACCATCCCCTCAGAGGGTATCTTGGATATTCCGGGATCACTTCTATATGCTGCAAGGCAGAGCATGTCGTTTACTGTATCTGAGGAAGATCGTCGCGCTGGCATTGACCTATCACCAATGGCAATTAACCAACGTGACGGGGGTACGTTCTTGATGGTCAGTATCCAACCGGCAGATGGCGGTATGCCTATTATTGCCAACGTGCCTCTAGCACAGGCAGGTGCGGCTTGGATGACTAAGTTGCAGACACCATAACACAGAAGGGAAGCCAATGACGATAACTCCATCTACCCCGTTCCTTGCACAACAAGAGGCGGAAGACACCGCCGCCCTCGCGGGGAACGCAGCGGGACTAGAAGCGTCCCGCTTGGCTTCCCAACCGGGTTATGCCGAACGGGAGTACTCCCGCGATCAGCAACAAGGGTTCGTTGAGAACCTCAAGAGTGCAGCCAAGGGTACGGCTGCATTCAAGGCTGGTCGTTATGTGGCAGATGAGCATGTAGCTATTCAAGGCTACTTGGAGAAGCAGGGGTATGGCATCGCCGCCGCCCCACTAAGCTGGCTTGCAGCTATTGCAGGCGCAACCTTGGACGACAAAAACTACAACAAGGCGCAGCACGCTACGGCGCTGACCGAGGGTGTGCCTGTGGAACACTGGGATAGCGTGCTGGCGTATGACAGCTTGCAGGAAGCCCAGATGGCACGGGCACGCATCATCTCTGATACCGCTCGTGAGCAGCGATTGATGGCCCAGAAGTCCAGCACGTCTAGCATTGCTATGATTGCTGGAGGTTTCATTGACGTTGACTTGCCCCTGATCCTAGCATCTGGCGGGTACTACGGCGCAGCCAAGGTCGGGCGGGCGGCTTATCAGGCGGGGCGGTATCTGGGCTTGTCTGCCAAGGCCGCGCAGCGCACGGTCAATGTCGTGGATGGGATGGCCGCAGGCGCGCAGGCGGGGGCCATAATCGCAACCGCTGAGTACGCAACCGATGATCGGGCAGGTGTAGATACTGTGATCCGATCTGTGCTTACTGGCGCGACAACGGGTGGCGCTCTGGGCGTGTTTATGACACATGCAGGTAAAAAAGTCGTCAACGACCTTAAAGCCATCCAAGACAAGAACATCATTGAGCGGCCTATGACAGAAGTGGATACCGAACTAGATGCACGCTTGGACGAGGGGTGGATTGATGTTGATGGTAGCTTGAGTGCAGAACAGCAACTGGCATATGAGACGCTGGAAGCACCGGGGCCGCAACCAGTTAAGTCACTGAGTGCTGCTGTCGTTCCATACACATCTGGCCTAAAATCACCTACAGAGAACATGCTGCCCGAACACCGGGTGTTCCTGCAACGTGCATCTGATTGGATGGATCGTACTGGTGCCCGTCAGGAATTACAGGACTTGGATAATACCGTATTCGGCAAGCTGATGACCGGACACTTCTCTGCTAAGGCTGGCCTTATGGGATCAGCTATTAACGGCGCAGAGAAAGTAGCCACGCGCTTTGTTAACTCTATGGGCAATGACGTGATGGGCATGTACCGTTCTAAGTCGAATGGTGCTAACTGGTTTGCAATGAATGTGTTAGAAAGCCCCAGCACCTACGGTCGCGGTCAAGTCAGTGCATCTGCTGCCGCCCTAGATGCTACCGCAGAACGTCGCCTAGCTTCGCATACCCTGCGTATGCCAATGGTTGCATGGGACTGGGCTAAGGACAATGGAAAGACCCAGCGGATGCTTGGTAGAGATACCGGTGTAGGCATCTCAAAGGATGGCGCGAAAGCCCTGTATAGGGAAGTTATGTTGAACTTCAATGACATCAAACTCGGTCGTACAGCACGTAGTGCAGGTAATCGACACGTTGATGAAATTGTAAAGATGATACAGCGAGAGATGGAAGATGCTCTGAACTGGATGAAAGGCTATGGCAGAAGCACTGCTGTTAAAGGCACTGAAAACCTTATGCCCGAACCCGGTTATGTACCGCAACGCGCCAATGGCAAAGCTATGTATGACGCTGTTATGCAAGGCAGAACTACACGCGAGAATATTGAAGCTGCGTTTACCAATGGGTATGCTGCTGCTGGCTTGCCAGTAGATGTTGCAGAGAAGATTGCCAAAGCTAACGTGGGTCGCGCTATGGCTCGTGAGGGCGATGTCGATACCTCATTGATTGACCTGCTGCAAGAGGATGGCCGCATCTTCCTTCGTGAGCGTCTTGAGAACCAGGGCTTCCCGCAAGGAGAGATTGATACGATAATGGACAAGCTAAACGGACTGCAAGCTATGGCAGGACAACCCGGCTTTACCAAACATCGTAACGATCTGGACATGGATATCCCTGTAACTATGCTTGACGGCAGTTCCATGAGCATTGTTGACTTCCTAGACTATGACCTCCCGAACATGCTGCAACGATACCGCAAGGGCGTTAGCGGTGCGGGCGCATTGGCTAAGAAGGGTATCCGATCCCGCAAGGACCGGGACACAATCATTGGTGCGATCCAAGCAGAGCAGCGCGCTCTAGGAGAGGATGGTATCCCGACTGATAAACTTAAGGCTATGTTGTCTGACTTCGATGCAGGACCATCTCACGGGTACTACGATGGCAAGACAAACAAGGGCATCTCTGCACCAATCTCGGTTGGTAAGGCTGTAGCTAACTTGTCGCTGCTTGATAATCTAGGGTTCCCCCAGATGATAGACAGTGCAAATGCTATTGCAGCAGATGGCTTGGCTAATTGGTGGCGGCATTCGACTGCCAGTAAACGTCTCGGGGATGAACTCGGGCGTATCGACAGCCAGGTCAAGGATGACCTTATTGTACTGCAAGGCACTATTGGACAGGACCACCATATGTTCCGCGAACACGTTCACTTGGACGAGATTGCAGAACGTGACGCAAGTGCGTTCGTGCGTGGCTTGCGCAAGGTTACGGGCAACATGCAGTTCGTGCAGGGTTACACCAGCATGTTCAACGCAGTGCGGGGACACCAGCAAGTAGTGGGCGCTCTGGTGCTTACTAATAAGGTATTGCGCAGCATTCGTGACAAGACCAATGGAGCGCGTATCAAGTATGACTTCGGCATTGACGAGGGTATGCAAGATGAATTACGTGATCTGATGGACAGCGGTGTTATCGAGTTTGAGGATGTCGTCGGGAAGAACGGAAGTACTCATAACTATGTGAGCAGGCTTAATCCAGAGCAGTGGGGTCAACAACTCCGCGATAACTTTGGTGCAGTAATGGTCCGCGCACAGGATACCAACACCATGCGCGCTATGGCAGGTGAGACGGACGTATGGGCTAGGACTGAGTGGGGTACGGTACTTTCGCACCTTAAGATGTTCCCGCTACTTGCAGTACCCAAACAAATGATGCGCAACGGCCGCTTCATGGATGCTCAAACTATGGGTAGCCTGATGTACGGTATGGCGGTAGCTTACATGGTGATGAAGGTTCGTGACGCCGTTACTGGCAAGGAACGCACCGAGGCGCAGCAAGCAATGAATGCAGTTGGATACAGCAGCATGATGGGCTGGTTGCCGATGGTATGGGACCCAGCTATGACCATGCTAGGTCTGGACGATTACCGGATGCAGCGTTATGGGCGGCACTATGAGTCGCAGGTTCCTGCACTTGAAGTGGCTAATAAGATGATCCGCATTCCGGGCGCAGCTTTGAACCTGCTTGGTGGAAACCATCTAAACGGTGACGACAAACAAGCACTGCTGGCTATTCCATTCATGCGCACCCTTGGTATGGGTGAGTGGGCTATTGACAGTATCAACCCAGACAAACCGGGCGCGGCAGGCATTGCCGCCGCGCCGTAACAGGAGATAATAATGGCTACACTATCAGTGGCAGGCTTTAGCACATTTACCTACAGCTTTGCTGGCGGTAGCCTTGTGTTTAACACCCCGTTCGCACTTGGCGTTCTTTCGCCAGCACATGTTCAAGCGTATGTTGTAGGTGAACTTGACGGGCTAGGTGATCAGATTTACCGGGCATGTACCTACAACACTACTTCTGATACAACTACGGTAGTTGGGCCACTTCCTAATCCGTGTGACGTTGTTTTGCAACGAACTGTACCTAAAGATGTATTGTTCCTGTCATTTGCTAGTGGAGCGGACGTTACACGTACTAATATTGACGTGGCTGTAAAGTATACGTTAATGGCCCTACACGAAACTCTGGATGGGCGGTGGTCTAACGTAGCATTTGATGCTCTTACTGATGCAGTTAACGACGCTATTTCAGCACGGGATGCAGCACTATCAGCAATGTATGCTGCTCAGGTATCTCAGGCCGCATCTGAGGCATGGGCACAGTCGCCAACAGCACCAGATGAATTTGACCCTACTTCAAAATCATCAAAGACATGGGCAGGGGCGGCAGAGGCGTTCCGCGATCAAGCTGCCATCAGCGCCGCGCAGGCCGCGCTGTATGATGGGCCATGTCTCGACACCATAGCTGCCCTGATTGCGGACACATCCCTGACATACACGACGGCTCTGCCGGGAACGGTTGTTGCCGGGGATTACGTGCAAACCCGCAAAGAGGGTTTTTCGTATCAGGTCGCTGCATCCGGCGCATCCGACCAGCACGTTACCACGGCGGGCGGGGTGAAGTTGTATTACGAGAGCGGTGGAATGGTCGGTGAAAGTGGTCGGCGATTCCAGTTCGTGAGTGGCGTGATCCGCAACAGAAATGACGGACTCGGTTGGCAACTGATTTCGGACGGGTCGCACGGCCACGTCGGAGTGTCGTCTATCGGCACAAACACGATAGGCGTGAGTGTCGCATTTGATTTTACGGCCACAAAAGTTATCTCATTTGTAGCTGGCCCTGATGAGCGGATGGCGCAGGCGGGCATGACTGTTGGCGGATCGGTGGGCCTGACATCATCCGGGCTTTGGATCGGAGCGCCACTGCAATTTTGGTTTGATCCAGTGACAGCATCTATCACTGCGCCCGCGTGGTTCGCCCCTGCATCGTTTGGGATTTCGGGCAGTGGGGCGGTTAGGGTCGTGACGCACCCTGAGATTTCATCGGCTAATTCCGCTCCGGTTCTCGGTTCGGGATTTGCATCGACGCTCAATTGCCCAGACTATGGGGTTTCGTCATTTACGACCACCACATTCGGCCTGCAATCGTTCGTTGATCTGAGTGGATTTGTCTATTTTAACGGCTCATCGTGGGTCATTTTGACAGACGTTGACACATCCGTGCATACGATAACAGCGGCATGGGAGGCGGCAAACGGTGGGCAATTGCGAATTACGCACCCATCCAGTGATAGCGATTTTGAAGTGGCACTGATTAGTTCATCGTCAGCCCATCGGGCATTCGTGAATGCGGTTACGGACACTTCCTTTACTGTTCAGTTCTTCGACCATGCAACAAACACACAGGTTGCATCTGCCGTATCTCCAATCGGCGTCCGATTTAGCCGCCGCCGTCGCTGCCGCGCCGCCAGTTTGCAGTCTGGCCGCGTTTCGTGCGTCAGATCGCAGGCGCGATTGGACCCGACATTATTGCACGACGGATCGCTGCCGCTGGCTAATATCTGGTTTGTCGGCCTGTTTGAGATTTGATCCAATGACCCTCTACAACACCATCTGGCGCGAGATCATGGACCCCAACGGCAGGAGCGTGGGGCGCTGCTGGTCAGCAATAGCAGCAACTTGGTTATCATGCAGCGTGGATCATAGTTGTGATGGCCGCCTATGGTATCGTAGTAGATAATGAAGTTTAACAAAAGGAAAACTTATGGTAGACATGCCCAACGACACTCGCATGGCTTTGGGCGAAATCCTCGGTTCACAGAAACACCTCGTTAAACAACTTGACGGGGTGGTAAGTGGGTTCCAAGACTTTCGCAAGGAGATGCGTGACGAACAGAATGCCATCAGTGATCGCATCACCCGGCTAGAGCAATTTCAGTGGAAGCTGATTGGAACTGCAACGGTGGGCGGTCTATTTGTACCAATCCTTACCTCTATTATGGTATGGTACCTGACCCGATAAGGAAACGACATGACTAAAGCTGCTAACCAAAGCAAGATGAACACACTGCACGATCGTGTGGCGGAAGTGTTCCTCAAAGTACTGCAACGCTATCACGACCGCATGGATGTGATGGCAGCAGTAAATTATGACGACATCTCTGACGAGGTTATCAAAGACCTGTTGGATGATGCCGCACTACCGTCGCCAAGCATGATGGCTGCTATCACTAAGTTCCTCAAGGACAATGAAGTACTGTTCGAGAAGGATGTAGTTGATCGTGTCAGTGATCAGCAACGCGCATTGGAAGAAAAACGTAAGAACCGGCCTAACCTGTCACAGCTTACTGTTGTGCCTATGGTTGCCGCAGGATGACACCAGAAGAACGGTGGGCGCATTTAGGGCGCTTGCAGGAGGAATACGCCGAGTTCCGGCCATTCCTGTACGATGTGATGACTGACTTGATGGGGTTTGAATGTTCCCCACTTCAGCTTGACATCGCTTTGTACCTAGAGTTTGGCCCCACCTATCGCATGATCCAAGCACAGCGGGGTGAGGCTAAGACGACCATCACCGCTATTTACGCAGTGTGGCGCATCATTCACCAGCCATCAGCAAGGATACTCATTATCTCTGCTGGTGGTGATATGGCCGACCAGATCGCAAACTGGGTAATCCAGATCATCGAGAACATGGCGGAACTGGAATGTCTACGGGCAGATAAGTCGCATGGTGACCGGTCGTCCATTGAAGCATACGATGTTCACTGGCAGTTGAAAGGACCGGAGAAGTCACCTAGCATTGCCTCGCTTGGTATTACCTCAAACACTCAGGGCTTCCGCGCTGATGTGCTAATTGCGGACGATATTGAGTCATCTAAGAACTCCCAGACTGAGACTATGCGGGAACGGTTGCAACACCTTACCAAAGACTTCTCGTCTATCTGCTCCAATGGTGACATCATCTATTTGGGTACGCCGCAGAGCGTGGAGAGTGTGTACAACGGTCTAGTATCACGAGGGTTTGATGTTCGCATCTGGCCGGGACGGTACCCGACTATAGAGGAACAGGTGAACTACGGTTCGTTCTTAGCGCCTGTAATCGTTGAAGCTATGGAACGTGACCCAAGTTTACGCACGGGTGGCGGACTGCTTGGCAACAGAGGTAAACCTACCGATCCAATCATGCTTAGTGAGGCAACTCTCACCAAGAAAGAGCGGGACCAAGGTAAGGCGTACTTCCAGCTACAGCACATGCTTGACACCAAGTTGTCAGACGCAGATAGGTTCCCACTTAAGGCTGACAAGATAATCTTTATGCGCATCCCAGAAGCATCGGCACCTATCGAAGTACACCACATTGCTAGTGATGCGTATCGTGTGCAGACCCCGGCTGATTGGCCCGTGCAAGATGCCGCGTATTATCGGGCCGCTTCATTTGGAGCAGAGTTCGGTGCGTATGCCGGAACTAACATGCACGTGGACCCCGCAGGTGGCGGTAAGAACGGTGACGAAACCGCATACGCTGTTGTCCGCTTTATGGCAGGTAAGGTTTATGTAGTAGCCGTTGGCGCTGTTCCCGGTGGAGTAACCAAGGAAAGCATGGAAGCACTAACCGCTGTGGCTAAACGGTACAAGCCTCACAAGATCACAGTGGAGAAGAACTTCGGTAACGGTGCCTTCGGCGCTATCTGGCAACCATACTTGCTTAAGGGGCATCTTGCTACCATCGAGGATGTGTGGGAGAGCGGCCAGAAAGAACTACGTATCATTGACCTAATCGAGCCTGTGCTTGGTTCCGGTCGTTTGATCATGGACATCAGCATCATTGAACAGGAACAGGCAACGCTTGAGAAATACCCTGTTCAGGATCGTCCAAGCTACTCACTGTTCTATCAGCTAGCCCGCATCACGCGTTCCAAAGGCTGCTTGAAACACGATGACCGCCTTGATGCTCTTGCTAGTGCAATCCGACCTTGGGTTGAGTCGCTAAAGCAGGACGAAGATAAGGTCAATCTTGCTGCCAAACGTGCGGCATACGAGAAGAAGATGCAGGACCCATTGGGCAATGGACGAACCATGCCCGGTAAGAAATCAGCGCAGCGATCAATGCTCTCGCGCATGTATAGGAGAACGTAATGGCCGACCAAGAAAACCCCGTTGAAGAACAAGCACACGAACTGCCCCAAGGCTACGTAGAGCAAGTTCCAAACTCCCCCACATGGCCCCGTGACGAGTTCGGTATGACCTCTGCATTGCGCCGCGAATTGGCCCGAGCCGCTGGCCGCATTAACGGTGACGAGAACAAGCTGGCAGTGTTCATGGAAACACTGCGTGCAGGTGCGGTGTGGGCACACTCCCGCATGGAAGTGCAACGTCAAATCCGTGAGGATCGTCATGCTGACGTTCAGCGCCTTATTGATGTAACCCAAGAAGCGCGCGATAAAGATGCCGCTAATGACGGACCGCAGGAGACGGATGATGAACGCAAAGCTAGACAAGTGGCTGCTGGCATTATGGGCGGTGTTCAAAGCACCGCAGCGTAAGTTGCTGTATACTGACTCAGTGTTCCGGGATAAACTCCCGGCCACTCTTAAAGGCCCCATTAAATCTACCTATCTTGATGGAGTGCGGCGAATACTCGACCACGCTGCAAAGCTGGACCTCACAAAACACCAAGTAGCATATGTCCTTGCTACTGTGTACCACGAAACTGCGTATTGGATGTGTCCTATCCGTGAGGGTGCGTGGAGATATGGGCCTAATTACACAGATGCTAACGCCGTAGCTGCTGTTACAAATGCTGTTGCCAAGGGATTGATCCGCAAGAACTACGCGCTTCGTGATACCCGTACCGGCAAATCATACTACGGTCGTGGCCTTGTTCAGATCACGTGGTATGACGAGTACCTCCAAATGGGCCAACTGTTGGGTATTGATCTGGTGAACGACCCAGACTTGGCACTGCACTGGCCGACTTCCCTAGACATCTTGTTTACTGGAATGATTAAGGGCACGTTCCGCAATGGGCATAAACTCAGTGACATCCAGTCTGCTGATGATTGGTATGCCGCTAGGGGTATCATAAATGGTGACACAAAGAAGAATGGCAACAAGATTGCTGCAATCGCTGCTGCGTATTACGTGGCCCTAACATAAGGAGCCTATCATGGCACTGCAAACTATTCCCTACGACTTCGCTGATGTTGTCGTGGCCGCTGCTTCCCGCATTAAGAACATCACTGGCTCGGTGTACTTTGCACCTGCTGGTACCACGGATGAAACCTTGGGCAAACGCCTTAAGGAAATCCCACTGTTTGTTGGCACCATCGCATTGCGTGGTCCCGGCATCGTTGACATCACTGCATATTCGGAGGCATCTACCTAATGGCCGTTGTTGAGGTTGTTCTAACGAACAGCTATCAACTTGTCTGCACCGGGGCATCTGCTATCTTGCAGGTCCTCGGTGGTGATGGGTCCGGTGCCTCTGGTCCCGGTACTGCTGTTGTGCAATTCGCCGCTACCGCGCCTGCTGATGCAAGCGTAGGTATCAAATTAACTTCTTGCGATGATCAGCCTGTGCAATACAACGTCACTGCCCTCGGCGGTTCGGTGTATGCCAAAGGCCAAGGCCGTATCCGCGCTAACTACCTATAACTGTCGATAATTACAGGAGATTACTATGTCTGGATTGCTTGTTACCCTGCTGTTGCGTCTGATTGCATTCGCACTCGTGAACTACGGCCTTACGTCGATTGACTTCGCCGTTGCATTGACCTCGGACCCCTCGATTGTTGGCGAGTTGAACCTCGTAGCATCGGGTTTGGTCGTGATGTTGACCGAGGACCTCTCCCGCAAGATTGGTGCTGGTCCTACTAAGATCATTATGGGCGTTATGCCCGGTTTTATTAAGCGTTTGATTGTTCGGTTCACTATTCCGAAGGCCAAATAACCGCTTAAATCGCATCGCCCCAGACGCGCCAGAGCGGCGCTAGGAGGCCCTTATCTCGCCCCGGCTACATCCGTGTATCTGCGGGCGAGATACCACCTAGAACAGCCGCGTTTGAGGGGCTTTGGCCCATTTCCTGCCTATGTCTAGCCCCTCGGTGCGTGATCCTGCGGGAAACCCAGTGGTCTGCACTCGGATGTACAACCCGGACGTACAACTCGGTTTAGCACTTGGATTAGCACTTGGATTAGCACTCGGATAGTGCCAAGAAAGCATACTCAGTTTATGACTGAGATGCGTTAAGGAAATATGACAAATTTTTACGATGGGGTGCCTAACACAATAGAGGCTCGCGTATGCCCCATGCACCCGCCTGCGTCTTTGCCTATGATCACGCGCGCCTTATCCTTGGCACGCATAGGCATACATGTGGTTATCAATCTCATGGTTTAATCCGGGTATTGCATGGCCTATCATCCATGGTTGCACTCTCGGCCTATCAATAACCTTTCAACCTTGGATCATAGCCTAGTATCTCAATCACCTTTCGCATGGGTATCTAGGCCAGATCACACTATCGGATTAACCTATGATCCTAACCTAGCTTAGACATAGCGTTAGCCGGGTATAGTAAGATCAGGTTCTATGTGAGGTTATACCACTTGGATTTAATCTAATGTTATCAATAGGTTAGACATAGGGTCTATCAGTTGTCGGTTATTAAATCCTTTGTTATCAATAGGTTAGATTAATCTATGGGTAAACCTGTGGTCGGATACCCTGTCAGAGATACCGAATTGATACCAAATCACTATGAATGTTGCTAATTCGTTCACCATACAATGACGTATAATAGGTCAGTATGTGATACCTATTATCGTATAACCTATTGATTTATATACATTCAATTTTCGTGCATTCCATGGATTAATCGGGCTATAACTAGGGCATCGAAACGGCCTACCTGTTTCGGGACTATCCGGGTCTGTAGTGACCTAGCACTAGTGAGCCTGCATTAATCGGCAATGTGCCCGAAAGATAAAATGGCAAAGAGTATAAGCTAGGCCAAAGGATAGTCCACCGCTCTTTATGCCGCGATACAGCGGGGAAGAATACTAGGGTCTAGCATCTATGCAATGCTTATCCTGTTAGTGATGAAAAGCTAACTACACATAATGACATAGGGTTAAGATAGCACTGCTGCTATGTCAGAGATAACCGACTAACACTAAGGTTAGTATCGGGCAACTAGTGAAGCCGCAAAGCCATGACAGGTCTAGGTTAGCTAATCCGCTGAAACCCTTAGCTAGTAATCGGTTAGATATAAATGCACCTGCAAGCATCGGGCTTTTACACCGCCATATGATTGCAACACATAGCCGCGTATCGCAACGCAGGTGCATCTATGTCTAACTGTGAGGTAACACAATGACTAAAGCACAACGCAAAGCCGCAATGCGTGCTAGTAGCGCAGACATAGCACGGCGCTTTCCTAAGGGCGGGAATGATCCGCTTGGCGGTCAAATGACTTTGGGCAATCAATACCGTGGTGTGAATAACATGGTGTTTAGTGTGATTAAAACAGGAGCGGCAAAGCACAAATGACATATGGTAATTGGCTGGAGATACAGCAACAACGTGGTCATACATTTGGACTACACTTCTACCAGTTTATCACTGGCGAAGGATGGGTTATGTGTGGATATTGCAAATGGAGAGGTAAGCTGTAAGCACTGCAATGTAAGCCGCTTAGGTGTGGCTTATTATGCAACGCTTTGTTGCTATCAATGGAGAACACAATGGCACGCTTTAACTTCAAAAGCTAAGTACGGATACACCGCACTCGAAGCAACGCAACGCAACGCGGAATATGTGATCCGCATGGCAGAAAAACAGGCGGCACATGATGCTTCCTTGGTGCGTGCTGGAAAACTTGACAGCGCCGGCGCGGTGTATCCAGCATAAGATTACTGCAATGTAAGCCTGTAGCAATGCGGGCTTATTATGCGGCAATCCGTCCGCTATATCTGGATCAAGGCGCGATACCTTGCGCCATAACTGAAAGAGAATAACATGGCTGCTAAGTTGACCTACTCATTTAGCATGGGGGGCAACGCTATTGACGCTGCTATCCCAATGCTGGCGAAATCCATCGGCACTGTTGTTACCAATGTGCAGAAGATCGCTGTATCCATCTTGGGCGACTTGCTCAAGCATGGAGACAAACCAACGGCTGTTAAGCGTGCAAACGCTTTGGTTGAAGCCTTGGGCAAGGGGATGCGTGCGCAATCGTTGCTGGCGTGGTTTGAGCAGAATGCGCCGATGGTTTACAACGCTGAAACCAAGTTGCTCGTTGCCGGTTTTACCGCAATGTCGCCTGTGAGGGATCACACCAAGATCAACCTCGCTGTTTCCACGGCGGCTTTGTGGCAGGATGCGAAGGCTGATCCTGAATATAAGGCGCTGGCCGACTGGAACGCGGCGCTTATGGCGCTGGTCAAGCGTGCCAAGACCGACATCGAAAAGATGGGCGCGGCAAGCAAGGTGAACACGGCGCAACTGGCTTTGCTGGAAAGCATGGCCGCTGGCGTCAATGTGCCTGTGGGTGATCCGCTGGCATAACTATTCGGCGGGAACGCTGATACAGACAACATGCAGCCTGTTGAAAGGCAGAAGGTGCGATGAACGTACTTGCATGTTGTTCTATCAACGCTCATGAGCAGCGCAATAGTGCTGCGTTACATAAGGACAGTATAATGCTGCTGTATCGTGTACACTTAAGGGGCGACATATCTATCGGTATGTATAACGCCGAGGTTGCTTGCGATTTCTTTGAGACTTGGGGAAGGCACCCTACACCATCCTCAGACAGTAGGCTGCGTACAGCATGGAGTGACATCTGTGACCGTAATAGGGACACCGGCGGTAGACCACAGTGGTGGTTTGGCTTCGGTTCGCTGGCACAATTTAGCAACTGGGTGTACCACGCTGAGTGGTGGCAAAAACTCACGGATGAGGGTTATGTTATCAGCATGATTGAAGTCCCAGAGGATCGCTATCATCTTGGATACACACAAGCTATAATGCATAAGCACCACTGTGAGATTGTGCAATCCGTGCCTGTGATTGAATGGGAAACGCTGCGTCAAGCAGTACAGCCAAGGGATACACGCCGTGAATATTACGTCGCAATGCAAAGATACGCTGAACAAGATGCTATCTGTCCGGCCCAACTTTCGTAGATCAACAACCGTGATTTACAAATCACCCGGCTTTCTACATGGGACTTACATGCTTCAAAAGCGTGGCCCGGTTTCGCACGCTGATCTGGTGAAGCACGCTCTTGATATGCGTGAACACGGCGCTATCGGTCGGTTGGTTGGATGGATTATGGCGCAACATCGGGCTGCAACAGCGAGGATTACAACATGACACAGCGGTTCGTAACCTTCATCACCTATGATGTGGACGATGTTCAGTGTTTGGGCGAAAAAGAATTTCTCGAAGATATATCAATTGTGGACAATTTCGAAGAATGGGTTTGGCAGTTCGCTGACTCAAAAGAACAGGCGAGTGATCAGCATATGTCCAAGATGGATGAATATGAGGCTGACAATAACGCCTGTCGCTCGATCAAGTACACCTACTGATAGACACTTATTCAAACATCAAGGGCAGCGGTGACGCATGAGGTCAACCCAACGCACGTATGAAGTACACGTCGCTGAACTAAGGGCATACAGTATGATCCCGATGGACTACAAGACGTGGAAAATGTGGTATGACTACGATATAAAGAAAGGATTCCCACCATAGCAACCAAGGACGAGAAGGCGGAGTGTGTCCGCGATATGACAACGGATGGAACGATGATACAACATCGCGCTGTCTGCAATCGCTCTGGATGTGGAAGGATGTTTTCCCTTGTATATGATAAAGTATCGGGGGCGGTCCGAGAGGATTGGCAGCAGGGATGTCGTACATCGGTTAAGTGCCGAAAGCGTATCCTCGGCCCGCTATCTGACTTCAAAGCACACCCGGTGCATTAACAATGCGCATGATGGTAGCGATGATCAGGTAGGGCCTATTGTATGCTCAACCAGACTAGGTTCCACCGCTGCTGAACAACAGGCAACAACTGTTCCGTTAACCGCCACGTAAAGGCGAACCGCCGTAACGGTCCTCAACCCACAAGGGATGTAACGTGGCTGATACCACTGGTATTCGTACCATACAATGAACACTCTCAATAAGCACAAGCCCTGCAATGCGACGGCATATAGTACAGGTACTGCGTTGGCGAGAGTGTTTCTATGTGCGGTAATGTGAATTAGGCGCACTGGTTTGCAATAGGAGATTGCAATGTTCTTCGGACGTGAATTGAAAGAGCGGGCAGAGTACGCTCGTAAGAGGGACGCACTGGCTGCGGCACGTTGGGTTGCACGGCTTACGGGCAAGATCGTGATGCTGTGGGAACTCCGCACTGGCGGCTGGCACATTAGCCATGACTTCCACGGCAATAACATGATCACTGTGGGCTACCTCGCCGCGCTGATGCAGCGGCATGACAAACCGCCTGTGCTTGAGGACTTCATCGGCAAGGACGACAAGACGCAACGCCGTGATATGGCTGATGTGCCGTTCATGTCTGTGCTGCCGTACTATGACGTGTTGCCCAAGGAGCGACCAGCATGAACTGGCGCAACTTCTTTCGCCGCGCCAAGCCTGACTTCAAGTTCAATGAACAAGGCTATGGCTTTGCGGTAGAGCGCGTATATCGCTTTCGTGATATGCTGCGTATCCGTACTTCCCACAGAGGGTATGTGACGGGGTATCGTTATATGTCATGGGCGCAGTGGGATGCCATAAAGACACGGGAGAACTCAGCATGAAGGGTATCGCCATTATCAGCGGTAGTCAGTGCACGTGTATCGGCTATATGACCCAAGCAGGATTTGCCAAGCTGATCGAAGGCATGATGATTGCGCGGAGGCCGACATGACAATCCTTGCAGGTATGGCGGTATCAATCCTGTGCCAATGGCAAGGCTCGCAGGTTGTTATATCGCCGGATGACAACTATGACCGGTATGAACTGCGGTTCCATAACGCTGAGACTATGGTGCCGCCACCAGACGGGCAACGCACTTGCGCTGTTGATACACCGAGCGGGACGATGTACATCATCTGGGACCACACGACTATCGGCCCTGATGTGATTAACATTGTACCGCCGCCGGGGTTCTATGTAGACACGCCAGAGGTTATCATTGAAGAAAACAGTGATGCTCATGCGTGGTTGTATCCGTGGTTGGTATCATGAAGCTGTTTAACTTCCACGCTATGTGGGCCTTTGATAAAGGCTTGGCATACGCCGGGATGTACGGATCATACCGTGTAATCCAACAGCGTATTGACGAGGAAGGATGTGGCGCAGTATTTGCTGCTTGGGAGTTCATGTAATGTGGAACCTGCTACTAGATGAAGAAGGCGAACCGATGATTTATATTAGCAGGGATACTGCTGACATGAAGGCATCGGTTATTGGTCAACAACGTGGCGTGCAAGCTAAGGTGCGTGCGCGGTACTACCGAGGCGAGATGATCGGATACTGTATCCGGGTGAAGGTAACGGTATGAAAACTGCTGTACATCAAGACGTGTATACCGGACGCTACACTGCTATACTGCTTGGCGGGGAGTTTCCAAACTGTCATGGTGAGGGTAATTCAGAGGCCGAGTCTCTGACAAGCCTGCGATTGCTAGTAAACTTGAAAAGACGTAAAACAACTAACCAGAAGGACTAAAAGATGAAAGTCAAAGTGGGTATTGTTGGCGTGGACAACGTGACTGTCACGCTTTACTTGGCGCGGGGTACTGCTGATACCGCGAACATGCACAAGGGGAACTACCAAGGGGTAGCCCTCGCTGTTGCACGGCACAAGCTGGAATGCACGGTGTTCCCGATTGCGATTGATGAACCCGATTGGTTACGGGATGCCCCGGTGAAGGCGGTGAAGCGTGGATGACGTTCTCAAGCAGACTGTGCTGCAACAATGTGTCCTAGTTAAATCTGAGTGGGACACTTTAGGCAGCGCAAAGGATGCAAATCACGGCCTGTGTGAGCATATCAAAGCCTGTAGCAGCGACCCTGATGAACGGTTCGCCATCCAAAACGCACTTCGGCAGTGTTTCCGCCTATGGCCGGAATACAGCGGTGATCCTACGTATCCCGTACCATCCCCGGATGGAGACGAGGATGACGAATACGACGCAGAATGTGCGTACCATGATCAACTCAATCTGTGGACCGGGGCATACGGCGAGGCGCGGATGCGGCTGCTGGACTTCATCATTCAAACTCTCTCGGAGGAACTGCACAATGCGGTATAAAATTGTCGGCGTTGGCCCGGATGGCCCGATCATGGTACGCAACTTCCAAGCACCACATGCGAACGAGGGTACGCCAAAGCGTGTACGCCGTTCCCGCAAGGCTTGGAATGCGGTGTCCTCGACGCTGTTCCGTATGCGTCCATTGTTGAAGGGATTGCGGCCATGATTATGGGAGAAAGCGTGCGATACCCCGTCGTTTTCCGGGGCAAGTTGACCGACGATGAATTGGACCAGAAGCTGTTCGCAAAGCTGGCAAACAACGGCGAGGTATCCGATGGCACATGGGGCTACAGCAGCCCGAACCACATGCACATCGTGTTCTGCGCCGATGATGGACGAACTAATGAAATGCGCAGTGCATTGATTGCTGCGAAGCGTTGGGCAATCATGGGCGAAGGCGTGTACAAGAATGCGGCACCGGAACCATGTTTCATCATGCGGGTTGCTGACTTCTACAACCTGCTGCCGTATATCCGGGACTACATGCAGGATCAGGAAAGCGTGTTGCGGCTTGGGCATTTGAAGGCGCAGAATTGGCGCGATGCATACCTGATCTATGATGTTGGAAAAGTAGGCGGGCCGGACGTGCGCATCCGCAACCCAACTGATGCCCGATGGGAATTTGCTGGTACATTCATGGCCGTGACCGAGGAAGTGGCTAGGGCTAGCACTGGATACACCAAGGTTCATGGGCACTACTACACCGTGATCTACAACCCGCCGCATAACAGGGAAGAACGCAAGGAGCGGGCTATTACTCAAGCTATGGCTAACGCGTATGTCGAATTGGCTGCACGGAATGCCAAGTATGCGGCGAAGCATGGGGAGTGGCGCAAAAGCACACAAGCTGTGCAGGCTTTGCTGTTCCCGCAGTTGCAAGGGGCAACCCTTGAAAACGGGCATGTGATCGACGGAAACTGGTTCCAGAATGTTCTCAAGGAACATAATGCAGGAAAGGTAGTGCATTAACGAATACTACTGGCAGCACTGTAATAAGTGCTGCTTATAGTGTCCGCTAGCTGGCACTAGGTCGGTACAATACTGTACTTACCACACCTTTCCCATATGGAGAACTACATGACGAACGCATCTTTGTTCAACTTCGCTGACCTCGCTGACCTCCCGCAGAACTTGCAAGAGGCTCTGGAAACGCAAACGACCGACAATGCCCGCAAGTACGCTGATATTGTCAAGGCTGGCGCACAAGCAGGATACAACTCGTTGAACATCCGCCAGATCGAAGCAGTTGCACACCGCGCCGCCAAGGCTGGCGAACTGGGCTTCACCGCTGGTGCGGAAATCCCGACCACCGCGACTGTCCGTGCATATCTGAATGCCGCCGTGAAGCTGAAATTGATCGGCAAACCCACTCGCAACTCGTATGGCGCTGATGCGTCTGTTGTTGTTGAAGGTGAAGGCGATGAAGAACCAGCAGCACCTGTTGTGACTGCATCGGAAGTTGATGTCCTCGCAGGCATCTAATCCGGTATAATTCCGCAGCCATCTAGGTTAATGACCCCGGCACTGCATAGCATTATGGATAGTATGCCATAACTGCGGAGTTAACGATTGGCGGGGAGCAATCCCCGCCCTTCATCTGCGGTAGTACGAGGCACGGCCTGACCTCGAACCGCGCACAAAGCATATACGGTCAAAAGCACAGTGCATGATCGTACTACCACAAATGAAGGGAATACACCATGTTTGATGTTCGCTACGGCTATCTTCGGATGGTAGTCATCACCGGCCTTACAACCCACGCAGACAGGGAGATAGTCGGTGACGACATCTACTACACCCTGCCGGGCTACTCGGTTAAGCGGCATTTGCATTGGAAGTGGCCTATAATCCGCAGGCGGCTCACCTACATCCAAGACGACAACGCAGATGTTGTCGTGTCCAAACATGGCAGGGTGTACCAACTGTACAAGGACGCAAACGATGTGGCAGGACTTAGCGAAAACTTTGCAAACGGGGGAGAAACGAAAGTTTAGCCATTGTGGCGGATCACCTGCCGCTAGTGTCTGGAAGTCACAATTTGCCGTAGGGTTTAAGTGCTATAGATGTACACTCGAAGGGTATGATAAGTTTGGCGTTCGCAGTGTTGCGGAAGTCTTAGAGGCGCGTAACGCGTTTGAACGGATCGACGAACGGTCCACAAAGATACCAGTAGGATGTATAGCACTGCACTCCGATGCTGTTTCATCTGTCGCAAGGCAGTGGGTACTTAAAGCCGGGCTTTCCCCAGAAGAAGCTGCACTTAAGTATGGCATGTTGTGGCACGAGGAAACTCGCAGGGTTTTCATCCCGACTGGTGCAGGATCAATGATAGCACGGGCCGTGTACAAAGAAGATCAACCGAAGTATAAGCTGTTCGGTCGGCTAGGTACAGGACTCTATGTACTACCGGGAAGGGGTCCTATGGTAGTGTTGGAGGACATATTGAGTGCTATCAAAGTGCATAAGGCAGGGTACAAATCCTGTGCAATCTTGGGTACGTCTATCGCACCGAAAGATGCCATGCAGTTAGCAGAGAACCCAGACATAGTGCTGTGGCTCGACCCTGATAAGGCTGGTATCAGAGGGCGAAAGGCAGTCAAGAAAGCACTAGGTTTGTACCCTATTTGCGTTCGTTACGCGCAGACCAGCAGCGACAAGGACCCAAAGTTTCTCACGCGTGAGGAAATAACTCAAACAGTAGAGGCCACAATGCAAAATGGCAGTTGACGTAAGTTTGCTAAGAATGCTCAAACACCGAGACGATTTTCGTAGGGTGTTCGGGCGTATTCCAAATGCTGCTCTCAATCGTGAGACTGCGGCCATCTTGGATGACTACAAGAAGTACTTCCAGAAGTTTCCCGATCACGAGCAGGTTGACATGGATACGTTCATGCCGATGTTTCGTATGTGGCACTCTACCCTGCCGGATGATAAGCGCAGCGTGTATGAAGTTGTGCTGAATAATGCTCGACAGGATGTCACCAAGGATGTGCGTCAAGCTGTTATGCGGCAGGTGCTGGAACTCCGGCTATCTACAGAGTTGGCCGACATCTTGCAACGGTTTGATGCGGGCGAGATTGACAACATAAATTCCAGCATCAAGGAGATACAGGCGCAGTTCAAGGCTGATGCCGGTATCACGGACACTAGCTACATCCAGACAGACATCTCGGTGTTGCTGGAAGAAGAAGATGACATGCAAGGCATCTCGTGGCGCTTGTCATGTTTGAATGACGCTATGCGACCACTGCGAGGCGGCGACTTTGGCATCATTGCTGGTCGGGTAGACAAGGGTAAGACAACCTTGATTGCATCCGAGATGGCGCACATGGCGCAGCAGCTTCCGCCTGACAAGAACGTGCTGTGGTTGAACAACGAGGGTCCGGGCAAACGGATTATCCCACGTTTCTGGCAAGCTGCGTTGGGTGCTACTAAGACTGAGTTGAAGCTGCTGAATAACGCAGGACAACTTAAGCCAGCATTCTTGAAGAAGATGTTGCGCACTGATCGGCTACGCGTAGAGGAAATCCACAACAAGGACAACTATACCGTAGAGCAATTGATCGAGGCGAACAATGCAGGGATCGTGGTGTACGACATGATCGACAACATCAAGGGGTTTGGTGCAGAAGCACGTACCGATCAACGCCTTGAAGAAATGTACAAGTGGGGTCGAGACTTGGCTGTGACTATGGACCACATCGGGATTGCAACATCCCAGATCAGTGTTGACGGAGATAACATGCAGTTCCCTGCTATGCACATGCTGAAAGACAGCAAGACGGGCAAGCAGGGCGCGTGTGACTTCCAGATCATGATCGGGTCCAAGAATGATCCGGGATACGCTAACGTGCGATGGATCAGCACACCAAAGAACAAGCTGCGCAAGGATGGCGGAATTGCAGACCCTCGGGCAGCAGTCAACTTCGATCCTATGCGGGCTAGATTCACCGACCTCGAAGATCAACCGCCTGAACCCAAGGAGGATGCAGCGTGAAGCTGAATTTAAGTGCCGTACAAGGCGCTATTGAATACAAGGGTAGCACTCAACGCCGGGTTATTGGAGACTACCTTCGCGGCCTCGGGTACAAGTTTGATGACAAGCGGCTGCGAAGTATTCTCGCCGGTGAAGAAGATAACCGACGCGACTACGGCAACATGACTGTTGAAGTTGTGCAAGTATCGCCTGATCCGCCTTCACCTATCATCGGTGGCGAGCTGCGCTCACCTGCATCACGACGTGCTAAGACCACAGCGCGTACGTTGGTGTTTACCTGTGCGCAGAACAACACCAGATTGCATGAGGACTTCTGGCAGAGTTTGATGCACTTTGTTCAGCACAAGAACGCTGAGTTGCATGTGGCCCAGATCACATACAACAAGAAAACCATGTCGGCTGGCCTGAGTAAGCCCGGTACTGAGAAGGCGTCAGACAATGATGACTTGTGGTATGACGACCGTATCGTGCCGTACATCTCGGATCAGTCCGTGGAGATTACTCCCTCGCTGATCTGGTGTGGCGAGTTGAACATCCTTCCTACAAGGGTGAACCCGTTGAGTACCCTGCATACGTACACCCGCGATGCCAGCGGTATTGTGCCGCATGTGAAGATGGCTATGGACAGCATCGCCGTGATGCACGGCCAGAACCCACGCTTCATGTTCAGCACTGGTGCCGTGACGCAGCGGAACTATATCCAGAAGGCAGCGGGGCAGGTTGCAGAGTTCCACCATGTATTCGGAGCACTCGTTGTTGAGATTGAGGGAGACAAGTGGTGGGTGAGACAGATCAACGCAGACCACGAGGGGGTTTTCTATGACAAGACTACGAGGTATTCTCCCGGAGGTGTGTCTACTGGTTGGAATGTTAAGTGCATGGTGCATGGCGACATTCACATTGGCAAGAGAGATGACACTATCCTTGAACCAGTATTCGCACGCGGTGGTGTCGTTGACCAGTTGCGGCCCGAACAACAGTTCTTCCACGACATTGTGGATTTCACCCCGCGCAATCACCACAACATCAAGGACCCTCACTTTGGGTGGACAAAAGAAGCTCAAGTCCCTGTAGAGCAGGAGTTCATTGAAGCGCGTAGGCTATTGTATCGTGCAAACCGCCCGTGGTCTACGATGAACGTAGTTGTGTCTAACCACGATACCGCTATCGGACAATGGCTACGTAACGTAGTTGCATTCAACGACCCGCTTAACGCAAGGTTCTGGTTGGACTGCAACCTGTACGTAGCCAACGCTTATGCAGCGGGGCGTAAGCCACACCCGTTTGGTTATGCGTTGGACTGTGGGCAACACCCAAGTTACCGTATGGTGGATGAAGATGACAGCATCAAGATTGATGACATCGAGTACGGCCTACATGGGCATCTCGGTCCCAATGGAGCTAGAGGCTCACCAAGAAACCTTAAGGTTATTGGTAAAGCATTTACAGCACACACTCACTCAGCCGGTATCATTGAGGGAGTTTATACCGTTGGGGTATACGGCAAGCTGGACATGGGCTACAACAAGGGGCCATCATCTTGGTCCCATACCTTTGGTGTGACCTACCAGAATGGCAAACGTGCACTGTACACATTCAGCGGTAATGAGCCGTGGAGGAACTTCGACTATGCGTAAGGTGTATCTTATTGGGTCGCTGCGTAATCCTAAAGTCCAGTTGATCGCCAAAGAACTGCGAGCCGCTATGCCCGATGTTCGCATCTTCGATGACTGGGCATGTGCAGGAGAACACGCCGATGATGCTTGGCGTGATCACGAACAGGGTGCCGGGGTATCCTTGATTGAGGCGCTACAAAGACCTGCCGCACAGCATGTCTTTGCCTTTGATAAGAAGCACCTCGAAGAAAGCACGGCAGTTGTGCTTATTGCTCCGGCTGGTAAATCAGCGCACCTAGAGTTGGGCTGGTGTTTAGGCAAAGGAAAGCCGGGATACATCCTTATCGACAACCCGGAAAGATGGGATGTTATGATGAACTTTGCAGATGGAGTAACCCAAGATATTTGTGAACTTATGGCATGGCTTAGAAGGGACATTGTAAATGCTGATAATCCCTGAGTTGAAGAAAGTCGTCATCACTCCACCGCGTTCTGGTAGCACTGCTCTCCGGGCGCTGATACGTGAAAAGTACGAACATGCAACAAGCCCGTTCCGACATGGTGAAGTAGCCATGTTGGGACACTGCAAGTTGGTTAAACAGGTGCGTGATGGTGAGTGGTCCATCGTGTACATCCTTCGGGACCCACTCCAGCGCATGATTAGCTTGTGGCGGTACATGCACGATGTTTCGTACACACGGAATGCCCGTGCTCCGAAGGAGTGGGTTGACCGCATCAACAAAGATGCAGATCGCCCGTTCAATGATTGGCTATGGAACTCGACCGAGTTGTTCAATGAGAGCAACGCCAAGCCCGGCGATGGTAGTGTTGAAAGCCAGTACTGCACATTCTTCAACGTGACAGCAACACGCAAGTCAGCAGGGGAGTTCTTGCGGTACGCACCAAACCGATCAGTGCAGATTGTCAACTTCCTAGACAGCAAGACATATAAGCGTGTGCTTGGTGTTAACCCGCAAAAACTTGACGTGGATGTCCGCAATGACAGTACCAAGCTGTTTGCGAAAGTGGATGGCTGCGGCGACTTCATTATGAAGTGGCACCAAACCGACTTGAACCTTATGAGGTTGAAATGAACGATCAGTTGTTTAAGGCAGATGCGGGCAAACCAATGCCCGACTTGCTTACACTAGGGATGCAGCGCGCTTTGCGTCTAGTGCAGGCTACTATGGAATACGGGGCACAAAAATACGAAGAACACTCATGGCGAGATGTTCCCAATGCAGAAGCACGGTACTTCCGCGCATGTGCTAGGCACAACCAAGAGCGCATGATGTGTATGAACGGACAGGGAAACGCACGGCCCATCCTTGAGGGCGCGGACAGTGAGAGCGGGTTACCGCACATTGCACATGAAGTGTTTAACCTTCTTGCTTTGATGGAGTTGCAGATCGCTGAAATGCCGCATGATATTTACCTGCGGATGTTGAAGTTCAAGCAACCGCCGCTGGATCACAAGATTGAACATCCAGCAGTTTCGTGATGGTTGGCGGTACATTAAACCTGTGCCTACTAACCACATAGCCGACTGGTACGACAAGCAGTGGGCAGCACGCAAGAACCTGTACAACCAGCTACTACGTCGGGGATACAGGCAACTGAGTGCGGGCCTGATCGAACCCTGCAACAACCTATTCAAACCGAGGTATCTATATGAGCGGAGAAAGTATTGCACTAGCCAAGCACATTGACTTGGACAAGATGGAGTTCCCGGCGTACCTTAGCATTAAGTATGACGGCGTGCCCGTTAAGTTGACTGTTGAGATGTTCCATGGAACGCCGCACTTCAAAGTCGTAACCCGTTCGCACGAGATTGCGCACTCGGTGTATAAGGACATGGCCGACTTCGTGGAAGCTAATGACCATCTGTTCCTGCACAACAAGCTGTACACGTTTGTGTTCGAGACTATGCACCAGACGTTTACCGGGTTCAAGGACATCTCGGGTGTCGTGCGTCGGCAGACCCCGCAAGACGGCCTGACCTACAATATGTTCGACTTCGCTGTGCAGGACGTAGATGGGCCTAGCACATATACGTTTGATCACAGGCTGTTCATATCAAATGTGTTCATCTTCCCGCCAAAATTCTATCGCGTGAAACAACTGCGATATGATGACAAAGAAAGCCTGCAAGACGCACTAGACAACACACTGATTGCAGATGATCAAGAGGGCTGGATCATACGTGCTGCAAACGCTATGTGGAAGCCCGGATCACGTCACTGGGACTATCAGAAGGTAGTAAAGGAGCCAACCATTGATCTGTGGATCATTGGCATGGAAGAAGGCAAGGGCAAGTTTGCTGGTGGTGTGGGAAAGCTGATTGCTTCATATAAAGGCAAAGAAATTGGTGTAGGCCCCGGCAAGCAGACTACCGCAGAGCGTAACGAACTGTGGCAAGAATGGGTGCAATGGCAGATGGCAATCCGCAGTGGCTATAAGGACACTCCGTGGAAACGCATGGCGAAGATCAAACACAAGCCCGATGAAGGGTATGAGGCTTTGCGGCAACCAACATTCCAATGCTGGCGAGATGACAAGACGGAGGCAGACGCATGAGCATTACAAACCTGAGTGCCGACACGCTGCAACTCCTGCACACGGTAGCTTGCACTTGGCTTGGAGTTGCACCAGATGGACCCGAGCATGTGATCATTGCGGGCGGATGCCTGCGTGATATGTGGATGGGAACGATGTTGCCCGATGTTAAAGACATTGACGTGTTCACTACTGCGGATATGCGTGCTGACATTGACTACGATGCAGGTGATGACAGTGGGGCATACGATCATGTACAGGGACACAAGTTCTTGGGTCACACGACTGTAGACATCGGTGGACTGGATTTTAACTTCATCCACTTCGATCCGAAACATGCGGTGTTCAATGCCCGCACTGTAATCGAGGGGTTCGACTTTAGCATCTGCCAGATTGCATTCAATGGTGCTGCACTAGAGATGATGCCCAAGTTCATGGAAGATATGGACAACAAGGTACTGCGCCGCGTCAATGATACAGTTGGTACTGCGTGGCATGGCGATCGGATGCGCAAGAAGTTTCCCGATTGGAAGTTCATTGAGTTTGACTATGGAGACGGTTATGAGTCACGCATCTAACGAACCAAGCAAGCTGGAGATGCTTGAAGCAGTTGCTAAGGTGTTCCGTGACAGGGACCTTATGAGTAACCTGCATTATGGTGGCTTGTATGTTCTAGTGGAGCGGCCACCAGTACGAGTTGATCTTGTTAACGGACACCCACAAACCACACATCAGCAATCTAACCGCGTGTATGTTGGATTAAACCGCACGACAACGCAAGAGATATACGTTGCGTACGGAAGCAGCGTACGTGTAACCATGACCTACAGGCAGGCCACCGAGTTGGCATACGTTCTGCCGGAGTTGAAATGGGAAAATATCTAGCGTTCGACAACGAGACGCAGACCCACAACAAGTACAAGCGCAAAGCAAACCCTTTCCTTGCTGAGAACTACATTGTAATGCGTGGATGGCGTGTGCAGGACGAACCAATCAACAGTTGGACATACCACAAGAGCAAGGCTGAGGTTAAGCCAATCCACATCCCAGATGATGTTGATGTTCTATACGGGTTCAACTTGAAGTTCGACCTGTTATATGAAATGATGGTTCCCGGTGGCTACGAGGTCATACGGGCATTCATCAACAGGGGGGGTAAGATTTGGTGCGGTCAATACGCTAAGTACTTAGTCGAGGCACAGATCGAGAAATATCAGATGTGTGCGATGGATGACATCATCGAGGAGTACGGCGGACGCAAGAAGGTAGATGGCATTAAGGAACTGTGGAATGCTGGTGTTCAAACATCAGACATCGACCCAGACTTGTTGACCGACTATCTTGTTGGCACAGAAGATGAAAAGCGGTTGTCTGGTGACATTGGTAACACGATCCTGATCTGCGAAGGCACAATTGCGGAAGCCAAGAACCTAGGCATGTTCACTGCTATTGAACGCCGCATGGATGGGCTGTTCTGCACCACGGAGATGGAGTACAACGGCCTTAAGGTAGATGTTAAGCGTGCTGCTGCGGACATGCAGAAGCGTATGGTTGAGTTAGCAGAAGTCAAGACCCGTCTGGCGGAACACATCTCGTTCATACCGGCAGAAGTAGACTTCAACTGGGGTTCCCCGGTGCAAATCTCTGCGCTATTGTATGGCGGTACTATCAGGTACCAGAAGCAGGACACATACATTGACGATAAAACTGGTGCACTTGCCCGCCTAAAGGCAACGGCACCTTGGCCGATCTTCAAGGATATACCTCGGGACCCTGCAAAGCTGCTAGCCGCAGGGTTCATACATAACGAGGATGGTACATTCAAGCATCCAAGCGGAGTGGACCAAGACCGCTTTAAGTCTGGCAAGAAGGCAGGCGAAGGCAAGTTCAAACAGATGGATGTGCCGGGAGAACTCAAGGTTAAGTACCAAGATTTCTTCTACACTCTGCCCGGTGTTACACCGCCAGAAGATGACTGGTTGTCATCCCTAACAGATGGTATGGGTGGCCCTGTGTGGGGAACAGGCGCAGACATCGTTGAGGTTCTGGGCACAAGAGATGTGCCGTTCTTGAAGGACTTCAGCAAGCGTGCGGCACTGACCAAGGAATTGGGCACGTATTACACGCGGTATGACGAGAAGAAGAAAACGTATGTGGGTATGCTCACCTGCGTTGATCCTGTAAGTTTGTTGGTACACCACAAGCTGAACCACAGTAGTACAATTACCTCCCGTCTGGCTTCATCAGAGCCTAACATGCAGAACATTCCCCGTGGTGACAAGTCCTCGGTCAAGGCAATGTTTGTTAGCAGGTTCGGCGCAGAAGGTAGGATGATTGAGATTGATTACAGCCAGCTAGAGGTTGTGATACAAGGTTGGCTCAGTGGTGACAAGCAGCTTATCGCTGACTTGAATGCTAAGATCGACTTCCACTGCAAACGGGTTAGTGCTAAGTTTGGTATCTCGTACGAGGACGCAATGTTCAAGTGCAAGTCAGATGCTTACAAGGCACAAGCACCTGATGACGCGGTACTGTGGAAACAACGCCGTACTGGTGTTAAGGAGTTCTCGTTCCAACGTGCTTATGGTGCTGGCGCTGCTGCTATCTCGGCAGCAACTGGTATGCCAATCGAGGACGTTGAAACGCTGATCAAGAACGAGGACATCATGTATCCGGGGATTACCGCATACAATGACAAGGTTGCGCATCAGGTTAACCACACCGCACTGCCATTCCGTGATCCCACCCGCGGGTTCCGTATGTATCGCCGAGGTGAGTACCAATCCCCAACCGGTACTGTGTATTCGTTCCGCTCTTGGGACCCGCCCGCGTTTATGAAGAAACAGGGTATAACGGACACGTTCTCCCCACCAGAGATGAAGAACTATCCAATTCAAGGTACGGGTGGCGAAGTAGTGCAGCTAGTGCTTGGGATGATGGTTCGGATGTTCTACAAGCGCATGAACTGGAACTCGCAAGCATTCCTTGTTAACACCGTACATGACTGTATCTGGATTGATGCACACGTATCTGTGTACAAGGAAGTAGCCGCAGCAAGCGTCAAGTGCATGGAAGCTATTCCTGCATACTTGAAACACTTCTTCAACATCGACTGTCCAGTGCCATTCCCGGTTGAGGCAGAGGCAGGGCTGAACATGTTAGACCTGAAACACATCCATTATGGAGACGACGAATGAATGCACTTTTGAACCAAGCAAAGACTGGCAGCACTGTTGACCAGACCAAAGAGCCGGAACGCAGAGCCTTTGAAATCATCCCTGCTGGCCCAACTCCAGCGCGGTTTGTGGGCTATGTTGAAGTCGGCAAACATGCCCAAGAGTACGATGGCAAGGCTAAGGCCGATGCTTTGGAAGTGATCCTTACGTTCGAGTTGAACGGTAAGAAGCACCACATTGAGTACGAGAAAGATGGCGAAACTATCAGCCGTACGAACATCAAGCGTGAAACCATGCCTGCGTACACAACGTCTAAGGCTGGCTTCAAGAAGCTGTTCAATGCCATGCGTGCAGAGCGTGAGGACATCACCCACATGGCTCAGATGTTGAACGAGCCTTTCCTGATCACTGTTGTCCACAATGCAGACAAGGATGATCCGAAGAAGGTGTATGCCAACATCAAGGACGACAATGGCTGGCGTGTTGGTCCGCCGCTGTACAACGCGCAGCCCGATCCGCTGGAAGAACCGATTATGAAAGTTCTGCCCGTGGCCGAAGCCACTGTGCCTCTGCAACTGCTGCTGTGGGACAACCCCACCAAAGAACAGTGGGACAGCATCTTCATCGACGGTGTTCGTACCATCAAGAAGGACGGTAAGGATGTCGAAGTATCGAAGAACTGGGTGCAGGAGCGTTGCCTTGCTGCCAAGGACTACGAAAGCAGCGCACTTGCTGACATGCTTAGTGGTGCAGACGGTGCCATTGCCGATGTGATCGAGCAGGTTGCAAAGGAAAAGGCCGCAGAGCCTGAGAAAAAAGAGGCTGCTAAGTCAGAGGAAAAGAAACCTGATCCAGCTAAGGAGAAAGAACCAGATGGTTCGGCAGATGACATCCTTGCAGCACTTGGCCTGAGCAGCTAAGTGTCGGACGTACTAAACAGCTTTGGGGTACAGGCAGACGCGCTTGTACCTCAACGCAAAGCAACTCGCAAGAGGGTGGACGATAACGTAGCACATATTGACGGCGATTTCATGTGCTACCAGATTGCTGCGGACACCCGTGACGAATTGGACGGCATTCGTCCACTACGGACACTAGAGTTTAAGCAGGCGCAAATCGAGGATAAGGCGCTTGAACTGATGGAACGGGCTGGCTGCGGTCGGTTCGTATTGCACGTCACGCCGGGGGCGTCCACCAAGGGCGGCAGGGCGGCGCAGGCGGTGCAGAAGGAATATCAGGCAGCTAGGCTAGCCAAGGAAAAGCCCGGTCATCTTGACGCTATCCGAGGCGCTATGGGCATCGGCAAATTCCGGTTTGGCGAAGGGGCGGTGCATCTGGATCAGGAAGCAGATGACGGCCTAGCGCAAGCAGGCAGTCACGCACCGGGGAAGAACATCATTCTTTCGGCAGACAAGGATTTGCGCATGGCACCCGGTATGCACATGGACTTGAATACCGATGAAATGATCTGGGTTGAACCCGGAGACTTTGGCACCATCTGGATTGATGACACCAAGTCAAGTAAGAAACTTGTTGGCTATGGCCCCAAGTTCTTCTGGGCACAGTGCCTTATGGGCGATCCAGTAGATAACATTCAAGGACTACCAGCTATGTCTGGTTGGGATGTGCAGCGTAGCAAAGACCCTGAACTGCACCGCCAGAATGTTCAGCTTATGGGCGTACCTAATATGTCAAAGGTAACTGCCGATCGTATTCAGGCTGCGTGGAACAAGACCAAACCATGCGGTGCAGTAGGAGCGTACAACATCCTTGCAGATGTGACTAGCAACAAAGAGGCGTTTAATGTTGTGCGGTCGTTGTTTGTTAACTTGGCGGAAAAATCCGGGTATCAGTTTAAGCACTGGAAAACTACCGCCGATGTGACGCCTACGCAGGCTTTGCTAGGTGATATGCTTTGCCTGTGGATGCGTCTGAGCAAAGACCCGGATGACGTCGTGGCATGGCTGAAACGCAGTGTATAGGAGATACTGGTGACTGACATTAATGTAATTGCTAAGATGTGCCACGCTGCGAACAAAGCATGGTGCGAACTTCATGGAGATAGCTCCCAACCTACTTGGGAGGACGCACCAGACTGGCAAAAAGAAAGTGCGCTACGTGGAGTAAAGTTCCACATTGAAAACCCAAGTGCTGGAAACAGCGCCTCACATGATAGCTGGTTAGCCCAGAAGGAAGCCGAAGGTTGGGTGTACGGACCACTTAAAGATGCTGATGCTAAAACGCATCCGTGCATTGTACATTTTGATGAACTGCCGGACCAGCAGCAACGGAAAGACGCTATTTTCCGTAGTATGGTCCATGCCTTAAGTGACTGAAACGATCCGTCTAAAAACCACGCAGGTTGAACAGGCTAGGGCTATCATCCAGAGGGCGCAGGGAAACCAGTGTCCGATATGTCTGAGAAAGTTCAGTAGTAAAGTAGTTGGATGCCTTGATCACAACCATACCACAGGTTTGATCAGGGGCGTGCTGTGCAGGGCGTGCAACCGGTTCGAGGGTCAGGTCAACAACCGAGTGTTGATGGCAGGTGCCAAGGAGAACCCGGTCGCGTACTTGCAGCGTATGGCTGCGTACTGGGAGTACCACAGCGTACCACGAACAAAATACCTGCATCCAACCCACAAGACCGCAGAGGAGAAGCGTATAGCACGCAATGCTCTGGCGGTTAAGCGAAGAAAAGCAGCAAAGGTGGCTACATGAATGACACGGTTGAACTCACTCAGCAGATCGAGTGGGAAAACCTAATGGCGTCGAGAGGGGTCGAACGGTTCCTCTCGAACCAGCAGGATGCTAGGGACAACGGACGTGGTGACGAGGCGCAAGCGGAACGTCGGATGATGGGCCACTATGTTAAGGCACTTGCGGACGGTATCGTCGAGTCAATTAAGATCACCCAGTTTAGCCACGACAGTTCAGATAAGCAGATGCTTCGTATGCTGGACCCGCTGGCGCTGGCTATGATCACGCTTAAGGTGCTGCTATCAGAACTGCACAATGTGCGGTATCCACTGGCAGCGGCTGCGGCGGCTATTGGACAACGCATTGAGGACGAGATTGCAATGGGGGAGTTCCACTCAGAGTACACACAGTACTTCGAGGAGATTGTACGCAAGATCGAACAGAAGCAGACGTACTCCCGATTGTACAAGAAGAACAGCATCGACGGCAGTATGCGATTGCAGCAGGGCAAAGTTATCCCTGCATGGGCACCGGTGCAGAGATACCGTATCGGCCAGCGTCTGATCCAGATTGCCAACGAGGTCTGCGATCTGTTTGAGATACATACTATCGCAAGCCAGAAGAAAGGCGGTACGTTCATCCGCCCGACAGATAAATGCCTTGCGTGGATACAGAACTTCGACAACGAAATGTCGCTTATGTTCCCCGATCGGATGCCTATGCTCATTCCACCAGAACCATGGACCGATGCAGAGAACGGAGGGTACGTTACTCCCGGTATGCGCAGCATGACACCCTTGATCATCAAGTCGCCGCTGGCAACAGCGCGTAGCCGGAAGTGGCTGGAGATTTATAACGCGGCAAAGATGCCTACTGTGTACCGGGCGATCAATGCAATGCAGGATACGACATGGCGGATCAACTCCGCTGTGCTTCGCGTGCTTGAGGAAGTGATGCACAACAACCTCGAAGTAGGTGTACCCCGCTCAGACCCGTATGAGTTTCCACCGTGTCCTCTTGCAGAAGGGCAGGTTGCTAAAGACCTCGTAGAAGGCAGCGATGAATTACATGCGTTTTTGGAATGGAAATCCGAGATGCGTATGGTGCATGAATTGGAAGCAGACCGCAAGGCTAACATTGTCAACGTGGCGCGGGTAATCCGAATGGCACGCGAGATGGATGGCAAAGACTTTTGGTACGTATACCGCTGCGACTTCCGTGGGCGTATGTACCCTGCAACATCAGGGCTATCCCCACAAGGTACGGGCGTATCCAAAGGGCTACTCAAGTTTGCAGAAGGCAAGAAGCTAGGCTCATCAGGGTGGTACTGGTTCCGGGTAGCAGGAGCAAACCGCTATGGCAAAGACAAGATCAGTTTCGATGATCGGGTTAAATGGATTGAGGATAACTCAGCCGCGTGGAAAGAGTGTGCGACAAATCCCCTTGGAAATCTCCATGTGTGGGGTAAGGCCGATGAACCATACCAGTTCCTTGCGTGGTGTATCGAGTTTAACAACGCAACCAACGGCAACCCCACAGAGTACAAGTCGTACTTACCCATAGGGATGGATGGATCATGCAATGGATTACAACACTTTTCAGCCATGCTCTCCGACAGTGTTGGCGGCTCGGCAGTAAACCTGCTACCACACGACCTACCATCAGACATCTACCAGCGCGTAGCAGACGTAATGACTGCCAAGCTGCGTTCTATGGCACCTACATCAGAGGCGGCAGGGAACTGGCTTGCGTTGTTTCACAGCTTAGGTATGACGGGTGCCCCGCGCCAACTTACCAAGAAACCAGTGATGACATTACCGTACGGCTCCACGGAGCGATCTTGCTGCGACAGTATCATGCAGTGGTATACGGAGAATGCGAAGGGGTTCTTCCCGCAGGCTACAGCGTTCAAGCACGCGCTGTTCTTAACGCCACTGTTGTGGCAGAGCATTGGGGATGTGGTAATCGCTGCCCGTGCTGCGATGGCGTGGATCAGGAAGTGTGCGGGTATTGCGGCTAAGGCTAACAAGCCGCTGCTATTCAAATCCGTGCTGGGTTTCCCGATAAAGCAGCGTAACGAGAAAATGAAGGCCGAGGTTGTAACCACATACCTATCTGGCCGAATGAGAGTTGTGATCGAGTTGCCAACCGGGGAACTGGATGGCAGAGTAATGCAGAATGGCTCGTCACCTAACTTCGTACACAACTGCGATGCCACTCACGAGTGCATGACGGTTGACGCAATGCTTGATCGTGGGATCACATCCTTTGCTATGGTTCACGATGAATATGGTACACATGCAGCAGACATCGAGACAATGCACCAGTGCATCCGAGCGTCGTTTGTTGACCTGTATACCAACCATGATGTACTTGGTGAGTTCAAACGCCACGTACAAATTACCGCCGGTGTGCAGTTACCGGACCCGCCGCCGAGAGGTACTCTTGATGTAACTCAGGTTATCAACTCGAAGTACTTCTTTTCCTAACCGGTATCCCAGTGTAGTAAGGATAAGTTTCGCGCTTTTGGACATAGGGTCTATCAGTTGTCGATTATATATCCTGTTAGATTAACACTGGGATACCCACATGGATAACAATAACAATATCAGTATGATGGATACAGTCAAACTATGTGCTGAATATGTAGCACTAGGCTTGATCATACCATCTGCTATAAGGAGCCGATTAGATGAAGAAAGTCTAACAGCTTTGGAGAAACTTCGGAAATGACAGAGATAACATCTCAACCTACCGGATCAGTATCACATACGTTCATCAAGAGGATTATACTGTTCTATGCACCACGTAAGTTCACTGGTGAAAGTACAGCCTTCGATATGGGATATGAGCAATGCAAAAGAGACTTGCGTATTCTGGTGCTTAACATGGTACCACAAGCACGTGAACTAGATGCAGATGAAACTCCGGTACAGGCACCTGATGAACCAGAGCAACGCAAGAGGTCCGCAAGATGGTCATTCGGAAAGCGGAACTAGGTGAAGATACATCTAGCCTAATGAGGCTAGCACGTAAATTTGCAGATGAGTACAGCCTATTTCCGATCAAGGAGGAAGTTGTACACGACATGATCATCAACTGCATACATACTGGCGTGGCTATTGTGTCTGAGCGAGAGGATGTAATCACCGGCGGTATAATCGGCGTAGTGACGGAACATCCGTGGCTGCATTGCACAGTGCTACAAGAATTGGGATGGTATGCTACCGATAGATCGGGAGGCATGTTGCTACCCGCCTTCATCAACGAAGGCAAACGGTTAGGCGTTGACCTAATAACCGCTAGCACGCTTACTGCGTCTCCTGCCCAAGCCGCTGCACTTATGCAACGATGCGGTATGGAACCGCAAGAGCAAGTGTGGACAATGAAACTAGGAGATTAGCATGGTTGCCTTAACGGCATTGGCTATGGCAGTCAGCGCAGCGGCAAGTGTTGCAGGTGTTGTCAGCGCAGAGAACGCAAAGAGAGACGCCAAGAAGCAGGCGAAGAAGCAAGAGACGATGGCTAAGGAAGCCGCTGCACTGGAAGCACCATTGCAGAAGGGGGACCCAAACTTCCAACTGGGTACCGATGATCCGACTGCACGTTCTCGGACGAGTGCAGCACGATCCGTCGGGTCTAAGCCGGGTAGCACACTGACGACTGGCGGACTGTCCGCATCTAGCGTCGGCGGTCTGTAATGGACTATCGCGCAGGCAATCAACCGATGTATGAGGACAACACTCAGATTTCATCGGTATGGAATGCAATGGACTTGGCTAAAGGCGACTTGATCGAGCGTAGTAAGGAATACGCACGTCTTACTGTACCGTCTATTTGCCCACAGGACTATGCAGGCAACACCGAGCAGGAACATGCAAACGTACTGATTGGCCCGCGAGTTATCAACTTCCTCGCACACAAGCTGATAGGGACAATGTTCCCGCATGACCGCCCATTCTTCAAGGTGGACCTGAACCCGCAAGTAGAGTTCGATCTATCCAAGGAAGTGGAACAGAAGGTAATTGATCAGCAGAAAGTTGACATCGCTGCTCGTGGGATGCAAGTCACCAAAGTTGCTATGTCAAAGCTGAATATGGTCAAGTATCGTCCGATGGCGATTGAAACAGCCAAACACCTGATCGTAACTGGCAATGGTACTATTCGTAGACTGCCTGATGGCACTAGAATTGTGTACGGGGTCCAAGACTTTGGATGCTTCCGAGGGCTTAACGGGGAAGTGTATGACATCATTGTACGGGATGTATCTCGTCTTGATGGACTGCCTACGGATGTGATTGAACATGTTAAGGCACATCGTGTAGGTGCCAAGGACAACGACATCGTTACGTTGTATAGCAGATGGAAGCGCAAGGACAAGAAGTGGGAGTTTACCCAAGCGGTGGACGATACGCCTATGCGCACGTTTGCCATTCTGGCAGACAAGGACTTCCCGATCATCCCTCTGACATGGACGCTTGCTAAAGGCGAACACTACGGCAGGGGCTTGGTCGAGGATAACATTGCAGCGTTCAACGCTATCGACGTCAGCACCACTGCATTGCTAGAAATGTTCGGTATCGCAGCAGACATTAAGTTCCTAGTCAATCCGGGTAGTGTCATTGACATCATCGAGTTGATCAAGAGCAAACGCGGCACCTACCACTA
>ERZ724509.77-NODE-77-length-43914-cov-18.455916_pt1 | contig 43914 bp, 69 predicted proteins | sample MGYA00376042_ERZ724509 | MGnify/ENA primary metagenome ERZ724509 (study PRJEB28724, sample SAMN07190887) | wastewater metagenome | isolation source: effluent of sewage treatment plant in Hong Hong | place: USA: Christiansburg, Virginia | collected 2016-03-01 ...
TTCAAAACCGACAAAAAGCCCAGCCATGGCGCTACACCAATTCTACACTTGCATATTCCGTAACAATTTCGTTAAGGGCGTTCGAAACGCTCATGGTAAGCGTTACAGTCAGTGTTCTATCTGCGGCATCGGAATCAACTGCCGCCGCGCCCGCAAAGGGGCCGCCCAGCGCCGCGGTTAAAGCAATATCGCCGAAGCCGGTGGTGGGCGCTGTTTTCGCGCCCATAGGTGACATTTCCAGCACGCCTACCAGCGACTGGTCATTATTCGCCTGCGCGTTAATATGGAAGTCCAGCATCCAGGCAAAGCGGTCAGCGTCTGCCGTGGCCGCGCCTGTAACATCCTGAAACATGACGGTGCCGCCATAGTTAATAATCATCGTAACGGTGGGCGTGCCGCTGTTTAAAAGAATCTTTCCGCCCATGCGGATTCGAAGCTGTTTGCCGGCCAGGAAAAGCCCGTTCGGAATGACAAGGCCGGAAGCGGTTTTATTCAGAACGTGAACCGCGCCGGCGGTGGTGTTCGTGGTTTCCGGCCCCAGCGTTTTATAAATTGTAATCGGGCCTTGTTCACGAAGAACGCGCAGATCCACGCAGTTCGCCGTGGCCAGCGAAGTGGCCGTGGCGGGTACATAAACGGCCGCTATGATTACATCGTTCGCGCTGCGCGTGGGCGGCTTTGGAAATGCTGCGGCCGTGCCGGCGCGAACCTGCAGGGCACCGGAAGAATCCACCACCACTAAATCAATTCTGGGGTTCGTGGCATCAGCCGCGCCGATCGTTACGGTATTCGCCGCCACCGCCTTTAGAACGCCGTTCGTAAGAACAGCGCCCTTTGCAACGGATGGGGCCAGGTTAGCGTTTCCAGTAACGGCAAGGCCGGAAAGAACGCAGTTCTTCCCGCTTATCCCATCCACCAGCGCATCAAGGTATTCTTGAAATAAAGCGCTTTGGAAGGGGCTTACACCCTCGCCCTTATCTGGAATCGACCATGGCACGTTTAGGCATTCCCATCGGTCAGGGTAAAGCCTGTAACGGTGAACGCCTGGCCAGCCACGAAGCTGGTGTTATCCACTGTTAAATCGCCGCCGCCTGCGGTCAGGGTTACAGTGCCCTGCAGGTGGCAGGTGGAACCGCCGGAATCGTAAATTCGGAAGTGCGCAGCGGTGCCGGTGTTATCGGCGCTTAAATCTTCCCATGTTCCTGCTTTGGCTTTACTGCCGCCTGAAGCGGCCGCCATCCAGTCAGAAGGAAGCGTGGCTGAAGCTAGCACCGTGCCGGAATCTGCGGTGGCGCAGGAAGCTGGTACGGAACCGGAACGGATACGAAGAATGGCGCTGGTGCCTATCGTGCTTTCGATAGCATCCAGGCGGGCGTTACGAACGGCTGTGGAAAGTTGAAGGGTCAAGGGGATTCTCCTGTGCTTAGGGTGGGGTTAGATTATGAAATATACGGTATTCGGGTCTTTTGTTACGATAGCATCATACGCCGCCTGGCTGCCTTCCCAAAAGTTTTTATTTATGAAACTGCCAGGGGTAAACCATTCGGTATCGAAATCGCCGGAAGCGGCTTTTCGCGGGATCTGGCCCAGCGTACCGCCAGGCGCAAGCCCTTCGCCAGGATCGCCCATATCGCCCTGCGGCCCTGGCACCGTGAACACCACGCCGCCATCGATAAGGCGCACCGCGCTTAAGACATTTTGAACTTTAAGGAACGGCCCAGCGTCATAAACTTTGATTATCATTTAATCCGCCCTGGCTGGTGAAACCTGAATAAGCCCCTTCATAATGGAAGTGCTTTCGCCCAGCGTGTTCACTATGAAAAGTTCATAAAAATATTCGCCTTCCAGATCGGCGGTATCGGCATCTTCGGCAATCCATTCGATCTTACCAGCGCCGCCGGTGATCGTAATACCGCCGTTTTCCGTAGTCAGGGAAAGAACTTCTTCGGTGGTTTCCACGCCATCGATGGTAACGACTCGCGCGATTTCCAGCTTTGCCGTGAAATCGGTTAAGGGCACCGGCACGGTTTCCGCGCGATCCTGGTATAATTCTATCCAGCGCCGCCATGTGCGCCCCTGGTCTATAATGTAATCGTATCGCCCAGCCATGCTTTAAGGTAAACTTTCCCCAGCGTTTTATCAATTTGAAATCTGAAGGGAACCATCATGCCCAGCGCATTTTTTGCAATTCCACCAGTTTATTACCTGATTCCTGTCCTTATGGCCATCGCGGGCCTGTTTATCGGCCGCTGGAACGGCGGCGGCCGGCCAGCGTGGCTGAAGTGGCTGGATAATCCTTTTTCGCAGATCCTATACGCCTATCCGGTGCTTTTGATCTTGCTGGTGGCGGTGCCTGCCACCGTTCAAACGACTCCTAACTGGCTTTCGAACTGGCATATTTTTCTGGTCTATGCGGCCAGCGTGATTATGATCCTGAAGGGCCACGGCCATAACATGGATCTGGGCCATAGCGATGAAGGCAAGCCCGAAGCCCTGCCGGAATGGTACGAAGGCATTATTCAGCCGCTGTATGGGAAAATCCCGAATTACTGGTATGACGCTCTGGGGCTTGTGATTTCCGGCGTAACTTACACCCTGCCGCTGGGCCTTTATCTGGGCAATCCGCTTCTGGCCATCGCTGGCGCGGTAAAATCGCCCATGTATATGCTGGGCCGCGGCATATCGGATATTTTCAGCTTTAAAGAACTTTCGCTTTCGGAACCCACCGCCTGGGGCGAAGCGCTTACCTGCGCGGCGATCCATGCCATTCTGGGCGTGTTTTTTGTGCATATCCTATTCATTCTAGGCTTTATTTCATAACCCAGCGCGGTTATGATTCTTTCGTTCGGGCTATACCTTTCCCGTCTGGTCAGAACATCCGGTGCCGGTGGGCGTAAAAACCCATCGGCACTATTTTTATGCGCTTTAACTTGTGTTAAGATCGCCGCCATGTTTATGCGAAAATCTTCACCGTGGCGCGGCCCAGGCCGCAGGCAATCCGATAGGATTTTTACAAAACCCGATAAGGGGGCGAAAAGGTTCGACTGGCTGGAAAGTCAGGACGGGGCTTGCAATGGCCCCCGCCTCCACCAGCTTTGTTTCCAGTCCATGAATGACAAAATTTTTTGTGTACGGAAAAAGCCGATTTATGATACACAAAAGGCAGAAGCAAACGATAATCAGCCGTTCATGGAACGGCACCCCCTGCAGCGCCTAGCGGCCTAAAGGTTAAAGTTTAGAAACAGCCCCGCCCAGCGCGGGGCTTTTCATTCTTCACCATCCCCCATAGTCCAGATCGGGCTACCACGAAAATGGCGCGGGCCTGGGAATTCTTCGTTCGCGTCTGTCTGTCTTTGAAATTGAAAATCTATATTCAGGCCGGTACGGGCGGCGGCCCATTCTGATATGGCCACATTAAATAATTTTAAGCGCATATCTTTACCGAAAAACAGGGAATCGTATTCTTCATCCGATAGAATGCACCTTAAATCTACATCCCGATAATCCGCCCGTTCCAGCGAAGAACCCACTTGGTAAGTGCGCTGGCCGAAGGCTTTCGTAAATATTCTGCAAATATGTTCCAGGTTAAATTGCTGGGGCACCGATAGGTAATTGCTTCTTTGCTTCATTTACGGTTTTTCCTTCTGGATTGCTTTTGCCGGTGGCGCAATTTTTTACGGGCCGCGCGTTCTTTATGCGAAATACCGCGCCGCGCACCCTGTTTTTTGTCGGGTTCAATCCAGCGCAATGGGCTGGAAGTGAAAAGATCCACCGAAAAATCTGGCGAAGCGGTTGTTACTGTTACGCAGGCTTGCGGGCACGCGGTGCCGCCGCAGGTGCATTTATAAATCTTTTCGATCGGCTTCGGGATCATGCCGCCAGCCCATGAAATTCGCGTTCGTGCGCGATAATGTAAGGCGTGTGCATCCCCTGGCGGCGCTTGCCAGTAAAGCCACATTCTTCGCAACCCCCAGCGCCATGGCTACATCCATACCCATCGCCGCAATCGCACGAACATCCGCTGCAGGCTTGAGTCCATTCGCTGTATGTAAAAACCTTGTGTTCTGGAAACCATTCGTTTGCGTGGCCCGCATCGGTCTGGGTGTAAAACTTCAAGCGGCGATTTACTTTTGCGCCCAGAAGGGCTTCGGCTTCGCGCCAGCCTATAACCTTAAACCATGGATGATCTGAATCGCGGCGGCTCATTTTTTCAGCATCCTGTTTAAAAGGGCGAAATCTGTGGGCTTATAGCCTTCAATGGGGTGGCGGTGGAATAGTATCGCGTTATGAATCCGATCAAGCGCTTCCAGCGCCGCCGCTTGTTCGCTGGGATCATTAAATTTTACGTTAATTTCATGCTGTAGCCCAAGGCGCAAGCCGCCAGGATTTTTTATTGATTCTGGGGTGGTAAGTTTAAAGGTTAATCCTGAGTTTTCCACTTCGTTAACTTTCGGGCCATAGCGAAGAAAACCGTGGCTTATGGTTTCTTCGTAGGGATCTTCCGAAGGTGGGGCGTTCGGGTCAATTTGAATGACCTGTACGGCCGCGCCGCCCTTGTGTTCGATTATTTCAATCCGCAGGCCGAAGCGTTCAAGTTGGGTTTTTAATAAATCAATCATTTTGCCACTTTCAAAACGCGCACCGCGCCGCCCAGCCCCCGCGCGGCATTGAAATTCTGGGAATCGAACGTGCGATAGGCCCAGGCATCGATCGCAATGCACCGCCACGCTTCCCATTTATCTGGGTTTTCACGAACCTTTTCGATCGCCTGTTTTTCATCAAAGCGTTCGGCATTGTCCAGATTATCGGTATAACCCGCGCCGCCTTTCGCCCACCATAGGGGCGAATTGCCAAGGTATCCCCGTTCTTTATTACGCAAATAACAGGGGTTTGTAATGGCCGAACCGCTTCCGCCAGCGCCGCCGTTCTGGTTAAACACCATGGCCGTTCCTTTCCACCGCTTCGGGGTAATCCGCGCTGGCTTCATCCAGCACTTCGTTACGGTGCTGAAGCTGTACCACCGCGCCATCTTCGGCCATGTGTATATCGATCTGAAGGCCGCCCACGGCGATGAACACCCGCCCTTCGTTTTCTTCCACGGCTATGCGGAATTCGGGGGCGCTGGCTGGCTTGTAATGTCTTTCTGTAGGCATGATTTTTCCCATCTAGTTAAGGTTTATAATGAAACTGTTTTGATCTGTTCGCGGATTTTTTCGCATTCGCGGCGCAGCCCTTCGATCGTTACCTGCGTTTCGATATTTCCCAGCCCTTTGCGGCGGCGCACCAGCTTGCGTAACTGCGCTGCATGAAAATCGTTAAAGGTGCCATAGGCAATATGCCAGCCTGAAGGGACGCGGCCAGCATCCACCAGTAAGCGAATTTGATCGTCTAAATCCTTCTTTTCGGCCCCCAGGCCGTTCGGGTTAAAATAATGAAAGTTCACCCGATCGGAATTGCCCATGCCCTTATCGGTGGTGGCCTGTTCCATAACAAATTCCAAAGTTTTTTTCTTGCGTGCCATTGTAAAGCCTTTCCCGTTACCTTGATTCTTACACCGTATTTTAATACGCCGCAAGCGGAAAGATTTTAACGGTTCTTTAATCAGGAAATGCGAATATAGAAGTTCTTAAATCCCCACGCACGTACCATTTTGTTAACGTCAACAAAATGGCAGGAAATAACTTAATCCCTTCTGTTAGGAGAACAGAAGGGATATTTTTCCTTTTTCCCTTATTCTGTAATCTCTTAACCCCAATTTACCCCGAAAAGCGGAGTATTATCATACGGTTAGCAAACACCACAAAAGCATAATGTTTCTGCGGTGCGCGGTGGTTTTTTCTCTCTGCTTATATTGTGCTTATATGTATCGCTTGACGTTCCCCCTTTTTCTGGGCAGAATTCAACGCAAACGCCCACGCGGGCGCGGGTCGGGAACTGTCCAGGGGCTTCGCCGTTTGATAGTTACCTACCCTTTCACCAACCCACCAAAAAATGAGGAATCCCCATGGGCAAAAACCAACCGAAAACACAAGCCGAACGCTTCGAAGAAGTCCGCACGGCATACCCCACAAAAGAAGATTTTCGCGAATCCATCCAAAGCGAAAACGTCAAAACGCTTCGCAATTCGGCAAAGGAATTCGAAATAAATCTGGAAGGCCGCGATTCGAAAGAAGATATTCTGAACACCATCGTGGATTCAGTTTATGCGGACGCACCGAACGCTGGCGCACCAGAAGGTTCTGGCGAAGGCACCGGCGGCGATGATGGGGACAATACAAACGCCCCCGCGGGCGGTAAACCTACCCCAGCGCATGATCCTGAAACGGATGAAGCCGCAAAAGCTGCCGCCGATAAGGTTGCAGACGGTGAAGATCCGGCCCCCAGCGCCGCAGCCAATAAGGTAGGCATGGATTCCACCACGATTAACGCCGAAGAAATGCCAGGCGGTCAGAAGGGTGACGTAGTGGGCACCACAAGCCCAGCGAACCCGAACGAAAAGTTCACTGAAAACCTGGAAGCTAAAAAAGCACGCTTGGCGCATAACGCCCCAGCGGACGAATCCGCCGAATAATCCGGCGATTTCACTGGCAGGGGCGCAGGATTACGCTTGCGCCCCTGTTTTTATAGGCGGGGATAAAATGCACATTTCAATAAAAGAAAAAACCAGCATTTCGGGCAAAGTTACCGAACAGAAGGTTATCTTCCATATTAACGGCCTGCAGAAACTTTACATGGAACCCAGCCAGCGCGGCGGCGGCCAGTGGATTACACGATTCGGCTGCGGCACCATGCGCTGGAAGATGAAAGAATGGCTGCGGGAAGAATTCGGCACCGAAAACCCTGATTTCGAAACTGTGGTGGAACGGGTGAAAGCCTTAAACCCACCGCCACCGATCAATACAAAGGCCCGCCCATGGCTAAATTAACCCGCGCCACCATCGCCGATCTGAAGCCCAGCGGGGCGTTTTCATACCTTTGGGATTCAACCCTGCCAGGCTTCGGCGTGCGCGTTACGGCCGGCGGCATTAAATCCTTCATCCTGCGATACCGCATAAACGGCCGCCAGCGCATCAAAACGCTGGGGCGGGTGGAAGTGCTGGATCTATCCGAAGCGCAAGCCATCGCACGCCAGCGCCTTGCCACCAGCTATACAGGGGCAGATCCTTTCACCCAGCGCGGGCAGATCGAAACCCTGCGCGATCTGGCCCAGGCTTTCCAATCCGGCCGCAAGGATGAACTGAAGCCGAAAACATGGAAGGGCTACGAATCCCTGTGGAACGCCCATATTCTGCCATGCCTGGGCACCAGGCCGATTAAGGGGCTTATCGATGAAGATACCAGCGCCCTGCGCCGCCGGCTGAAGAAGAAGCCCGCCACCTTTAACCGCGCCATCGATCTGGTGCTGGCCGCCCTGAAATGGCACGGCATCCCCGTGGAAGGCCACCCGTTCAAAACAGCGGCAAAATTTGCCGAACACCAGCGTGAACGCATTCTTTCCACCGAAGAAAACCAGCGCTTCTATAAATCATTTTCAGAATACAAGGCCCAGCGGCTTACCGGCTGGCGTTACGTGGATCTGTTCGCCCTTTTGCTTTTAACCGCCCTGCGGCGCGATGAATGGCGGCTGGGGCGCTGGGAATGGCTGCGCTGGGATGAAGCCCTTTATATCCTGCCCGATAACAAAACAGGCGGGCGCACGGTGGTATTATCCGAACTGGCCCTGCAGATCCTGCGCGATATGCACGCCGCCCAGAAGCGCCCGAAATCGGGTTTCATCTTCCCCAGCGTGCGATCGAAGAAAAAGGCGCTTTCCTGGACTTGGCGCGAATGGGATACCATGCGCCGCGATCTGGGGCTTCAGGGCTTCACCGTTCACGATATGCGGCGAACGGCCGGTTCCAAGGCGCACGGGCGCGGCGGGCTATCCCAGCGCCAGGTGGCCGATCTTCTGGGCCACAAGCGCCTGGAAACATCCAGCCGGTATATCCATGATCCTGAAAAGCGGGAAACTGCCAACGCCGCCGCGCAGGCTATGGCCGCGGACTGGGCACCACCGCCCGCAAAATAATTCCGATACGCTGAGTTTCTCTTTTGCCAAAATCATGGCTCACTGGGCCTTGACGGGGAATAATCTTAACAAAGGGGTTTCCCATGAAAAAACTAATATTCGCCTGCATTCTTTTGACTTCAGCCTTAAATTTCCATCCCGCCAGCGCCGCCGATACGGTGGTGCAGGTGCCAGACGGTGATACCTACCGGATAGACGTATGGAACGATGACGATTCCAGCTACAAGCCCGCCTTCGTCTGCATCGGGGGCGATCAAGCCCTATGCGATATGCAGAATAACGGGGTCATGCGCTATAACGGTTCCACCATGGAAGAAGTTTTTGGGCAGTTCGCGCTTTCGCACCACGAACACCCGATTACCGATATAGATGGGCTGGGCGCGGCGCTGGCTGGGAAACAGGATACCATTACGGCAGGGGCGCACATCAGCGCCGCCGCCACGAATGGGGCTACCAACGCAGCCACGAACGCGCAGGTGAATGCAACGGCCGGCGCGGAAACGAATCTGCCAACGAATTATAATCTTGTTTCGGGCGTTTTGGGGCTGGCAGACGGTTTGAATACCGCGAACAGCGCCCAGAATGATCTGGGCACGAAGTATAATGCGCTGGTGGGCAAGTACAACGAAACAGCGGGTAAATACAACGAAGCCGCCGGAAAATTGAACGATCTGGCTGGCAAATACAACGATCTGGCCGGTAAGCATAATACGCTTGTGGCCACGCTGGAAGCCCAGGGCATCCTAACGCCTTAACAGGTTACGGAATTCTCTGCTTTTGAAGCCCCGTTTTCGGTGATAATATTGCCGAAGGTGGGGCTTCTTTCTGTCTGATTCACCATCGCCCTTAAGAAAATTTTTACAAAACTGAAACACTACCGGAATATTGCGGTTACATGAATTCAGTATAATAATGGGGATTATTAAGTGGATCGACTTAACCATGATGAAAGGGCACTAGCATGGCAGGCGCTATGGAATCCCAGCTTCGTAGGCATCGCGATCGTGAATGCGGACTTCACTTTTCGTTCTGTGAACCCTCAATTTTGCAAGCTGCTGGGCTGCACGCCGGCGGAATTAATCGGCAGGCGTTTTCAGGAAGTAACCCACCCATCGGTTCGGACGCGCGAAGAAGAAAACGCGAAAATGCTGAAGGATGGGTTAATAGATTTTTACGTTTTGCCGAAATCATTCCAGTTTTCGGACGGGCGCGAAAAGAGCGTTCTTCTACTGGTAACGCGGGCACCGGCGGAAAATCAGGGGGAATTCCAGTTTTTTGTTTCGAATATTATGCTGGCCGAAAACGCGGACTTGCATACGGAAACTGCCAGGAAGAAATCAGACTTGGCACCATATTGCCCGCCACCGATTCAAAAGGTCGTGGATTTTTCCATTAAATACGGAAAGTTGCTGGTAGCCATCGGCACCATTCTGGCCGCCATCGGCGTGGCCCTGGTGGGTGCGAAATGATGAAATCCCGCTGGGTGGAAATCCTCGAAGGCGATAACGAAAGGCTTTCCAGCACCCGCATAACCATGCTTTTCGGTGCGGTGGTGGGTGCGGTGGTGATCGTGTTACTTTGCATCCTTGCATTTATCATTACATCGCGGGGGATCAATACGCAGACGGAATACACCGCCGTGGCGAATACGGCCGCCTTAACGCAGATCCTTTCCACCCTGGCCACCGTGATCGGCCTGTTCTTTATGCTTTGCGCCGGCGTGTACGGCATGGCGAAGTTTTCCGATAATTCGGTTACGAAAACGAACATTGTGGCCGCAAACCCACCGCCACCTTCCACCACCGTTCTGCCAGACGCGCAGAATGTTAACGTAAAGGCGGATGGTGACGTAAATGTTAATTCGGCGCGGGCCAGCACCACCGCGGGCGTGCCACCGCCGCCGCCTGCCGTGCTGGGTGACGGTCTGGAATAGCCGGATCAAAATACGGTGGAAGCCGAAATGAAAATGTGCGAAAGTTCTTAAATGAACATAGCCACTTTCAAGCCCTCGCCCCTTCCGGCCGAATACCGCTGGCTTCTTAAAGAACCCGCCCTGCCGAAGGTTATCCAGAACGCCCTTAAATTTCACGGCCTGCGCGAAATCCCAGGCCCAGCGCACGAAGCTGTAATTCTTGAAATGGGCGATTTTCTGGGCGGCCAGGTTGCCGCCTGGCATAAAGACGATGAAACCGCATGGTGCGGCGTGTTCGTGGGCTACATTCTTAAGGTTTCCGGTTTTGTTCCCCCTAGCGGCTTTGACGTTGTACGGGCGCGATCATACCAGGCATGGGGCAACGTGCCGCAGGCACCAGCGGCCCCAGCGCTGGGCGATATTCTTAGTTTCTGGCGCGGATCGCCTGGCGGTTCGGATGGTCACGTAGGCTTCTACATCGGCGAAACAGCCACCACCTATAAAGTTCTGGGTGGAAATCAGGGCAATGCGGTGGGCTTTACCGATCTTAAAAAGAACAGGCTTCTGGCCGCGCGGCGCTGCCCGTGGAAGGTGGCCCAGCCCGCAGGCGTTCGCCCCGTAATATTCAACGCCGCCGGCCCTATTTCAAGGAACGAAGCATGATACCGGCGTGGCTTACATGGCAGGCGGTTAAAAGTGTTCCCTGGGGCGCTATCCTTAAATGGGTGGCGATCGTGGGCGTTTGCATTGCGGTTCTTCTGTATATTAGAAATGCCGAAAGTAACCGCGCCAAGGTGGTGGAATACAAGGCGGCGAACGAAGCGCTGGCGCAGGCGAATATCGATCTTCAAAAATCCTATAATACCCAGCTTTCGGTTTTGCAGGGTGCCATAACAGCGAAAGCGGAAAGGGAAGTAAAATATGCCGATCGTAAAAAACAGATCGCCGCGGAAAAAGATTCTGGGTGCGCTCGTAACAGCCCCCCTATTCGTTCTTCTTTGCGGCTGCTCAGAAACCCCTAAAATCGCGCGTCCCGTTTATTCCAGCGTGCCCGCCATCTTCCTTCAGGCTACCCCAGCGCCAGCCGTACCGGATGAAAATACGGTAACGGATAATGAACTGGGATATTTCATGCAAGATCAAGCGCAGGCACTTGCCGCGTGCAATGCGGATAAGGCCGATATTGCGAAACTGGTAAACGCAGCGCCTTAAACGGGCTGTTTCGGCCAGGTCACTTCTTCAGGATTTTCACCGGATTCAGGCAAGGCCCGCAGTTCTGCGCGGTATGCCTTCCATTTTTCCTTCTTTGCATCGGTCAGCGGTGCATCGGGAAGCTGAGTCCAGTCAGACGCGGCCAGAAGGCGATCGCGCAGGGTTCTGGTGGCGTGCCAGATCGTTTCGGCATCGTGAACAGGAAGTGAAAATACACCATCCTTAAAAACAAAGCCTGGCACCACTTCGGCGGGTGCCTGTATGTAATCCTTATCTTGCTGGTAGGGGCGCTTCTGGGTCACAAAGCCGTTTTCTACCAGCACCCAGTTATCGGTGGGCACTTCGGAAGGCACCACTTCAGCCGGCGGCAGGCGCTGGGATTCTTCTTCTTCGATCCGTACCGCATCTTCAAAGGCTGCTGGATCATTTTTTTTCAGTGCCCGCAGTTCGGCATCGTTAGGTTTTTTATTAACCATTAGGAAATCCTTTCAATAATAACTTCAGCGAACACTTCGTTAATTCCAAGGTTTCCGCCTGCGCCGAAACCCGTACCGCTGTTTGTCGTCTGGCACTGGTGTTCCAGCCTTATGGCCTTCGTGCCGGTCAGCACGAAAAGCCCGTTCACTTCGGCAAACATATTCGAAGATTGCGTAATATCGGCGGTTTCGCCGAACATGATCGCGGCGGAATCGGTCACGTTATAAATTCTGGCGCGGTTACGGTTAACGGTCTGCGCTGGCGCACGGCCGCGAACTTTGTAAACGCCGGCCGGCAGGGTGATCTGGTCGCTGGAAAGGGAAGCGCCGGTGATCTGGTTTAAAACTACCGTATTAAGCGTGCGGGTCTGCCATGCGCCGCTGGTGAATGTGCCGCCGTTTGTGCCGGCCGCTTTTTCATCGCGCACATGAATAATAGGGTTTGCAAGGCCGAACGCGCGGAAGGCCGTACCGTCATAAATCATAATGCGCGGGCCAGCGGGCAGGCGGTTCTGGGTCAGTGTATTGCCCTGAATATCCTTAATTTCCTTCGCGCCAATGCTGTTAATATTCAGCGTGGCCGTGCCGCCGGATGGGTTCGCCACGTTAAAGTTAACGATGAAGAATTTCGTATAGGCGCTTCCCAGCGAAACAATCGAATGGGCCATGGCATAATCGTAAAGGGTATTCGTGGTGGTGCCTGTAACCAGATCGGTTACGCCGCCGCCTGCGATAAGGATCTGGATCGCGTCATAAAGCTGGGTCAGATCGGCATCATCGGGCGTAATACCAGCGCCCGTAATAACCTGAAGAATTTCCCGCATCGGGTGTTCGATCGCTTCAGCGGGTGGAATAGAACCTTGCTGGCTTACCGCTGGGTTCGCATTGATATAAGGGCGGTTAGGGTCTGCCAGGTTGCCGTTTATCGGTGGTACATATTCCATATTTTTATCCTTCGTAGCTGAATGCCAGATTCGTATGGGCAGGCTTTAATTTATTTATCACGCATTCCAGATCGGTGGCTATATCGATCTTCGCAAAGGGATCTTTGCCCAGTTCGCTTTCACCTACCCGAAACCACGTTACGCGCGGTTCCAGAACTTCAATGGCCCAATAATACCGGATTTCTGGCAGATCCGTAAGGCCATAAACAAGGGTGCTGCCAGTGGGCGATTCTTCTTCCACCAGCCCCACTTCGGATTCGCCTACCACGAACGGCCGGAATTCTTTGATTTCGATAGGGTAGCCCATATTTTCGGCAATATCGGCGAAATATCCTATGGATTGCCCGCCCGTGCTGGTCAGCTTTTGCACCAGCCGCTGGCGGCGTTCCTGAATTGTAATTGATCCTGGCACCACGCAAGAATCGGGAAGGCCCGCCACCCGTTCCCAGTCGGTCAGGGTTTCCAGCGCCTGGCGGGGATCGGATTCGCGCAGAAGATCGCCCACGCGGCTATGAACGCGGGATAATTCCACCGCCTTGGCTTCCAGAAGATCATCGCGGCGAAGATCCGCCTGGCGGGGCCACGCAAGCCCCACCGGCAGAAGATTTCTAAGCTGCGCGGTGTATGCCTTTATGTCCATGTGATCGTGCCCATCGTGGCAATCTGGCCAGCGGTATGGGTTACGTTCGCATTCGGTGAAGTAACCGTATTATCGTTTTCACCGGCTGCAACGCTTACCGCTTCCCTGATTTTCGAAATCAGAAGTGTGCCGCCTGGTTCGGCGGTACGGCGAATAAGATCCTTAAGGGATTCGGTCACGGCGGTGCGAATGTCAGCGGTATCTGGATTAAGATCGATGGTGAAATTCCGCGGCACGGCTGTAGGGGCCACCACCGTAACATCGGCCGTAGCGGGCCTGCGGTACGGGGAATCAATGTATGCCTGCACTTCGGCTACCTTGCCGGCATCGGGGATAATATCGGTTTCATTATCCAGCACGAAGCGAACCGTAACGGTGCCTTCAAAAGTGCTTTCTGCCCAGGCGCGGGTTACGCCCGTAACTTCTTTCGCCCACTTGACGTAATCGAACAGTGCGCCGCCATGCGGGGGTTGCTGGATTCTATCCAGAAGGCGGGCGCGAAGGCTTTCATCGGACTCGGCATCAAGGCCGCCTGTAATGCCGCCTGCAGCCACCGCAGCGGTGCTGTTCAAGCCTGCCACCGAAGTTACCACCACCAGCACGCCAGCCACTTCAGTGTTCCCTGCGCTGCCCGCATTCACGGCCTGCACCGCCACCGTAACCTGGCCGCCGGAAATGGTGCCGGATTCAGTGGTAAGGAAAAACCCGCCATCGGATCGTTTCAGGCGCAAGCCTTCAGGCACCACCGTGCCGTTCACGCCCGTAAAAGTTACATCGCCATCGGCGAACGTGGCAGGCGTACGGGGCACGCCCCAGATCGCCGCCCAGCGCGTCATATATTCAGCTTCGGCCGTATCAGGGAAAAGCTGAAGAACCGCCCAGTTAATATAAAAATAAAGAAGGTGAACGGCACCGGCATACGCGCGGGCCATGATCGCCAGAAACGATTTTGCCAGAAGGCGGCCGGTGGCTAGGCGTGTTTCAATATCCGATTCAATACGGGCCACGATTTCGGATAGGCTGGGGCGAACGAAAGACATGGCTTATACCTTATCATTTATTGGACAAACTGCAATTTTATAGACGTATTCTGCACCTTCGTTTCGGTGTATTTTTCCACCGCATCCCAAAGATAGCTGTACTGTTTTGAATCCCCGCGCGTGATCGTAACACTAAGCTGCAGGCCGATAGGGCGCACAAGCTGGGCGGTTACGGTTACGGTTTCCGCCACGCCTTCATCGATTAACCAGCGCAGCGCGTTTTCTGCATATTCCTGCGCCCGCAAAGCCACTTCTGGAAGAACCTTTTCACGCTGGATAAGCCATAAAAGGCTGCCCGTAATTTGCTGGCTTAGATCGCCCCACCAGCCGCGCTGCGATTTTTCGCCTTGCGGAAGTTCGGAAAGCTGGGGTGCGCGGGCATCGGTGAATAAAGAAATCAGCACCGCCGTGGCCAGGCCGCCATCGGCCACAAGATCGCCGCCCTGAATTATTACATCAGCGCCGAAATCGTTCCATGCCAGGGCCGCATCGCTCATTTTTAATCCATTTTTTCGTTCGGGTCGTCCGTAGGGCCGCCACTGTCATTTTCTGGGTGTTCGTGGATATTATAGATTTCACGCATATTCTGAATAGTATGTTCGTTCGTGTCGCACCGGTCAATAATTTCGCCAGTCACGCGAAGTTCGGGCGTTTCCATGCGAACCATATCGGTGGCGATAATCCGGCAAACTTGCGTATTCACTTCGATTTCGCGGTTCCTGCCCAGTTTTATATAATCGCCTTCATCGGTGTAAATCGCCACTTCGCCCGTTTCCAGCGGCTTCAGGCGGTAGCGCCGATCATCCACCGCGATAACCAGCCCATGGTCACGGTTCCCGCCCACGAAGATAATGGCGGCTTCAGCGCCTGGGTGGGGGTTGCTGGTAAATCCATATTCCTGCAGGCGTTCCATATTGCTGCGGGTTTCATTCGCCATAAGGCTGGCCTGCATAATCTGAAGGCCACCGCCATCGCTGATTATGCGGACAATGCCCCGCGATACGGCCAGGCGGGCGCGGCGGGCAAGGGATCGAAGGCTTCTGTCCTGGCTATTCATCTTCCGCTTCTTCCTTATCTATGCCCTGTTCTTCGGCTTCCAGGTCAGGCTGCTTTTTGTAGGCATCGGGCCGCACCAGCGCCAGCGTGGCCGTGGTGCCCTGGTCACTGTCCAGGCTGTAGGTTATTTCCCGAATAAGCATATCGCCATTAATGCCGTGCTGGGGCAGAACCGTTTTAACAAGCTGGTTTTCGCGCCATAGATCGCCGCCTTCGGTTTGACTCCAATCCTGCACCGTAACGCTTATCCCCACCGCCTTCGCCGCGCGAACAGCCGCTTCCCATTCCGCCCTTTGCTGGGCCAGGCCAGAATCCACCGCCGCTTCCGCCACGATTATCTTCGGCCGGTATCTGGTAACGCCCAGATCCTTCGCCTTGCCGGATGGGCCGGCGGCCGCTTCACTATCGACTCCATCGGTGCCAGGTTGCTGGCCATAAACTTCATATTCGCTGAAGCGATCGGTATCATCGAAATTCGCGCTGGCTTCCAGCACGTTTTCACCCATTACCAGCGAAGTGCCCGCGCGGGTTGCCCCGTACGCCCTGATTATCAGATTTCCCTGTTCATCGCCGGAAGGAAAAACACCGCGCATACGGCACGCGCGTTCGATCGCTTCGAAGGCGGACTCTTGCTGGAATGAAAACTTTTTGAATTTTTCGTGGGGGTTCGTTTCGAAAATTGCCGTAACGCCGAAGGGTTCTATGATCGTTTCCACCAGTTCCTTCAGGGTCAGATCGTGAACTTCCTGGGAATCCATGACTACATCGGCATCCACCAGATCGGCCGTTTTATCGCGGCCCGCCACCGTCAAGGTGTGCCGTGATTTCGTTACCTGCACGCCCACCGTGAAAACGTAGCCGCTGATTATCTGCTTTCCGTTAATGAAAAGTTCGCATTCTTTGCCGCGCGGCGCAGGCAGGGGGTATATGCTGGTAAGGCGAAGTTTAAACCGGCCGGCCATCGCATCGATCGCCCGCACCACTTCCAGTTCCTGCCAGCCCATGTATGCGGTGCCATCAATGATAAGCTGGATTTCAGGCATCTTTTAATATTTCCAGCGTCTGGCCGCCTGGCAAAAATCCTGGGTGGCGCACATGGTTTCGGGCTATCAGGTCAGCTTCACGGGAAACTTCGCCGTAAAGGTCATATGTCACGGTCAGCGAAGGTTCGGATTGCGGAAGAACCAGCGTGCCCAGCCGCGGCAGGCTTTCGGAATCGGCTGGGATAGCATTGCCCACCTGTTTACGCAGCGCCTGCAGCGCGTCATATTCGGAATCGTTCTGGCTATCGGCCATCACGCCATCGATCCGGCCCAGAAGATACTGGCGGGTTTGAATGGCTTCTTCAAAACTTGTAAAGGGCACGCCCACCAGCGCCTTCGCTTCCTGCGCCATCGCCACGGTGCGAATGAAGCGTTCGGTCACGGCGGCATTATTATTTATAATCAGGTTCTGGCTTGTGGTGGCAGGGGCCAGCGGCACGGTGAAATTCGCAAATTTTGCAAGGTTCGCGGCCTGCGTTTTCTTGCTGCCGCCCAGATCCAGCACGCCTTTAAACAGCGAAATAAGACGATCTGAAATGCCTGGGATATTTTGCAAAAGGCTGGCGCTGGGGTTGCCCAGTTCCACAAGGCTGGCCACCCATTCGGCCGCCTGGTTAATCTTTGAAACGGTGCTTTGAATATTGATACCGCCATTAAGCTGGATGGACTCAAAAATCCCAGCGGCATCGCCCAGGCTTCCGCTGAAGGCATCGCGCACGAATTCCGATACGTTGGTTAAGTTTATTCCATCCTGAAACAGCCCCGTGCTGATTCCGATAAGGGAATCCGCGCTGGTGGCGGTCAGTTTGCTGGCGATCTGTTCGCCGTTCGGGAAAGCGCGTGCGCCGGCTTCCACGAAGGTTATGTTTATTTCGCAATAACGGCCTTCGCGGCTTGTTTCGCGGCGGCGGGCTTCCTGGGCGATAACTTGCTTCGTGCCTACATAGGGGTGAACCAGCGAACCAGCGCCGCCCGCATCCACCGCTTCCATAAGCCGATCGGCCATGCCCATGTAATCTTCGCCCACCAGGTAGGCAGTAATTACCCAGCGGCCAGCGGTGCGGCCCAGATCTTCCGTATAGGGCACATCCCGAAACGGGTATTCATTTACCGAAAGGCGGCGGCCCGCACTTGTTTCGTGATCGGCCACGAAAAACTTTATGCCTTTAAAGCTGGCCGTTCTTAATTTGTCTTTCCACGCCATCAGTATGCCCCTTGCATCGAAACGCCTTGATCTATGGAAACATTACTTCCCTGATTTTCTACCACGCTGGCCTTCATACCTTCCGGCGGGTTTTTAAACAGGATTTCGATCGCGGCCTTATCGCCTTTCATGGCGGCTTGCTGCAGGGCGTACTGGTCGCGGATCGATTGCCCAGCGCCCAGCCGTACGCCTGGCGTGGGGCTGTTTTCCACCGCATTGTTCGCGGCCGCCTGCGCGAAGCTGAAATTCGATAGGTCACGCAAGCCCTGCGGTGCGGTGCCCAGCGCATCCCAGATCGCCACGATCAATTTCAAGGCGCTGGTTAATGGGGCTATCAGGAAATCGATTATAGCGCCGCCCAGCATCATAAAGACGTTACCCCAGCCGCCGGCCATGTTCACCAGATCGGCCAGCGCCTTGCCCAGATAAAGCGCCATCCCTGCCAGTGCGCCAAGCCCCACCACCCAGGCACCGGTTACTGAAAACATAACGGCAAAGGCGGGGGCCAGGAAGGTAAGCACCGAAATAAGGCCCGCGATCGCAATAAGAAGCGGCCCTATAACGGCCACCAGAAGCCCAGCGTAAACAATCCATTTTTGGGTTTGTGGCGATAGGCGCATGAATGCGCCGGTCAGATCCTGCAGCCATTCCGTTAATTTGCCCATGTTATCGGCCAGGTTCACCGAACGGGCCATGGCATTACCCAGTTCTGCCAGCGCGAATACGCCGGTATCCTTAAGGGTGGAAAACAGGCCGAATAAAGAACGGCTTTGCTTGTCCATTTGATCGGCGAAAAGGCCGCCTTCGCGGGTCATGGATTTAAGCGCGGCTTCGATTTTCGGGAAGGTCAGCTTGCCCTGTTCTGCCATTTTGAAAATCTGGGCTTCGGACTTACCAAGCTGTTCGGCCAGCACTTTCACGATCGGAATGCCGCGCGTGGCGAACTGGCGAAGATCCTGCGTAAAGGCTTTGCCCTTAAGTTTAATTTCTGTGAACAGCGGCACCATATCGGCCAGGTTGCCGCCGGAACCGGCCGCAATATCGCCCAGCGTTTTCAGGTGTTCTTCCACGGTTTCAGACGCGAAGCCCGCGGCCAGAAGGGCGGCGGTGGCGTTCGCTACATCGTTAAGTTCGAAAGGCGTGGCGGCGGCGAATTTCTTAAGCCGTTCCATCATATCGGCGGCGGCTTCAGCGCTGCCCAGAAGCGAAGAAAAACGAATTTCAAGCTGTTCAAGGTTCGCGGCCGAACGTAGCGCCAGCCCGCCCAGAAGGGTAAGGGGCGCGGTTACTTTCAAAGATAGGGATTTACCCAGCCGGTCGGCCTTGCTGCCCAGGCGATCCAGTTTACTGCCGAACTGCGCGAAGGTGGTGCTGAATTTATCGATCGCACCTATGACAATTTCTAAAGGAAATTTCTTCGCCATTTATTCGCCCTTTTCCAAATCTATGCGCCGCTGCGCCAGCCCTCGCCATTCGGCAAGTTCTTCGCCATCCATAGCATACAGTTCAGAAGGGGAAATGTAAAAGGGTGCGCCCGCCAGAAGGGCTAAGGTATCTTCAAAATCTACTGGCCATCCGGCAAAAAAGCCATGGCCGCATCGCCCACCGCCTGCAGATCGGTTCCCATATCCATTTCTTCCACCACCTTAAGCGGGTGATCGATAAGGCGTGCGATCAATTTTAATTGATCGTCATGGGATTCCTTGAGGTTATGAAGCCCCTTTAAATCCTTGCCTTTGGGGCGGCGCACGGTTACTTCCGTAATCGTATCATCGCCGAATGGTATCGGGAATTTTAATTGAATAGTTACGCCACCTTCGGCGTTAAGTTCGGCTTTTCCCATCTTAGAACATCCTTATGTTTAGGTGATTTCCTTCGCCGATTCACCGGTGAAGCGAACTGCTATATTGCCTTCTTCCGTTTGAATGTTTCCATCGCCGGAAAAATAGGCGTTACGAAGCATTACCACTTTACCGTTAGCCAGTTCAAGCGTAACGGTGGCATCGGAAATCTTCAAAAGGGCGGCCACATCCAGCGTACCGGAGTCGGTAATTTCGCCTTCTATGTAGGCTTCCTGCGGCAGTTCCTTATAGCCGTGGTGGCGATCATGGCCTATTACCGCTTCGCGCTTTGGAACGCCAAGGTTATAGGTGAACTGGCCCTTCGCATCGTATTGATTTCCATCAACCTTTACGAAGATTATACCGCCGACTCGTCTTGCCATGTGTGTGCCCCTTTTATACTAAAAACTGAATTTGAATGGCTGTTACACGAAGCTGGTTTACCAGATCCGGCGGCAGGCGAACATCCAGGCGGTTCGGATCGGAAGCGTTACGGATAACGATAAGATCCTTCTGAAATTGATCGGAACCTTCCACTAGGGCAAGGTTTTCCCATTCTTCGAACAGGGAAACCAGTTCTGCCTTCATAATCTTCGGCGTTACCACCGCCTGGCCCGAACCGAAGCGCGTGCCATCATTCGCCAGCTTGTGGCGCGGGAATTTAAGAAGGATTCGCGTGCGAACAGACCAGCGAATATATGAAAGCGTGTAAAGCGTTTCTACATCCAGATAAGCCGGATCGTCTGCGCCCAGCGCGTTTTCCTGGTAGGTCGTAATCGTGCGCTGCAGGCGTGTATTGCCCTGGGCATCGAAATAGATGGTGGCGATACCATCGTACAAAAGAAGGTTATTCTCTTGCTGCGTGAATCGATCCACCAGCGCGGGCGCAAGAACATGGGAAAGTTCTAGAGTCTGCAAAGGGCGTGCCTGATCTATCGCCAGGTAATAAGCGCCCACCGCGGCGTAGGAAGCTGCTATTTCGTAAGACGGAGTCGGCGATTTATAAACGCCGATAACTGTAAGGAATTTATCATTCCGCGCATTGCCGAACGTGCCCAGGTTGCCGTGGGTGTCGTCTTTTGCGCTGAAGGCAACGGTTTCGATCTGGCGAAGCGGGCCGGCGCGATCTTCGGTTTCATCCGAAAGAACCGCCAGGGTGGCCGCATCATTCCAAGGCATAACGAAAACATTATAATGTTCATCGCCCAGAACGGCCCATAGGGTCGTAAGATCCACCACGCCGGTGCCGGTAACGCCAGTGGCGAAGGCAATGCCCACGCCAGCGGGGGTAACTTCACCTTCGTAATAGTTCGCCCGTACGGTGTTCATGTTACCCAGAACGCCTTTTTCGCGGGCGGTCAGGGTTACAACGCCGGCCGCGGAAGTGGCTACCACGGGTAGGTTCGTGTTCAAATTGATAGCTGCCACGGCCGCCGTGGCGATCGCGGTGGCGGTATCGGTGCTGGTAACGCCAACCTGTACCCGTTCACCTGCGATATAAAGCGCAATGGTGCCGGATTCAGTGGCTGGGCCTGTAAATGTGATCGTCTGGGTGGCTTTTACGCCAGCGCCAGGTTCATCAAAGGCCACCATCCACAATTCGGTAAAGGTGTTTTCTTTGAACCAGGCGATTGCCATGCGGTGAAGGTTTGAACCTGCACCGAAGAATTTTGCGGCCTGCGCCACGCTGGTTACGCGCTTCGGCACAAGGGCGGCAATGGTGCCGGCGGCAAGGCGCTGGCCCATCATCAGGGCTTTAAAAGGCTGTATGCCTGGCCCTTGATTCGCGCGGGTGGCATCGTATTCCGTATAAACGTACGGAACGCGGATATTAAGGGGGATTTCGTTAAAAGAAATTGAGTCCATTATGCTGCCCCTTTGCCGGATTTTTTAACCTGATTTTCCGAAGAAGTGCCGCCCGTATCTTTTTCAATCGGGGCCAGCGGTTCATCGCGCACTATTAAATCGCCATCTTTAACGCGGCGGTCATAATACTGGCTTTGCATACGAACCGCGCCTTCGGCAGGGATAAAGCCCCTGCCATCGTGGTTTCGAATTTGAACGCCTTCTTTCGGGATATAAAAACGGTGTTTCATGGGTGCAAGTTTCTCACAAATTTATGACTGGGGCAAGGTTATGGTTTCATCGTAAAGCGGATCATCATCAGGTGGCGCGGTGGTGGGCTTATATTCCACATATACTTCTTCCAGCGGGCCAAGTACAGGCGCGTGATCTGTCCAGTATTTGCCTGCGAATTTAAGCACTATGGCACCGGTGCCGCTGGCCCCTTTTTCAAGGGATAAATCCCAGCCGGTTTGCATCATTTCATCAAGGCCCAGCTTCTCGTTTTCCGTATTTTCGTAGTTAATAAGGAAGCGGGAAATTCGTTCGCCCATGTAATTCAGCTTTGCCGCCAGCTTGTCGTTACCCTGGCAGACATATGCCACCACGATCTGGGGCTTATGGCTGTATTCGATCTTCGTATTTTCCATGGTGCTATCGCCGCCCATGATCGCCGCCTTAATGCAAGGCAGTTCGGACTCGTCTATTTCACGAAATGGATTATCGAAGAAGTGCAGGGCATCGGTTACGGCGTTATCGCTCAAAATATCCAGAATATGCTGCACCACATCCTGATTCTTGCTGCGGTAATCGGGCGTGGGGGGAAGCGGCGGGCCGTTCATCGCGTAACCTTTTCCAGTACAAGGGTAGCGCCGCCTTCACCGTCTGGTTCAAGGGCGCGGATCTGATAATAAACGCCTTTGCGAATAATGGTATCCCCATTCTTCGGGGCGCGGTCAAAATCGGCCAGGCGCACGCCTATATTCGGTTCGCTGGTGCTTACCATTACGCCGGTATCAGGATCGGCCGTAATATAAACATCAGACCAGATTCCTTCTATCGGCTGGCGGGGGAAGTTTTCAGGGGCGTGAATGCACGCACCGCCGAAGGTAGCGGTACAATGGCCCAGTAAATTATGAACTCGATCTTCCCACATGGCCCTTAAACCTTAAATAAAAAAGCCGGAAACCGCAAGGTTCCCAGCTTTTCGTTTTCCTTCCAGGAAAATTATTAGGCTACGGCAGTAAGGGAAACACCGTTAAGGCGAACTTTGCCCAGCGTTAAGCCAGCGCCTGCGCCAACCGCTTCAGCGGCAACGCCGCACGGGAACAAGCCCGAAGCGCTTGCGCTGGTGAAGCGCTTGTTCGTGTTATCCCAGTAAATTACCTGGCCTTCTGTCCATGCCTGGCTGCCCACTTTCGTGAACTGAATTACGCCTTCGGTTTCGCCTGCGAACTTTTCAGTTTGTGCAACAGTAGCAACCGGCACCACCAGAAGGGCACCGATAAGAACCGGCGTGCCTGAAACAACGCCACCCGTTGGGGCGGTGTATGTCATTACCTTGCCAGTGTGAATTCCGTTTTTCATGTTCGTGTCCTTCTTTCAAGGTTCGGTTTAAGTGGTTTCTGGGGCCGTTTCCGGCCCCAGAAGGAAACTAATTACGGTTAAGAACCGTTATTTGTGGACTTGGCAAGGCCACGGTGATCGATTGCCTTCGTGGCGAAATCATGGCGTACCTTGATTTCCAGACCATCGCGGTTAAAGCCCTCGCGGGATTCAACGTACGGGCCTGTTTCGCCTTCCAGGTAAGCGTATTCGATGGTGTCGCCTTGGCTTGGGTCGATAGCGCCGTAGTACGATACCGAGTCAACCGTATCCAGGTAGCCTTCTGTAATGATTTCGAAGGTGTTGCTGTACGGGTTAACTTTTGCAGTATCGGCGGGCGTGATCGAAGATTTAAGCTGAAGGGCCGCAGCTTCCTGCGTGGCAGGAACGATAAGGTACTTCAGTTCAAGGTTAAGCGCATCTTCGCCGCTTGTGTCGGTTTGAACGCGCAACGCTTTACGAAGCGCACCCATGCCGGCCACATTGATAAGGTTGTTAATCAGGTTGCCGTGGTTAGCATGGAACAAGGCCACGCCATCCGCCATAACCGGATTACCCAGAAGAATGTCGTAAACCATGCGGTTTTCAAGGCGGGCCGAAGCGGCTGCCATCTTCTGCGGAATACGTGTAAACGCGTCCAGATCATCGTTAATGATCGCTTCGCGGGTGATACCCACGATCCGGCCATATGTGAACAGGCGGTAAACTTCCGCGCCATCCACGAACGTGCCGTATTCGTATTCGCCACCTTCCACAACCTGCTTAAGGCTAGGGCCGTTCGAAAGGGCTGTACGCTGGACTTGTTTAAAGTCTGGCAAGGTTGTCTGGCGGCAGAACGGCTGGAAGGAACGCTTCGTATCGGCGTATCCCTGGCGCAGCGTTTTGCTGGCTACGTTCGCAAGAACGCTGGAAAAGTCAGAAGTGCTATGAAGCGCACGGCCTGCCAGTTCCAGTTTATTCAGGCCGCGGCCTTCTTTGCCCACGAATTCGCGGCCAATTTCCAGAAGGGACATACCGCGGAACTGCTTACCGGCATCGGTAAGCTGGTTCTTCGCTGGTGCGAAGCGGTGCATAAGGGCGTTTTCAAGCGCCGCCATGCGTGTTTCTTTTTCATCCTGCGTAATACGCACGTTTGATCTAATCGGGGCTTCTTCAGAACGGGCCGCCAATTTATCAAGCACCACCTTGCGGGCTTCTTCGATCGCCGTGCGCTTTGTAATAAGTTCATCGGCTACGGCATCTTCCAAGCCTTGGGAACGAACCAGCGTGCGGATTTCGCCTTGGCGTGTAAATTCTGCATCGGCCGCCGCGCGGGCCGCGGCATCCACATCAGCCTGGGAAAGGGTGGCTACTGGTGCCGGTGTTGGGTTTTCGCGGGTTACTGGGTCAGCGCCAGAAACTTGTGCGGGTGTGTTTTTGTCCATAGGTGTCTGCCCTTTTTCATTTCTGGCGGAATTGCCAACGACTACGCAGAGGTGTGTTTCTTGTGAACGAACGCCTGCGCCCGCGTCCGCACCCACCGCAACCATGGAAACTTCGAAAGGTTCCCAGTCGATTGCGCGAAGTACCCGTATCTTATCCCCATCTGGGGTAACATCCAAGTACCTGTGTACGAAATATCCTACCGAAACATTTCGAATAATTCCAGCGCGAATATCTTTCCAGTATTCTTCTACGTCTTTTCGTTCGCTGAATTTCATCGTGCAATGGGTTTCATCGGCTTCGATAATCGTGCCCATTACATCGGATAGATCCGAATTACGGTGTGAATTTAAAACAGGGGCCGCGCCATCTTTCATGCGGGCAAGGCGCACATGGCCTTTTTCAGTGGAAAGTTCTTCGTAAAAATCATCTTCCCAGAAGCGGCGGCGCAGAACCTTCGCACCAGTCGTATATTGCACGCGAATCGTGCGGGCTTCTTCGTTAATGGATTCGGGAATTACAACGCCACGAAGGGCAAGGCTGCCCGCATCGCGTTTTTCCATCAAAATCGGTAAATCTTTTTCGTGCATCGGTGGAAGTGCCCCTTTAACGGAATGCTACATGATCGGGAGAGAAATTCAAGCGCCGCGTTTTATTATGCCTTTTTATCTGGCTTTTTCGGTGGATCTTCTTCGTCTATAGGATCGTTTAAACCGCCTGAAATGCTTACTTTGCGGGCATCGGAATCCAGAATAATGCCGGCATCGTCTAGGGTTTTATTCATATCCTGAATTTCTTTAATGATTTCCCCAGAATCCTGCCCCTGGCTGGCGTGTACGCGCTGCAGGCTGGTAAGGCCGCCGCGGATCGCCTTAATCGTGGCAGGGATTTCCTTCGTGGGGTCGATCATTTCCCGCTTCGGCATCGTCCATTTAACATACGCGCCCTGGTTTTGAACGCCGATAAGGGTAACGCCGCCCATAAACCAGGCGGCAATGCGTTCCAGGATCTGCACGCGCATAACGGTATTCTGCCAGCGCGAAATATTCCGGTGCATTTCCAGCCACCCCATGCGGCCGGATGAATAATTAACATTGCTATAATCGCCAGTCATGGCTTCGTATGTAATACCAAAGGCTGCGGCGCTTCCCATCAAATTGAAGCGGCCATATTCGCCGTAGTTTTGTACGGATGGGGGATTTCCGAAGGTGATCTTTTTGCCAGGCGGCAGGTATTCCCAAAGGCCAGGCTGCATATAATCTTTTTGCAAAGCCGTGGGGCCAGTCTTTTCGAGTCCGGTCAACGCAGAAGGCGGCACCATATCTTCCACGAAGCCCGCGAAACAGGCGGCGATCTTCTGGCGCACCAGTTGGGCATCTTCGTAATCGTCAAAGTCTTTCATGCGGCGAATGGCGGCCGCGCACCATGGATAACCCCGCCCCTGGCCTGCCCGCTTTGGATCGAAGGCATGGATAATTTCGCTGGCGGGCACGCGGTAAGACGCTATGCCCGTGCGGAAACTTTGAATATCGCCTGGGTGGCATTCGCGCAGCCAGTAGGCGGTGGCTTCCCCGCGCTTGTTAAATTCCACGCCGCCTATGATTTCAGAACCATCAGCCAGCGCCCCATCCTTGGAATCATCCAGGTAATCGGGTTCCAAAATCTGAATTTGAACGGGCACGGTAAGGCCAGAATTCCCGCGGCGGTAGCGTCTGCGAATAATAACTTCGCCTGATTCGGCGATCGTGTTCATGGCAAGCGCCTGAATTCCGGCTATGTCCAGCCGCCCATCGGCATCGATTTCGCTGGTTTCTGCCCAGCGTTCCCATAGATTATTCAGGGCGGCGTTCTTCGTGCCATCCATGTTCGTGGGCTGGCCATCGATACCAGCGCCCACCGTATTGTTCACGATTACGCGCAGGGCGTTTTCAGCCCAGGGATTATTTCGGGTCAGGTCACGGCTGGCCGCGCGAAGAAGGGAAAGCGAAGGCAAAATGGAAGCGTTCGCGCTGGTGCCTGGCCTGCGCCATTGTTCGAAACGTGAACTTTTGCTGGCACCATCAAAGCGGCGGGTATTACTGATATATTCGATAGCCATGCGGGCCTGCTCGCGGCGAAGGCCGGCCTGCGGGCTGAAAAATCCTATGGTTTTATCTAAAATATTGCGTTTATACGGCGGCAAGCCATCCTGGTTATTCATTCTATCCCCGATCCATAAACACCCACCGTACGGCGGCGGCCCAGCGGGTCAGATCCGTTAATTCCCAGATCGGCTTCCATTACGCCCTTTAATTTAAGCATTTCCGTAAGGCTGTGGTATTCCACTTCCTTATCCTGGTATTTCACGCGCCGCGCACCTTCAGCGATCGCCGCGCAAAGTGCTGTATATTGTTCGGTGGTGAAAGAACTCATAGATACGGCCCAGTTTTTCCGGTGAAAGGATTTACCGAAGGCTTCGGCTTATCCCCAGCCCCCTTATTCTGTTTTATTTCCACGGTTTCGGCAAGTGCGCTTTCAAGCTGCAGCCATTGTTCTTCGGTAAAACGATCCAGACCATACACATAAGCGGCGGCGCGGCCGTACACGCGGCAATCAAGCCCTTCGTTACGTTCGTATTTCTTTTCCCAGCGAAATGCCGTGCGCCCGCGGATCGTTCGGCGCGTGCGCTGTTCGGAAGTAAGCTGCAGGAAATATTCTTTTTCGTATTGCGGCCAATGGCAGAAACCCACGGGTTCGGGTTCATCATCAAGGGGCGGCTGCAGGCGGAAGAACCCGTATAATTCGGTTTTGATAACTGAAACGCCCACCGGCCAGAACTGGGCACCGCGGAAAACCTTCTGGCCTGCAAAATCTATATCCACCACGCGCGGCTGGGCCACCGGCACCACCTGGTTATCCATCCCTTTGATAGCCATAACGCGGGGATCGGCTGTTTTTCGAACCTGTGTATAAACCATTTGCGTTTGATCGGATGAATCCACCGCCAGCATGGATACCTTCAGGCGGTTAACAGATCCTTCCACCGGCCAGGTTTCCTTCAGCACCGCCCAGAACTGCGCCCATACGTCTTTTTCGGAAGTATCCCCCTTAAGAACGCGGTAATCGATAGACCAGCTTTTATAATCCCTGCCCCAGCCGATAATTTCGTATTCGATCCGGTCGCGCTGTACGTCTGCGCCCACCGTGATAAAAAGCACGCCTTTCGGGCAGGTGTTAAAGGCATATTCCTGCCGGCGGCGGTACATGGCTTCCCAGTCAGGCACTTCGCCTTTTTCCGCCCAGGTTTCCGCCAGAACGGTGTTAACGAACACCTTCAATTCGCTGGGCTTGTCTTTCACGCGCAGCCATTCGCTTACAATATCGGCCCAGGAATACCAGCCCAGCGGGGAATAAAGGGAATTCAGGAAATAGCCGCGACGGTATTTTATATGGGGTTCGTGGGCTACCCATTCGCCCTTTTCCAGCATCCAGGGCTTCTTATGTTCGGGTATCAGCACCCCGCAGCCTTCGCAAGCCAGCGCCACCGTTTCAGGGTGGTGGGTGCGCTTGCCGCGTTCATCTTCGGTTTTAGACCATTGCAGGTTTCCGAACTTTAGAACTTGCTTATGATCGCATTCTGGGCACGGCACGTAAAAATGGCGCTGATCTGTTTCTTCGAAGGCCGTAACGACTCGGCTGTTCCCCTGTTCGGTGGGCGTGCTGGTTATCAGGGTTTTCGCATTGCTGAAGGTTCGCTGGCGGGCCTTGGCAAGGTTCACCGGATCGCCTTCGGTTCCAACATCGCCAGGGTATCGATCCACTTCATCCAGAAACAGGTAACGGATAGGCATCGAAGCCAGGCCGGCCGGTGCGTTTGCGCCTGCCATAATCAAAATGCCGCCCAGGAATTCTTTCGAAACCATGGAGTTTCCGCCATCGCGGCCCTTTTGTTCGGCCACCTTTTCCACCAGCGCAGGCGTTTCGTTAATGGCTGGATCAAGCCGCTGGCGCACCACCTTCTTAACCATATCCATGTTCGGCTGCACCATCAGCATGGGGCCAGGGGCAATATCGATAATCGTGCCGATCCAGTTAAGGCCGCATTCGGTTTTACCTAACTGCGAACCGAAAAGAAGCACCACTTCCTTCGTGGGGTTTTGCGGCGATAACGAATCCATCGGTTCCCGCAGGTATGGCGTTCGTGCCGTTACCCAGCGGCCAGGTTCCGCGCTGGCGCGGCTTGAAAGCATACGGTTAAGATCCGCCCACTGGGAAACGGTCAGGTGTACGGGGTCAGGTTCCAGCCCGCGGAAGAAGGGCGTGGTGAAGCAATCCTGCACGCTGGCCAGCGCCGCGTTAATGGTTTCAGGCCCGCTTGCTTGCGACATTCTGCACCCCGTCAAGATCCTTCAGCGCATCGGCGATCTGCGCCCGCAGGTAAATGGCGATTTCGCGCGGTTCTTTCATGTGCGCCAGTTCGGCGCTTACCCTTTCCGGCAATCCCATAAGGGTATCCCGCACGTTTCGCGCTGTTTTAAATGCTTCGGCTTTCACCTGCGCCGCCGGCACAAGTTTGCCGGCCAGTTCTTCGTATTGCAGGCGGGCAAGCTGGGCACCGTAATGTTCTTTTACCGCCTTGGCCCGCTGGTAATGGGAAGTGCCACCGCTGCCTTCGTTTAGGGCACGGGTATCGTTTTGTTTATCGGTTTCGCGCTGTTTCGCCGGATCGATATTATCGGCCCATTCCTTCAGGCCGCGTTCCAGATCAATTTCATAGGCTTTATTCTTGCCCTTCTTATTGATCTTTACGCTGGTGGGCAGAAGGCCGGATTCAATCCCCTTTACTACCCGCTGTTTCGATATGCCCAGCTTTTTTGCGAATTCCGCCGCGTTCACCACTGGCATGGCTATTCACTTTCCGGCTGGAGCGAGTGGGTCGGTTCTGCCCCGCCCTCTGCGGGCTGTTTGCCCGCCGCATCGATACTATGCTTCACCCGCACCTTGCCTTTATACATTCCCGCGCCTTGCTTTTCAATTTCAGAATAGGGCAGGGCCGGCACGGTCAGGCGGCCGGCGGCTTCGGGATTTAAAAAGTAAACATAGCGAAGATGAAACCCCTTTATGCGTTCGGCACCTTCAGGAATTCGGCTGCGCCCCTTGCTTTCAAAAACGTGTTTGCTTTTCGTAACTGTCATGGCGGAAGTTATGGTGCCATCGGCCAGCCGTATTATACTACGGTTCTTTTTTATGCCTGTAAGGGTGAAGCCCGCCGCGCGGTATATCGCGCCATCGCCGCATTGCGTGGCATCGGCGAAAGAAAGAACCCATTCGATATGCGGGTAGTGTTTTTTAATCAGGCGAAGCGCCACCGCTATGGCACGGCTTTCGGCATTGCGCGGCAGACGATCTGAAAAGGCCATGCGGTTTAATTCGATGAAACCATTCCAGCGCGTGCCTTCCACCAGGCCCAGCGTTTTGCGTTTATCCATGGGCGGGCCGAACTGCAGCGCCCCTTCGCACCGGCCGTTCCAGAAAACGCCCAGGTGGATCTGGCTATTCGGGACCACCTTTCCAGAATAATGGTGGCGGCGAATTACCCGCGCGGCGCTGGGTGCCGTGATCGGCTTAATGACCAGCTTCTTCGCGCCAGTCACGGAATCGCTTTTGGGTTTTTCTTTTTTCTTTTGAACGGTCATAAGGTTTGCTTTTCGTTTTCGTGGTGATATGGAACGCACCACATTCCTGGCAGGTATAGATTTCAGCGCGGCTACATTTAACGCGAAGGGCTTTTAAGTGTTCCTTTGCGGCGGCCCTGGTCACGTAATTGATCTTGCCACTACTGCAGTTCATTTTTTCTTCGCTGGTTTTTTCCCTTTCGGCGCTGGGGCTGGTTTCTTTTTCGCGGCTGGTTCCCGCTTTGTTTTGGGAATAAATTCCTTGTTTTCTTCGTTGTAATAATTGGCAATTCGCGCCAGGGCATTGCCGTTTTTGTTTTCGTTAAGGCTATCATCGAACGGGCCGGCATTGATCGCGCCGCGCATGGCCGCGCGTACCAGCTTCATCTGGTCTCTATGTAAAGTAAATGTGATCTGCTGAAATTCAGGTTCTTCGGAATCCTGCACCGTGGGCATATCGTTTTCTTCTTCGACATTGCCCAGGTATTCATCCAGTTCATCGGGGTTAAAGCCGGTCAGATCCAGCGCCATGCCTTCGGCTTCCAGCGCCATCAGTTCATCGGCCAGCATTTCTTCATCCCAGCCGGCGTTCATCGCTATCTTGTTATCGGCCAGCACCAGAAGGCGGGCCTGGGCATCGCTTAAGTGATCCAGAATAATTACGGGAACATCTTTTAAATCCAGCCTTGTGGTGGCGGCTTCCAGGCGGCCGTGCCCTGCGATAATTTCGCCGTTCGCTTTGGTCAGGATGGGATTTACAAAACCGAATTCGGCAATGCTGGCGGCGATCTGGTCAAGCTGTTCGGCCGAATGCGTACGGGCATTTCGATCGTACGGCTTTAACCACGTTGCCGGCTTTAACTCGATCTTTTGTGCAAAGCGGCTGTTTATATCGGTTTTCTTCGTGCCCATTTCCCTAACCTATTAACGAGTCAACACAAAAATTTTTACGAAAACTAGGCATCGATCGCAATCGCGCGGCACCCGCATGGCACAGGGGTGGGGAAGAACCTATAGGGGGGTGGGGGTATCCATAACATGGCATGGCCGCGCCCCCATGGGTGGCGCTGTACGCCATCGGCTTATCGTCTGCGGTTATTGATTGCATTGTTTAATTCCCGTTCAAAATAATTATTGTATTCGGTTTCCACGAAGTAGGTGGTGTGATAGATCAAGGGCCATAGTTCCGGTATCTTAACGCTGGCCTTTAATTCGTACAGTATTTCCAGCGGCTTTCTATCTTTGCCCGTACGTTGCGCCACAAAGGTACGCCCTGATTTCTTCGATTGCATAAGGAATGGTTTAGGATCGCCGCCCGTGGCCTTGCGCTTGCGCCCGCCCTTTGTCTTGCGTGCCTTAATGATACGGCCAGGCCACTTCGATGGGCCAAGGGTCAATCGCCCAGGATTAAGTTCTTCGCGGGTGCTACTACCTGCGCCCGTATCGCCGAAGGGAACGGCCATGCTTCCAGACTTCGCTTTTTTCTCGCCGCCTACTGCTGCCATGGCGGCCACTTCATCCTTCACCGCCAGAATGGCATGGATATTCGGAAGCTGTCTTTTCGAACTACGCTGCACGGGCATAGCGCCCTTCTTCAGAAGCCAATCGGTGCGAAGGTCAAGGTATCGCCCCACGTTGCGCTGGCCCCTGTCACGGGCTTCGTATGCCATAGCGTTCACGGCGCGGGACATGGCAAAGGGCACTTGTTCGCGGGCAAGGCTGTTATAAAAATGCTTCGCTTCGATTGCATTAGTTTTTATGGATATTTGCACGAGTCGCCCGCCCTTCCTGTTTCATTGATTAAAACATTTTCTCTTGAGAACCGCAATATTGCACCGTATATTTTTACGGATATTGAAACGGGAAGGTAATTTATGGGCAAAAGATCGGATTTCGGCAGGATACCGCAGGACAAATACCCCACGCCGCCGGAAGGCGTGGCACCATTGCTTCCACACCTGCCGGCTGGTTCTAGTTTTATTGAACCCTGCGCTGGCGATGGGCGGCTTATAAATTATCTGGTGGCCGCTGGGCATAAGTGCAAAGGCGCTTTTGATATTGCGCCCCAGCGCCGCGATATTAAACAGGCGGACGCGCTGAATAAGAAATTCCCGCAGGCTGATTTCATCATTACGAACCCGCCATGGAAGCGGGACAAGGAATCAGATTATCTTTTGCATAAGCTGATTTTACACTTTTCAGATCAAGCGCCCACATGGCTGTTATTTGATTCCGATTGGCATGATACGGTGCAATCGCGCCAGCTTATGAAGCGGTGCCATATGATCGTGGCCGTGGGCAGGTTAAAATGGTTTCCCGAAAGCGATAACACCGGAAAAGAAAACTGTTCTTGGTATCTGTTTTCCAGCGGAATTCGCCAGCTTCCTGGCCCTATTTTTATATCGCGTTAATGGGCGCGGTGGCCGCTTCCGGTTTCGGCGATCGTGGAATAGGGATATTTCACTATCCCTTCCAGAAGATCCACATAGCGCTTGATTTCGGCTTTCTGCTTCGGCGCATACGCATCGTTATATTCCACCGCGCGGCGATAGATATTTTTAAGCGCGTTCACCTGTTCTTCGGCGTGTTCTGGCAGGATCTTATAGGCTTTGAAAGCGGCCATGATTTCGGCAGGCGTAAACTGGCGCGGCTTCATCGGGGGCAGGCCCAGATTTAAAGGTTTTATAAGTTTTGTCTTATATTCGGGCCGATTTCTGCTTGCCGCAGGCGTGCATTTATCGCCGTAATATTGCTGGTGGTATCCCATCGTTTTATCCCCATTATTGTTTCTTCAATAATACCGGATCTGGGTTAATATTCTGTAAATTGTCAGGTAGTTGCCAGCACCAGCCCTTTTCGATAGTGGTGGCGCGGCCGATCGGGTAAGAACGGCGATAATCTTCGCCATGCTTCGCGCAATATTCGAGTTTTTCGGAAGATTGCCCCACCCATGTGCAGCCGCATCGGTAATCTGCCAGAATCATCTTTTGCCCCTTATGGTTTTTTTCCTGGGGCATTTATGATCCTAAAAAGTTAAAAAGTTCTTAAGCCAGTGATAGTAAAAACCCTTTGCCCATGCGGCCGTGAATACCACCGTTAAAGCCAGCATTCCCCACTGGCCCGCATGGATCGTTTCATAGAACCAGAACGGCTGCCCTGCCAGCCCTATGATGGGTGCCCAGCGCTGGCGGTTTATGCGTGGATCGTTCACCAGCCAGATCGCCAGCGCGCCCGTTACGGCGATGAAAAACTGCGAAATCATGCTTTTTTCTGCGAAATGATCGTTTTAAGGACGGTTTCGGCGCATTTCATGGCATCTTCGGGGCTTACTATGCTTTCGATACGCTGGGTTTCGCCTATAACCCTATCTTCAGGAATTGGAAACCAGAAGCTGGCCGGCAGATCGTGTTTATTGATTAAAATTCGATCTTTCGGCACTGGCGGGTTCTTCAGGATCTGCCGCGCATGGGCAAGCTGTTCGCCCAGCGAATAGATATATTCCTTCATTTCATGCTTCTGCATACGGGCTATGGCCGCATCCACCGGCAAAATGCCTTGTAGGCGGTCAAGGGGTGATCGTGCGCCCATGGTGTTTTCCTTCCAGTTCGATGGTTATGTGCGCTATTGGCTTATCAAGCGTGCCGAAGCACGCCAAAATGGCGGCGCGGTCATTATCCCCATAGCCCCAGGGGTCAAATTTATTAAAATACTTTATCCGGCCGCGAAGGCGGGATTTTTTGCCGTATCCTTTCGAAAGCACCACCGCGCGGCCAGGCACGCAGGTAAGTTCATTCCAGCGCGGGCCATAAAGGCGCAGTTCATCGGTTTTTAGGCCACTTTCGAAGGCTTCGAAATATTCGGTTTTAAGCGGTATAAACAGCGCTGGCAGTTCTTCTGGTTTCATGGCCCTTTCCTCAATTCATGAAGGATTTCTTCCATCTTTTCGGGGTTGCCCCGTGCTTCCAGCGCCTTCTTCTGAAGCCTTTTTAACCGGCGCATGGCTTTTCGCTGGGCTTCGCTATCGGCGATCCATGCCCGTATTTCCGCATCATTGCGGCATTTTATGGCATATGCGATCTGGTTATAAATGCCATTCCGCATTGAAATTTCAAAGGTGGACGGTGCCGCCGCGAAGATATGCGGGTAAACATTTTTATGGTGATCCAGCACGTTTCGGGCTATTTCCCATGCCATCTTTTTAATTAAGGCTTCGTGATCTGGTAGGGCTAAATCCTTGTTCATGCCTTCGGCCCCTTAATTTCTATATTGCATCCGCAATCGCATAAAATAAATTTGCTTTCCGCCGCTGGTGATACGGCCCCAGCTATATCTTCTTCCACGGATTCCACTTCGTGCCAGGCTTCGCAGCATGGGCATTTTACTTCCCAAGCGCTGGGCACCATTTCGGCCTGCATATCGCAGTTATCGTTCATGTTCACCTGCCCTTATAATCATGCGGCCCCACCATGATCGAAGGCGGAAGCGGGATTTCGCAATGCGTGGGCCGCCACATATGAAGGCAAAAAGGGTGGCAGTTAACGTATTCGCTTTTCGGTGGGTGCAGTTGCATTACGGCTTCATCATCGCCCCAGAAAATTTGCTTCAAAAAGTGCATTTCCTGCCAGTTCGGGCACCGGTTTTTAAGGCTTACTGAAACGTGTTCCCAGCTAAAACCTTCCGCTGATCTTGCGCCGGAAACGATAACCTTCAGTTCCATTCCACACGGCCCTGGTATCATAAAAAACCCGAAATCATCGCCGTAATTTGAAGCATAAAGCGGGTGCGGGGTGCGGCGATAAGGCTCTGCCGCGATCCATGGGGTGGGGCGCATTATTCACCTTCCCCTGGGAAGGTTTCGAACTTCCACAAATATTTAAAATCGGTATAAAACTGGCCAAGGGATCGGCGCATATCGCCGCAGAATATCCTGATTTCATAGAAGGCGGCGGCAAGTATTTCCAAGCCCAGCGCCCCTATATTCAAAACGATATAAATAGCCAGAACTGGCACCACCGCCAGCGCCATAAGCAGGCGGCGCAGCCATAAGGTTTTAATTTTCCAAAACATCATTAAGCCTTTCTTCGCAAGTGGAATGTTCTTTTATAAATCCGTTCATAACGCCGGTGGCGAACCATATGGGGCGGTGATTAACACCATCGGCCAGGGCGTGGGTGGTGCCGCAGCGTTCGCAGCGAAGCACCTGATCTTTTGCATCTATAACCACCCATTTCGCCGCTGGCAGTTCTTCGGGATCATTCGCCATCGGAAATTTCTTTATCAATTTTCAAGGCTGGCCACTCCAGCGTGAATATGGGCTTTCCGGCGGCGCGGAAATGTTTGATTTCTTCCTGAATCCCGAAGCTGGCCTTCCAGCTTGGCATTTTCACCACCAGCATACCGTGGGCACCCTTCATAATCTGTTCATCCAGCGGCAAAAACATCGCATGGGAATACGGATCAAGGCCGCCATGCAAGGCTATGGGGTGGGTGTGCGCTATCGGGCAGTAAATATGAACCCCAGCGCCCAGAAGGGCACCAGCGGCGTGGCAGGCGTGCGTAAAGGCGAATTCAAGCCCAGCCGGATACTTCGAATATGGCGTGGCCAGATACCAGTAACCTTCCGCCAGTTTTAAATCTTTAATTTCCATTAAACAGTTTCCTTAATGTTTAGGTTTTCGAAAAGTTGAATCCGTTCGCCGATCCAGCGCATTACAGGCACCGCCATGGAATTGCCCATTGCTTTGTAGCGCGGCCCGTCTGGGGCCATCTTCCCGCGCCATGGCACCAGCGTGTAATCATCAGGGAAGCCCTGCAGCCGTTCGCATTCGCGGGGCGTAAGGCGGCGCACGCCTGTTCGGGCGGGCTCTTGAAGGGCACAAATCAAATTTGCATTACCCGTTCCGTTATCGCTGGCATCGAATCCTTCACCGCGAAGGGTATTCGCCACCACTAGGCCCGCATCATCCCGAAATCCACTGTGGGCATCGCCATTACTGGTAAGGGTGGGAACCGTTTCAAAGAAACCCCCTTGATACGGAATCAGAGTCTCTGTTTCCGCATCTATTCGGGTTTTTGTGGTGAGGGTTTTTGCAAGGCACGAATAACCCCCCCCCTCATTTATGTGTTGATTTTCAAGGCCTTGCTTATCCCCGAATGAAGCGTTAAGCGTAGGCGCAATTTCTGCGGGCCATTGCCGATTAAGCGCGGGTGAACTTATTCTTTTCCGATATTCGGCTTCGGTTTCGAACGGAAAACGATCCATATGATCTTTAAAATTATTACGGTGTTCTACTAAACCAGCGCCGCCTTGACTAAATAATTCCTGATTCGATTGCCCTATGCCGCCAACATTATGACTCTGGCTTAAGGACGGGTGCGGGCCGCCAGCCCAGTGATTTTTCCCTATAACCAGCGCTTCAGCTTCTACCCGCTGGTTTCCTGTACGACTGAAAGGAGGGCCTTGTGTAACGCAGGGGGCAATTTTTTCCCCCGCTTTTCGGCGCGGCGCAGGATACCCGCGCAGGCTTTCGGACTCAAAAAGTACCGCTGCGGCAGGTCGCCAGTCTCCAAGGTATCCGATAACGAACACGCGCCGCCTTCGCTGGGCCACTCTGAAATATTGAGCGTCAAGAATTCGGTAGGCGAACCCATACCCGCATTCTGAAAACGCTGAAAGGATACTGGCAAAATCCCTTCCTTTATTGCTGGATAGCACGCCAGGGACGTTTTCCCAGACGAACCAGCGCGGCTGCTTTTCAGCAAGAATCCGGCAAAATTTAAGGGCAAGGTTGCCACGATCATCATCCAATCCTTTGCGGAGTCCGGCGATACTGAAGGACTGGCAAGGGGTTCCTCCGACAAGAAGGTTAATTGATCGTTCATTATATTCGGGCCTTTCTTCGATTTTTGTCATATCCCCAAGGTTCGGCACATCGGGGTAGTGGTGCGCCAGAACGGCGGACGGGAATTTATCAAATTCGCACAGCCATGCGGGCTTCCAGCCCAGCGGGTGCCATGCCACCGTGGCGGCTTCCACGCCGCTACATACGCTTCCATAAATCAGACTCATCGGGGCCACCTAAAAGCGAAGCGCACGTTCAAGGCGGCTATTTTCAGCCTGTAATCCAGCGTTTTTCTGTACCATTGCAAGAACTGCAAGCGGTGGGTGGTGGAAACGCCCGCCTTCGTGGCGGTGTCATATTCCAGCCGTTTAATGATCTGTATTTTATCCATGATTCTTTCCCGTCGATCCGGCGGCTTCGGGAACGGTGGGGGTGATCGTCTTGCATTGTGGTGCGCGACTCTGCCCCTACCGCCCTTCCCGAGCCATCGGAAACTTTTTAACCCACTGGCACCAGATTTTTGTAAATTTCCAACGCTTGGCCCAGCGGCATATCGTTTAGAAACTTGGCATTCGGCTTCTTCGCCTTGAAAATGGCGGCTTGCGGGTGATTATTCGGGATTTTAACCGTATAGATTTTATCGTTTTCGGCGAACATAAGGCCTTTTTTAAGGTCGCGGTTAATGGCCTTTTCCAGTCTGTAATCCGTAACGGCCGCACCTACGAAGTGTTCCAGATCCGGCTGGTATTTAAACATTCTGCCGCCGCCTACATCGCTTTCGATTTCAGGCTGGGATTTTGCCCATTCTTCGGCTTTATCCAGAAGTTTTGCACCTTCTGGGCTTACTGCGCGGTACATATCGCACCCGCCATGCCCATCGTTATGGGCTGTAAATGCGCGAACGCCATCTATGTAAACGGTGGCTTCAAAGCATAGTGTTTCTTCGCTGGCGAATTCTGCGACTTTTACATTCTTTACGGTGATTTTCATATTTTTGGTTCCTTTTGGCTCGGTTTCTATCCAGCGAACGCCGCTGAATATTCCTTGACTCTATGGCAGGGTGCGTTCAATGTCAACGTATAAAAATACGGAGTTGCAAAAATGCACAAAAATATAAAAGTTCTTCCGAAGGCCATGCGCGATAAATTAAGCGATAAGCAAACGCGCACGGTCGAATCCTATTCCAGCGCGGTAAAACTTAAAGCGGTGCTTCGCTGGAAACAAAGGCTTGCCGGCGCAGGTGTGAAGGTCAAGGAACTGGCCGAACATACCGGAAAGGTGCCATTTCGAATTTCGGAATGGATGAATTTTACACACGAACCCAGCGAAGAAAATTTTAATGAAATAGAAGCTGGCATTTACGAACTGGAAGACTCGAAATAAAAGCGCTGGCGGGGCAATGGCCCAGCCGCTGGCGTACCATCGGGCCGCATGACGGGAAAGAATCATGGAAAAAGCAGAAAAGCCCGATTTTCGGGTTATAGAATATCCGTTTCACCTTGGGGATCTGGTGGGCGGCACTACGAATCTGGACGATTCGCAATTCGGGGCTTATATGCGGCTTCTTCTGGCGAACATCAATGCCCAGGCCAAGGCTGGCGGCTTGCCGGACAATCAGGAAATCCTTCGTTCATACACCCGCATGGGGCCAGCCGCATGGAAAAAACTGTGGCTTTTGATTGGGGATAAGTTCGTGCGTGAAAACGGGAAAATATACCATCCAAGGGTTAACGAAACAGTTAATGAAATTATTAAGGCCAGTAACGCCGCAAGGGCTAACGTATTGAAAAAGCACGAACGTGCCGATACGCCCGTACAACCGCCGAAGAACGCCGGATTTACTAACCCAGAAACCCAGAAACCCAGAAACCATAAACCTAAAGAGATAAACTCAGACTCTAGTGATAATACCCGCGCGAAGGATTCGGGTTCGGGTTTTTCAATTCTTGAAAAAGATGGGGCGCGGCTATCGCCGCGCGGGGGTGCGTTCAATATCGAACACCACCTAGACGATCCAGCGCGTGATTCTGCAAAGCGGCTATGCAAGTGCGCCAGCCCGCACGCCTTGGATTTTTATGCCATGTGTTCGGAATATAACGAATGGATCAACAAAAAGGGCGAAATACCGAATACCCCGAAGGGGGCGTTTATCGGCTGGCTGAAGAAGAAAACCCGTGCCACCACCGGCGGGGCCATCGAATGACTCTGGAAGTTGCGAAGTTATTGCTTACAACGGATGAAGAACTGGAACGCCAGCACCCTGGCATTCTGGCGGTTTTCAAGCGCGAACAGGACTGCGATATTAAAAACATCCAGCGCCGACTCGAACGGGCTGTATGCGGGCGGCAGATACGGGCAGACGAAGAAGGCCAGCGCGAAATCGCCGAACTTATTCACAAGGTGCAGGTGGATTACGTTAATCTTATCGGCCGTATGCCCAGCATCATAATTCAGTTTTTCTTCGCCGCTGAAAATAAACCGTATGAAGGGGCTTTACCGCTTCGCCGTATTTTGTTACGGTTTGAAATGCCAACGGGAAAGGGCCAGTTATGAACGCACAACCTATCGAACTTCACCGCTACCGCACGGGGCGCACGCGCCGCGCGAACCGCATTAAAATCCTTAGAAATCTGTTTATCGGCGCTTTTGCTTTCATGGCCTTCGTGGCCGTGCTGGGCTTGCTGGTGCCGTTCGTTCTGGACGCGGCCGAACGCGAATCGCAATGGCGGGCCGATCGGCTTTGCCAGCAAGGGTATTTCTGCGATCCGAAAGCGGGGCCGTAATGGTTACGCTTATTCGCACCGCCCAGCGCCGCGCCGAACATTTTATGCCCAGCGGCCTGTGGTTTATGGCTGGCTGGCCAGCGTATGCAAACGATAACGAAAAAGGAGTTTAAGCCGTGCCGGATGAAGTAAAAACATGGAAAGAACTTTTTGATATTTCAGCGCCAGTTTCCACAAGGCTGGTTAATGACGTTACTTGCTACCACGAAAACGAAAGCATACAGGCGCTGGCTTTGCTAGGCGCTGGCGTGGCCTTATCGAAGAAATCCGGCCATGTAACCCGCGATGAATTTTTAAGTGCGTGCGTGCTTATGTGGGACAATTTGAACGCCGTTTTTGAAACCGAAGAAGTAAATTTAAATTAAGGAAAATGCTATGAAAGCACCCGCACAAGGATACCCGTTAACATGGCCGAAGGACTGGCCGCGCAATAAAAGCCGCGGCACCAGCCAGTTCAAAACCACGCTGCACAAGGCGCTGGAAAACGTGCAAGGCGAACTTCAGCGCTTTGCCAAGGATTCCGATATTGCCGTTAAGGACGTAATGATTTCATCGAATTTCGCGCTGGGGAATCAGAACCCAGCGGATAGCGGCGTGGCCGTTTATTTTTCATGGGACGGTGCGCCCACCTGCATCGCCGTGGATCGATATAACAAGATCGAAGAAAACCTTCAGGCCATTTACCGCTGCATCGAAGCGGAACGGGTAAAATTACGCCATGGCGGGCTTAATCTGGTTAGGGCTGCATTCCGTGGCTATGCGGCTTTGCCGCCACCCTTGGCCGCAGGAAGCGGCAAGCCATGGCATGAAACGCTGGGCGTGAAAGCGAATGCCGAATGGGGCGCGATCGTGGCCGCCCACCGGAAGCTGGCAAAAGAAAACCATCCCGATCTTCAGGGCGGATCTGCCAACCGCATGGCGGCGATTAACGAAGCCTTCGATCTGGCGAAGAAGGAACGCGGCCTATGATACTGTTAATTATCGTTTACTTGATCGCGGCCGCGCTGGTTTTTATGTTTTTTGCCACAAATCTGGCAATCCTAAGCGGGCAGGAATTCTTAATGATCGCCGCCGCATCGATCTTCTGGCCGATTTCGCTGGCGTGGGCCTTGCTTTTTGCTTTTTATCAGATCGTAAAAGACGCATGGAAAGGCGCAAAAAATGGCTGAATCGGCTGGCGGCACGCGGGAATATGTTTTTCAGTGTCAGGTTCGATATTCAGGGCGGGAAACCGCCACCATACGGATTAAGGCCGAAGATCAAAAAGAAGCGGAATCAAAATTAGACGATTGCAATATAGAAGATCATTTAAATTTCTATAACATTGAAATTGATAGTTTCGACTCCGTTTTAATTTCGCAACCAGATCCACCGGAAGGCGCGGAACCTGCCACGCCGCGCTGCCCGCATACTGTCGATATGTTTTAATTTTAACCCATATTCGGGAAAGGAATATGAACCCATGAATTACCAGAACCCCACGCCCTTCGTAAAACATAGCCATACCAGCAAGGCATCAGCCAGGCACATGGATGAATCAGGGGCCGCCGATAGTCAGGCTGGCGATATTTGCCGCAGGCTGAAAATTCTTGCCGCTATCGGGGCCACCGCGGACGAAATGACGATCTGGCTTAAAGAAAACGGCTATTCGAAGATCCATAACGGCACGGTGGCGGGCCGCCTTGTTCACCTTGAAAAGAACGGCTTGATCGTTAAAACCGGAATAACCCGAAAAACCACCGCCGGAAGGCAAGCGTGGGTTTATGTAGGGCGCGAATTTAAGGATTTATGCCCGCCTTGCCCAGAACCAGCACTTCCAAAGGAACGTAAAGGCGGCGCGGCGGATCTTGGCGCTGTACGCGCTGCGCTGGAACCCTTTACCAGATTACCCGCCGGCGCTTCGGCACCAGCGCTTTACCACCATATAACGCTTACAGGGCCGGAACTTCAGGCTTTGCGGGATCTGGCCGAACAAGTGTGCGGGGCAGAATAATGGCGTTTATTCCCTGGCTTTGCATCCTTGGCCTATTTGCCGCAGCCTGGCCCAGCGCCATGCCGTTCGTTATGGCTTACTTCGTGATCGGCGGAATGCTGGGCGCGGGGTTTCACTGGGCCGCCCACCGGCACCCAGATAAAGAAATGGCGGCATGGGCGCGGCCTATGGCGCTTTATGTGTTTTATGGCTGGCCGATCGCGCTGGTTACTATGTTTATTTACAAAGGAAAGGCTAAAAAATGACAAAATCCCCAGAAGAACGTGGCGCGGAATGGCTGAAAAGCGGGAATATCGGCGCTTCATCAAAAACGATTTATAACTTCTTTATCAGCGGCCCGCCGAATGATCCGCATTACCCGCATGATTTCGCGGACTGGGAACGCTGCCAGCGCTTACTGGAAGCCGTGCCGGAATGGGAACAGCGCCTGCCCGAACTGGCCGCCTTGCCTGGTCTGGATGGGAAAGTATGGGGCGCACTGGCTGAAGCCTGGCCGAACCTGAAAAAACGGTATGAATCAGCTGGCGCTGGGGGCGGTAATTTTATCACTCAAACGATCATGGGGATAACCCGCCCGCTGGAAGCGGCCAGCGGCGAAGTGGCCCGTATCGGCGAAAATGTCAGCATTCGGATTAAAAAGGACGCGCCCCCTATTATGCAGGGCATTCTGGCGAAGGCGAAGGGTGCCAGCGATGAAGAAGTGCAGGCGGCCGTTCAAAAGGCTATTTCCGAAAATGCTACGGATGAAGATATGCTTCTGGCGGCGCGGTATCTTGTGGCGCAGACTGGAAAGGCCACCACTTCGCATATCCAGCGCCACCTTCAAATCGGATATAATCGGGCGGCTGATATTATCGAAAAGCTGGAAAAAGAAGGTTCAATTTCCGCACCGGACGCGGTGGGCAAGCGCGAAGTATCTGAAAAACTGCGCCGCGCGAACGATATTACCCAGAAAATCGGCGAAATTGCAGAAGCCACCGGCACCACCCCAGCGAAGGTTTTCGAAACCGCGAAAAAGAAGCTGGAAGATCGCCCAGCGGGGCCAGGCCATAATTCAGGCGATGAACCGGAAACCAAAGACGTAGGCGGCGTGGCCGGCGCACGGCTTCGGGCTTTTCTTGATCGCGTGGAACGTCTGGAAGAAGAAAAAAGCGGCATCGCCGAAGATATTAAGGATATTTTTGCCGAAGCGAAGGGCGTGGGCTTTGACGTTAAAACCATGCGCCGCATTCTGAAGCTGCGGAAAATGGATAGCCAGAAGCGGCAGGAAGAAGAAGAAATTCTTGATCTTTATCTCGCCGCGATCGGCATGGCCTAAACCACCGGCGCGTTATACACCAGCGTGCCGCCTACATAGATTCGTTTGACGGTATCCCCGCCTTCGTAAATCTGGCGCAGGCGGGTGGTGCCTAGGTAAATATTCAGCGTTCTGGCGGTGCTGGTGGCGTTCAAAGCCAGATTTTCCAGCGTGGCTACCAGCGCCCCAGAATTGCTTCCCAGGCTGAAGCTGCCCGTAAGGGTGCAATCTTCCAGCATGGCGTTAAGATCGGCGGCATTTACCAGCACGCCGGTGGCCGTTACGTAGCACCCATCCAGCGTATTATCGGCATCGCCCTGAATAAGAACATCGCCTGCGCCCTGGCTGGTGGCATCTTCCAGCGTTTTTTGAAGCTGGGATACCAGCGCCAGTTTTCCGGCGGCCGAAATCGAAACATTTTCCAGCGTCTGGGTAACATTCGCGTGTAATGGGCTTTCGGCGCTGAAGCTGATCTGGCACGGGGCCAGCGTCTGGGTCAGGGTGGCTTTCACCGGCGCGGATGAAGTGGCCGAAATCGTTACATCGCCCAGCGTCTGGGTGGTGGTGCCCTTGATCGGCAAGGCACCTGTGGCGGCCAGCGTGGCATTGCCCAGCGTCTGCGTAACCGTTCCCGAAATAAGCACGCCCGCCGCGCCCACCGCCGTTACGTTGCCCAGCGTCTGCGTAACTGCGCCTTTGATCGGCAGAACGGCTGTAGCGCCCAGGCTGGCGTTTTCCAGGGTGGTGGTCAGGGTGGCTTTCACCGGCGCGGATGAAGTGGCCGAAATCGTTACATCGCCCAGCGTCTGGGTCAGATCGCCGTAAATCGGCTGCGTGGCGATTAAGGAAGCGGCCACCAGCGTGCAATCTTCCAGCGTTTGGGTGGTGGTGCCCTTGATCGGCAGAACGCCCGTGGCGGAAATCGTGGCGTTATCCAGCGTGGAAGCCAGCGCGGCTTTAACCAGAAGGGCACCAGCGCCGGAAGCGCTTGCATCGCCCAGCGTCTGGGTCAGCGTGCCTTTAAGGGCCAGCGTGGAAGC
>ERZ724509.79-NODE-79-length-43711-cov-20.359286_pt1 | contig 43711 bp, 63 predicted proteins | sample MGYA00376042_ERZ724509 | MGnify/ENA primary metagenome ERZ724509 (study PRJEB28724, sample SAMN07190887) | wastewater metagenome | isolation source: effluent of sewage treatment plant in Hong Hong | place: USA: Christiansburg, Virginia | collected 2016-03-01 ...
TGGTGCGCAGACTCGCGAAAAAAACGCGTGTGCAGGTTTGTATCTAGGGTAGTCACTGGACCCGTTACGCCTGTATCTGTATCACAAAACTGGAGCAAAAAACATGTCCCTCATGAGCTACCGCCGATACGCCGAGCACCGTGGGTGCAGCCTGCGGGCTGTGCAAAAAGCCATCGGGGACCCTGATGGCAAGGGCCAGCGCACCGGACGCATTGCGGCTGCTTTGGTGGCAGTGGAGGGCAGCACCCACCCGAAGATTGACAGTGTGAAGGCGGACGCACTGTGGATGCTCAACACCAACGAGGCCAAGCGCTCGACGCTCTTCACCCCTGACATTGCTGCACCAGGTGGAGAGGATCTGTTTCATGTGCTACCGGCGCCGGATGTGGTCGACCTTGATGTGCTTGAGGAGCCCGCTGCAGGCGAAGTTGTTATGAGCGCCCTGGACAGCGCGTCGGAAGAAGTCAAGCGCAGCTATCACCAGTCGCGGGCTTTGCGCGAAAAGATCAACTCCGAAAACGCGCAGCTCGATCTGGACTTGCGTAAGGGAAAACTGATCTCGCTGGAGGATGCCAAGCAGCTCGGCTTCACCACTCTGCGGGCGCTTCGCGACTCGCTGCGCAACATCGGGCCGCGCGTGGCCGCTGCGGTGGCTTCGGTATCTGATACGTTCACTTGCGAGCAGATCATCAACGCCGAAATCGACGCCGTGCTGGCCAGCATCACTGTCGAGATGCTCTTGACCGACCAGGACGATGACGATGACCTGGCCACCGATGGAAGTGAGGCCTGAGTGACACCCAAACAAGCCCTGGCCGAGTTCTGGTTATCCGCTCTGCTGCCGGATCCGATCATCACGGTGGATGAATGGGCCCGTGCTGAGCGCAAGATGCCCGCCGACGGCGTGGAGCCAGGCGACTACCGGCCAGAGCGCACACCGTACATGATCGACATCCAGCGCACCATGTCGCCCACGTCGCCCTACATTGAAGGCTGGATGAAAAAAGGCACCCAGCTTGGTGGCAGCGTCTCGGGGGAAAACATGCTGGGCTGCTGGATCTGCACCGGCGCCGGAAATATCCTGGTGTCGTTCCCGAAGATCGAAGACGCCAAGCAGTGGGAGCTGTCCCGCTTTGAGCCCATGCGGGCCAGCTCGCGCGCCTTGCGCAAGCGCATCAAGCCGTCCAACACCAAAGGCGCAGACAACACCAAGCTGCGCAAAAAATACCCTGGTGGCGTGATGCGCCTGATTGGTGTGGGCTCCATGCCAAAGTCGGCCACGGTGCGCTATGTCAAGATCGAAGAGGCGGACGAATACCCGGTCGATGTCAAAAACCAAGGCTCCATCTTTGATGGCCTGCGGGCACGGATCCGCAACTTTGGCCGCAAGGCCAAAATGTTTGGCGACAGCTCCCCTACCGTCGAGGGTGCCAGCCACATTGACCGTGAATTCAAGCGAGGCGATCAACGCCTGTGGAACCTGTGCTGCCCGGACTGTGGCCACGCCCAGCCCCTGCGCTGGGGACAAATGCAGTGGGTGCCCCACGCCGACCCGGCCGACACCGCCGCCAGCGCGCGCTACGCGTGCGAGGCCTGCGGCACCCTCAACGACGAAGCCGCCTGGAAGCTCAAAAACTACGCCCGCCGCCCCGGCATGACCGAGGCCCAATGCAAGGCCGAAAACATGGCCTACTGGGAGGCCACCGCCAAAGGCCAGCCCGCCGTGGCCAGCTGGCACATCGGCAGCCTGGCCGCGCCCTTTGGCTGGGCGCCCTGGGGCAGCCTGGTCACCATGTGGCTCGATGTGGGTGACGACGAAGACAAGAAAAAAGCCTTCAAAAATAACGTCGAGGGCGAGGTCTACAGTTACAAAGTTGGTGCTGCCATCGGTGCCAAGGCGCTCCAACAGCTCGCTGAAAACTACCCGCTCATGACCTGCCCGCAAGGCGGGCTGATCGCCACCGCTGGCGTCGACACCCAAGACAACCGTCTGGCCGTGGTGATCCGCGCCTTTGGCCGCTTTGAAGAAAGCTGGGGTGTGCTGCACACCGAGATTTACGGCGACACGTCGCAACCCGAAGTGTGGACCAAGTTGGCCGATTTGCTGGATGCCCGCATCACGCATGCCAGTGGCCAAGTCATGGGCATTGACGTGGCCTTCATCGACATGGGTGGCCACCGTGGCGAGCACGTCAAAGCCTTTTGTCGCGATGCTGCGCTGCGCGGAAAGCATTGGCGCGCCACCATGGGTGCCAAGCTACTCGATGCGCCGCCCCTGGGAAAACCCAGAAAGGTAGAGTTTTCATGGCGCGGAAAAGTGGTGCCCGGCGGTGCCGAGTTCAGGTACATCGGCACCCAGGCCATCAAAAACCTGATTGACGGCCGCCTCAAGTTGGCCAGTGCGGCCACCGACACGCGCGGTGGCCCGGGCGTGTACCACTACCCCATAGGCTTTGAGGAAGACTACTACAAGCAAATGCGCAGCGAGTCCCGCATTCTGGTGAAAACCCGCTCTGGAACCAAGACGCTGATGTGGGTCAACACCGGCGGCCGAAACGAGGCATGGGACTGTGAAGTGCTGGCTTATGCCGCCTACCTTTACGCCATGCAGGGGCGCCACTCTGACACCTTTTTCAAGCAACGTGAAAAGCTGTTTACCCCACACCAGCAGGGCGACCTGCTCGACCAACCGATCATTTCATTGACCGTTCAGACGACACCAGTCCAAACGTCTGCACCTGAATCCTCCACCCTTCCTGTATTGATCCAGCAGTCCGAAGAAAGCAATCATGATGAACAGTACACCTACGCCCCCGCCCCTCGCCCCACCGCCTTCGCCCGTGACTGGTAGCCGCTCCCAGCGTGACCCACAGCGCGCCCCGCCCAGCCTGCGCCGCTTCGCCCGTGCCAACCCGCCAACGCTACCCGGCATCCCCAAGCCTCAACTCAAACGCGATTGGTAGTCACCATGGATACACCACCCGACACCCTGCTGGACCTGCCTTGTGCCCCCGAGCCCGACCTGGTGGACCGCATCTTTGACTACATCCTGGCCGACCCCGCCCTTGCCAATTCCATGGGCCCGACTGCTGCCGACCGGCACAAGGCCGTGCTCAAGCTCAAGCCCAAAGTGCGCGCCGAATTTCGGGGCGAAGAGTGCTACATCGCAGGTCGCCCGGCCACCGCACGCCAGGAGATTGTGGTAGGCGTGCTGCGCCTGTTCAATGGCCGCAACGCCAGTGAAGTCGCCCGCAAACTCAACGTCAGCCGTGCCACGGTGTACCGCTACCTCAAGCAGCCCGGCAGGGGCAAATAACAAACCGTCTCAGTTTTCCGGGAAATGAGACAGCGCGGGCGCTACCGTGGCCACCTAACCACGCACTGCACACACCATGGCCTTCACTCAAGCGGATCTCGATAACGTCAACTCGGCAATTGCCTCGGGCGAACTGTCCGTAGAAGTGTCTGGCAAGCGCGTTACCTACCGCAGCCTGGCAGAACTGCTGCAGGCCCGCTCGCTGATCGCGGGCGAGGTGGCTGCTGCTGTCACTGGCACCAGCCGAAGCAACTACCGCTACACCTTTGCCACCCATCGCGGCGAGTAACCCACCACCATGCCCAACATCCTCGACCGCTTCATTGGCCTATTTGACCCAGACGCAGGCCTGCGCCGTCACCGCGCCCGTGAGTTGCTCGCGCGCGCCTATGAAGGGGCCAGCCAGCGCGACGGCTGGAAACCCAAACGCGCCGGGGCCAGTGCCAACACCGACCACCGTGCCGACGGCGCCACCCTGCGCGTGCGGGCCCGCAGCCTGTACCAAAACGTGCCCTACATCACCGCCGGGGTTGAGGCCTGGGTGGCCAACCACATCGGCACCGGCATCATCCCGCGCAGCCTGGCCAAAAACGCTGACACCATCGATGCCCTGTATGACGCCTGGGGCAAAAAAGCCGATGCCGACGCCATCTTTGATGTCAATGGCTTGGTGGCCGCTGCCGAGCGCGCCGCCTATGTAGACGGTGAATGCCTGGTGCGCCTGCGTCCGCGCCTGCCCTCTGATGGCCTGCCTGTACCCCTGCAGCTGCAGCTGCTTGAAATTGACTGGCTTGACAGCGCCAAATCGGGCACCGTGGGCGGCAACACCATCGTCAACGGCAAAGAATACGACCCCCTTGGCCGCCTGGTGGCCTACTGGCTGTTTGACCAGCACCCCGGCGAGCAAGTCAGCGCGTTCAAGGGCCGCGCCGCCAGCCACCCGGTGCCCGCCGATCGCATCATCCACTACTACGCACCGGTGCGCCCAGGCCAGGCACGGGGCGTCAGCATGCTGGCCCCGGTGATTGCCCGCGTGCGCGATTTAATGCTTTACGAAGACGCCGAGCTGCAGCGCAAGAATCTGGAAACGCGCCTGGGTGTGCTGGCAAGCGGCGACGTTGAGACGCTCAGCATGGCCGAGCAAAACGCCAGCGATGTGCGCCAGACCGGCGACCTGGGCACCCTCAGCAGTGGCGGCATCACCCGCGTGCCCACCGGCACCAACCTCACCGTCGTCGAACCCAAGGCCGCGCCAGGCTATGTGGACTACGTCAAATATGCCCTGCACCTGATCGCCAGCGGCATGGGCGTTACCTATGAAATGCTCACCGGCGACATGCGCGAGGTCAACTTCAGCAGTGCCCGCGTGCGGATGCTGGAGTTTCGCCGCCGCGCCGAGCAGCGCCAGTGGCTCAACACCATCCCCACGCTGTCCATGCGGCTGTGGGAGGCCTTCATTGATGCCGCCGTGCTGGCTGGAAAACTGACCCGCTCTGACTACGCCTGCGACTGGTCCACCCCCAAGTGGGATTACGTCAACCCCGAGCAGGATGTCAAAGCCGACCTGGCCGAGATCAGCGGCGGACTGTCCAGCATCAGTGCAAAACTGCGCCGCCGTGGCGAGAAGCCCGACCTGGTGTTCAAGGAAATCAAAAGCGACTTTGATCGCCTGCGCTCCGATGGCACGCTTGACATCTTCCTGCAGCTGCAGACCAACCAGGCGCCGCAAGCAGCCCCAACCAAACCGACAACAGCAACTTCATAGGACCCATCATGAAAACATTCAAACAATCCGGCGAAGTTCTGCCGGTCATTGCCCCATACGATGTGCAGCGCGGATCTGGCGTGCTGATCGGGCAGCTATTCGGGCTGGCCTGTGCGACTGTCAATGCAGGTACATCCGTTGACATCATGTGCAAGGGTGAATTTGTGGTGGACAAAGTGACCACCGAAGCCTGGGCCGTGGGAGACAAAATTTACTGGAACAGCTCTAGCAAAAAATTCTCAAACGTTGGTGGTGGAGGACTGCTGGTGGGGTTGGCATCTGAATCTGCTGTGAACCCAAGCCTTCTGGGCAGTTTACTACTCACTCAGCAGCCCGGTCTGGTCGATCCAGTTTTTAATGCTGTCACCGGGGGGATTAAATATTTCATCGGCGCAGACGTCCCCATCGTCTACTCCTTCCCTGATTTTTCCCCTTCCATCGTCGCTAGTCTAGTCTCTGGATCAACGGCGGCTCAGACGGGTAACACCGTTACGATTACTGCTGCAGCTCATGGTGCTGTTGGAAACAATAGCAGGGATGGATATCGAATTTACTACCCAGGAAGTCCCACGATTACGGCGGGGTGGTATCCAGACTTCCGGTGGGTCGATGCAAATACGTTGCGTTTTACAAACCCAGCTTCTCAGACGGTCGCATCCGAGTCTGTCAACGGCGGGGTCGCTTATATAGCATTGACGACCGTATGTTCAGCCACGATACCAGGAGGGAGCATCGGTGCTAATGGAGAATGTTCCCTCGGATTCATACGATCCAGCGACACGCTCGGATTTTCAAAGTTGTTGTACCAGTTTTATTCCGGACTATCAATGTCCGCCGCGTCTATAAGCACTGCAGGCGCAGGCCTGAATGGTGCGATCGGGTTCCGAAATATCGCCTCGGAAGCCAAGCAGCTAGGTATATTTTCGTCGAACGGCACGGCTGGAGCATTTGCACCTTCGCGCGCCGTCGATTCGACTTCTGACCAGCCATTGAGCGCCCTGGTGCAGCTACCGAATGCCGGATTATGGATTTCCATCGATCAACTCGACTACAGGATTACACGTCATGCCTAATACCTCATACCCAAATACCACCGTAGGTAGCACTGCCGCCCTTGATGCAGTCGCTAATGATCAAACTCGCCTCTGGTACGACGGTGACACTATTCGCATCGTTGAGGCGCAAGCGCCCATCGTTCCAAATGAAGTAACCCGCGCCCAAGCCAAGGTGGCACTACTGCGAGCGGGCAAGCTTGTCGCTACGCAAACCGCTGTTGCCAGCATTGGCGGCGAGGCGCAAATATGGTGGGACGAGGCAATTACGTTCAAGCGCACCAATCCTCTGGTCGTAGCACTCGGGCAAATCCTTGGCATGACACCCTCGCAGCTAGACGCGCTGTTTATCGAGGCGGCTGGAATCGACTGATTTCCTAATCCACTCAGCACGCAACGGAATAATATGAAAACACAAACTACTGACGAAATGGTCACCCGGTTCCTGTCATGGAACCTTCCCGCTGACTTTATGCCTGATTGCTACATTGCATTCAAGCACCCAGGGGGTAATAGCTCTTGGCCTTCTGGAACAAACCTACTTAACGCAGCCCAAGCCCGTGAAATGCTTGAGCATGTTCTTTGAGAACCTGTCACCCTGCAGCCTCACCAGCAGCGCGTGGTTGACGAAAAGACCGAACTGGACACGAAAGCAAACGCACTCAGCCAGTTCATTGGACACAACCCAATTTTTACAAAACTCGACCAAGCCGAGCAGGAACGCCTGAAGTTGCAGAACGATGTGATGTGGCAGTACTCAGAAATCCTTGCTGCCCGCATCGCCGCTTTCTAACCCTTCTCAGCACGATGGTGTTGCTGGGCCACAAGCCCCAGGCGATGACCGACATGTACCACGACGACCGGGGTCTAAGCGCGGGCCAGTGGAAAACGCTTTCACTGGCGCCATAACAAACCGTCTCAGTTTTCCGGGAAATGAGACAGCACCGCGCCCACCATACGCGGCATGCCTCAACAAATCACCTCTCCAATCACTGCTGATCTGCCCCTGGCTGCGCTGCAAATGCAGGTGCGCAATGTCACCCGGGCCGACCCCGCCGCTGGGGACGCCGCCCCCGCAGCCCGTTTTGAGCTAGTGTTTACCACCGGCGCCCCGGTGCGCCGCTACGACTGGGCCAACGACCGCTACTACCTTGAGCAGCTGGAGGTCACACCTGAGGCCATCAACCTTGACCGCCTGCAACGCGGCGCCCCGTTACTCAACACACACAGCAGCTGGAGCCTGGAAGACCAGGTCGGCGTGGTCGACCAGCCGGTGATTGGCGCCGGTGTTGGCACTGTGCAGGCCCAGCTCAGCCGCCGTGAATCGGTGCGCGGCATTGTGCAAGACCTGGAAGACCGAGTCATCCGCAATGTGAGCGTGGGCTATGTGCGTGAGGAAATGATTCAAAGCATGGACGCCAACGGTACCTGGACCTATCTGGTCACCCGGTGGACCCCCATGGAGGTAAGCCTTGTGCCCATCCCGGCCGACATGGACAGTCAGGTGCGCAGCGTCGGCGGCAAGCTGCAGGACGCCGCTGGCCGCGAGCTGCGCAGCTACCCATGCGCCATTGTCACCAGATCACAAACCGAGTCTCAGCCCACGGTGGGCATTACCGCCGAAACCTCAACCCGAAAGGACCTCTCCATGCCTGGCTCCCAAGCATCCGGCGGCACTACTGCACCGGAAAACACCCCCATCACTTCGGCACCCGCCGCAGCCACCCCTGCTGCCAATGTGCAGACAGACGCTGCCCGCGCTGCTGCTGCCTCCCTGGCTGCTGACATCACCGACCTGTGCCAGCGCCATGGCGTGTCGCAGCTGGCTAGCGGCCTGATCCGCTCTGGCCAGACCCTTGACGCCGCCCGTGCAGCCGTGCTTTCTGAGCTGGCCGTGCGCGACGCCGCTGCCGGTGGCCACCGCAACGCCCGCATTGAAACCGTGCAAGACGAAATGCAAGTGCGCATGGCTGGCATTGAGCAGGCCATCCTGCACCGCATTGCCCCGCGCACCCAGCTTGACGACAACGGCCGCCAATACCGGGGCATGAGCCTGCTGGAAATTGGCCGCGATTTCCTCACCGCGCAAGGTGTGCAGACGCGTGGACTCGACCGCCTTGAGCTGGCCGGTCGCATCCTGCAATACCGTGCCGTGGGCAGCCTGGGCACCACCGACTTCAGCAGCCTGTTTGCCAACGTGGCCAACAAGCGCCTGCGCAATGCCTATGACGAAAACCCCGGCACCTACAGCCTGTGGGCCCGCCGCGCACCCAACGCCCCCGACTTCAAAAACCTGAGCGTGGTGCAACTCTCTGGCGCGCCAGACCTGCTGCAGACCAATGAGCATGGTGAATTCAAGTACGGCAAGATGACCGACGGTGGCGAAACCTACGCCGTGCTGACCTACGGTCGTATTGTGTCGCTCACCCGCCAGGCCATCGTCAATGATGACCTGCGCAGCTTTGAGCGCCTGGTGTCTGCGTTTGGCTTTGCTGCCCGGCGTCTGGAAAACCGCACCGTGTACGCCCAGCTCACAGCCAACGCCAGCCTGGCTGACGGTGGTGCGCTGTTCAATGCCACGGCCGTCACCACTGCAGGCGGCCATGCCAATCTGGCCACCGGCGCCCCCAGTGCGCTGCAGCTCTCCAGCATGGCCACGGCCCGCACCGCCATGCGCCTGCAAAAAGGTCTCAGCGGCGAAGAACTCAACCTCGCGCCCAGCTACCTCATCGTACCCGCCGCGCTGGAAAACACGGCCTACCAGCTCACCAGCAGCAACTACGTGCCCGCAACTACCGCCACGGTGAATGAATTCCGCACCGGGGGCAAGACCGCTGTCACCCCCATTGTGGAACCCATTCTGGACGCCAACAGCGCCACCGCCTGGTACATGGGCGCGGCCAGCTCGCAGGTTGACACGGTCGAGTACTGCTACCTGGACGGCGCGGAAGGCCCGGTCATCGAGTCCGAGGTGGGATTTGAGACCGATGGCGTCTCCTACAAGTGCCGCCTGGACTTTGCCGCCAAAGCCATCGACTTCCGTGGCTTGTACAAGTCCGCAGGCGCTTAAACCCGATGTCTGTCCGGCCCGCAAGGGCTGGACGATCCAACCCCAAAACACTCCTATTTCAGAAAGCACCCTGACATGAAAACCTTCAAACTTTTCGCCCTGGCTGTTGTTGCAGCCATCGGGCTTGCATCCATCGCAGCACAGGCTGCAGGCATCAATCTTGGTGCCCTGGTCTCGCCCGACGTGGCCATGGGCCTGTCCATGGTTGGCGCTGCCGGCATGATCAATTTCACACAAGAGGGCGAAACCCTCACCCTCAAGCCCACGGCGGCTGTTGCTTCGGGCGTAGGCTACCTATTCGGTGTGAGCCTATTTGGCGTGGCCACCAACGCGGTGGCCGCCAATGCCAACGGTGAGTTTTTGACCGAAGGTGTGGTTGAGATCGGGAAAACCAGCGCCCTGGCCATTTCCATCGGTGACCGCCTCTTCTGGGATCCGGCTGGCAAGGTGGTCAACAAGACCACCGCCGGGCAGCAGTGTGTTGGCATCGCGGTATCTGATGCAGCCAACCCCAGCCCCACGGTGTGGATGAAGCTGGGCGCTGTCACGGCTGTGGCGGCGTAAGCGGCTCCAACAGGACAGTCATCGTGGGCTTGTTCCAGAATGCCATTGCGCGGGCGCTTGACCGGATTTACATCACGGCAGGCGAGGACGCCACCTACACCGATCGCAACGCCGTACAAACGCCGTGCACGGTGCTGGTGGACACCGACCTCACGCGCTACGGTGAGCAGGCCCAGGTCAATGTACGCACGGCAGTGATCAGCGTGCGCACCGCGCAGGTGGCCGCTGCCCCGCGCTCGGGTGACACCTTTGCCATTGGTGCGCGCACCTGGCGTGTGGACAGCCTGCAGGGCAGCGACGCCCAAGAGCACCGGGTGTTTGTCGCATGAGCATCAGCTACGCCGTTGCTGTGGATGAGGCCGCCGTGGCCGATGTCGTCAGCGCCTTTGAATTTGTGGGCGGCAACAGTGCCGATGCCCTGCGCATCGCCATCAACAAGTGCGCCCCCAAGATCAAGACCGCAGCCAGCAAAGCCATCCGCACCCAGGTGCGCCTGAGCGCCGCCTATGTGGGCGACCGGCTCACTGTGCGCAAGGCCAGCCGCACGCGCCTGAGTGGAGCCATCAGCACGCCATCACGCGGATTGCTGCTCAGCCGCTTTTCCACCGATGCCACCATCAGTGGTGACAAGGTGGGCTGGATCAGGCCGCCGCTGGTGCCCGCCGGGGGCATCAAGATCAAGGTCAAGCCCAATGGCGGTGCCAAGTTTGTGCCGCATTACAACCACAACAAGCCGTTTTTTATTGTGCTCAACGGGGGCCAGAATTTGGGCATTGCAGCGCGCACCGGCACGGGCCGGGGCATTCATGTGTTCAGCGGCCCCTCACTCAGCCAGGTGTTTACCGGCGTGCGCACCGACATCCTGCCCGATGCCGGTGCCGAGCTGACCGCCCAGCTGCTGGACGCCATGCGTTACCTGCTGGTCAAGCAGCACCCACCGGAGCCACTGGCATGACCGCCAGCGTGCGTGAGCGCCTGCTGGTGGCCATTGTGGCCGCCGTGGGGGGTGTGTACGGCCTGCCCACGCCGGAAGATGAGCGTGATTTGCCGGTGACCATTGTGCAGGACGGCATTGACACCTGGTCCGACAGCTACGACACCACCCTGTGCACCCTGCCGTTGAATGTGGGCCGGGCCGAGCTGGCCGCCAGCAGCACGCGGGATGCCCAGCGCACCCAGGCGCATGCCGCGCTGGCCGCGCTCATCACCGCCATGTACACCGACCCCACCTTTGGCGGCCTGGCCACCAGTGTCAGCGCCACGGGCGGGGGCATTCAGCTGGAGGCGGGCAAGTTTGTGTTTGCCGAGGCCACTTTTACCGTGTTTTATCAGCACCTGCGCGGCCAGCCTGCCGTCATCAGTTAGTTACGCTATTTTTTAAGGAGCATCCAATGGGCAACCCGATCGTTCGTTATGAGGCAGGCCAGACTGCTTACCCGTTTGAAGCCGCTGCCAATGCGGGTGACAACACCACCTTTGCCGCCAGCTTTTCACCCATCAGCGCCGTGGTCGGTGCCGAGCCGGTGGTAGCCCCCTATGGGCTGCTGACGGGCGGTGCCATCACGGTGCATGCCACCAACAACACCATCAACGTGGCCGCGCTCACGGCCAGCATGGCCGCTGCCACTGGGGCCGATGCGGCAGGTGTCATCAGCGTGGCTGCAGCCACCCCCACCATCACCCGCCCGGCCACGGCCGTGGCCAAGGTGTGCAGCGTTACCGTCACCAACGCCGGTGCCATTGCCGTGGTGGCCGGTACCGACGGGGCCAGCACCACCTTCAGCGAGGTGCGTGGCGCCGCCGGTGGCCCGCCCTTCATCGCGATCGACAGCATCGAAATTGGCCAGGTGCGTGTGACCACCAGCGTTGCTGGCCCCGTCACTGCCGGGCAAATCTACAGCGTGCCGGGCCTGCACCTGGAGCGCGCAGACTATCCCGTGTACACACTGGACTACGCGCTGGGCAAGATCAACTTTGCTGCCAGCCTGCCCCTGATCCACACCGCCAGCGTGCCCAAGAAGGTGTACATCCGGGGTGCCGTGCCGCTGTTTGCCCCGATTGCCAACACCAGCGACTGGACACCGGCCGAGTCCACCTACAGCATCAGCTCCACCAGCACCTATGACGGCCCGGTGGGCAGTGCCAGCTCCAGCCTGGGGCAGGCCAGCTTTAACGCGGTGCTGACCAACGGCCTGACCGACGGTGTGCTGGCCTTCAAGGGCAAAAACATCTGGATGGAATTCCGCCCCGACCGTGACAAGACTGTGCCCAAGCAGCTGACGCAGGGCATTCTGGGCGTGAGCCGCAGCTTCCCTGCGGGCGGTGGCAGCACCAACTTCAAGGCCTCATTTACCGTGACGCCGGCAGTCGAGTCGGTGGACGTCAAGGCCTAAGTTGTCATGGATATTCAGAAGTTTCTGAATGCCGCTTTGGCGCCCCGGCAGCAAACGCTGCCCGTGCCCGAGCTGCAAAGCTGGTTTGCAGCCGACGCCCCGCCCGAGTGGGTGGTGCGTGGCCTGACCGCTGCCGAGCTGGCCCGCGCCAACGAGGCCGCTCAGGGTGGGCTGGACAACATGCGCGCCATGGTGGCCGCCCTGGCGGGTGACGGTGACAAGGCGCAGGCCATTCGCCGTGCCATGGGCCTGGCCGCTGACGATGTGCCGGGCGACATCAGCCGCCGCATTGAAATGCTTGCAGCCGGTAGCGTGGCGCCCGCCCTGGGGGTTGACCAGCGTGACGTGGCCGTGAAGCTGGCCGAAACCTATCCCGCAACCTTTTACGCGCTCACCAACGCCATTGTCAACCTGACAGGGCAGGGGGCCGAGCCGGGAAAACAGCCGCGCTCTGGGCCGACCCCAGCATAAGGGCCGCACTGGCCCTGTGCTCAGAGCGCGGGCGGTTTCTGTTTGAGGTGCGCCCCGATGTGTTCCCCGGCGCGACCTTGAGCGACTTGGAGACCGCCCTCTGGGGCCGATGGTATGCAGATTTGGAACAGCGGAAAACGCAGCAAACGTAAACAAGGCACACCGTGGCAGACGCACAAAAGACCATCGACCTGATTTTTAACGGTGTTGACCGCACGGGCGCTGCCACCCTGGCCGCGCTGGACAACGCCCGCAAGTTCAGCGGGTCGGTCAAAGACATCACGCAGCCGGTGGCCGACTTCACCCTGGGTGCCGCCAAGCTGGAGGCGGGCATGCTCGCCGCCGGTGTGGCCATGACCGTGTTTGCTGCCAAGACAGCGGGCGACTTTGAGCAGAGTTTTGCCCAGATCAGCACCCTGTTTGACGCCAGCGCCGATGACGTGGCCCGCTTCAAGCAAGACATCCTGGCGTATGCGGCCACCAGCGGCAAAAGCCTCAAGGACATCACCGAGTCGCTGCAGGCTGCCATTGGCTCGGGCGTGGAGTACAGCAAATCGCTTGAGCTGGTGAGCGTGGCCGAAAGGCTGGCCATTGCCACCCGGGCGGACCTCAAAGGCACCACCGAGGTGCTGGTGAGCACGATGAACGCGTACGGTATGAAGACGGAAGACAGCGGCCAGGTGGCTGACCTGTTTTTCCAGATCATCAAAGACGGCAAGATCGAGATGAACGACCTGGCGCACAGCTTTGCCATGGTCAGCCCCATGGCGGCCGCCAGTGGTGTCAGTCTGCAAGAGGTGGGCGCGGCCATTGCCGTGCTCACGGCCAGCGGCATTGCGCCCAGCACCGCGATTGAGTACCTGCGCAGCGCCCTCACCAACATCATCAAGCCCAGCGAGATGGCCACCAAAGAGGCAGCGCGCCTGGGCATTGAGTTTGATGCCGCCGCCCTCAAAAGCAAAGGCCTGGGCGGGGTGCTGGCCGACGTGGCCAAGGCCACCAAGGGCAACACCGAACCCATGGCTAAACTCATTGGCGACGTGGGTGGCCTGGTGGCCGCGATGGTGCTGACCGGCCCGCAGGCTGAAAAGTTTGCCGAGGAAATCAAGCTCATGGGGGCCAGCGCAGGCGCTGTGTCAGCGGCTTACGAAAAAATGGCCAACAGCATGGACGTGGTGGGCCAGCGCGTGGCCAACGCCTTCAAGGGCCTGCTGATTGCGGTGGGTACCCCCATGCTGGATGAATTTGGTGGCATTGCCAACGCCATTGCCGCCATGTTTGCCGCCGTGTCCGACAGTGCCAAGAGCGGCGGGCTCAAAGACCTGGTGACCTATGTCGAGTCGCAAATGGCGGCGCTGCAGGCCGCCATGGAGCGCGTGGCTAAAAACCTGCCCGCAGCGCTTGCCAGTGCCGACTTCAGCGGCTTCAAGGGCGGCATTGACGCGGTGATCACGGCGGTGCAGTCGCTTTTTGGCGGGCTGGACCTTACCAGTGTGGACGGCCTTAAAAACGCCATTGAAACCATGGGCGCGGCCTTTCTGGGCCTGAGCAAATACACCGCCGGGGTGATTGAATCCTTCAAACCCCTGTTTGACGCACTGGTGGCTGTGGGCCATGGGGCCAAGGACGCAAATCTTTCCTTTTTGGAAATAACTGGCAGCCTGGGCGGGCTGGTGACACAACTTAATTTTGCCCTGCCCCTGTTTGATGTGCTGATTGGTGTGCTGGCTGCCAAGAGCGGCTTGGGCTTGGTGAAAGAGCTGACCAACCTGGGCACACTGCTGCCGGTGCTCACCAGCGGGCTGGGCCTGCTGGCCCAAGCCGGGGGCGTGGCTGTGGCGGGTGCCGCCGGGTATGCGGTGGGCGGCGTGGTGAATGAAGGCATCAGCGCCCTGATCAGCAAAATCAGCGGAAGCGAAAACAGCCTGGGCACCTGGATCTACAACCTGACCCATGCCGACGAGGCCGCCGCACTGCTGGGCACCAGCACCGCCCGCGCGGCCGGGGGGGTCAAGACCCTGGGCGATGCCGCCAAAGACGTGGCCAACCCGTTTGAGGCGGCCAACGCCGCCATGCTCAAGAACTTTGGGGCCAGCGAGAAGGCGGCTACCAGCACCGCCGCCCTGGGGGCCGCGCTAAAAAGCTCTGGCCAGTACGCCCTGCAAACCGTGCCGGTGTTTGACGCCATCACCGGCAAGATCACCGGCTATGAGCAGCAGCTGGTCAAATCAGCCAAGGGCACCATTGACCTGAGCGCCGCCAGCGGCAAAACCGCCGATAGCCTGGGCAAGGTGGCCACCCAGACCGACAAGGCCAAGGCCGCTGCAGAAAAGTGGTCCGAAGCCCTGGCCAAAATGGCCAGCGACGAAAAGATTGCCCTCATTGGCGCACAGTCAAAAATTGCCACCGCGCAGATTGAGGCCGATGCCAAAAAGGCCGCAGCCGCCTATGAAAGCCTGGGCGTCACCATCAAAAGCACGGGCGATGTGCTGAGCACCCTGTTTGGCCAGGTCAAGGACTTTGACAAGATGGACTGGGGCAGCATCCGCACCATTGAAAAGCAAATCGACAAAGAAAACGCGGCCCGCGACAAAGCCCTGGAGCTGCAAGAGCGCCTGACCACGGCCACCGTGCGCCAGATGGAGGCCCAGACCCAAGCCATGATCAAAGGCGACGGCCTGATCAAGATTGACGGGGCAGGCCTGCAACCGCACCTGGAGGCCTTCATGTGGGAAATCTTGCGCACCATCCAGACCCGCGTGAACCGCGATGGGCTGAAACTTTTACTGGGAACCTGATTCATGCGCGCCGTACTTTGTGCCCTGAGCTTTGACCCCGCCGGTGTGGTGGCCCTGAACGTCGCGCCCGATGGGCTGGGCGAAACCCGCAGGCGCATGAACCGCGTGCCCACGCTGGATGGTGGTGCTGTGTTCAACGACTTTGGCTTTGCCGAGGCTGACCGCACCCTCACCCTGCGCTGGACGCCGCGCAGCGCCGCCACCGAGGCCGCTGTGGCCCGCCTGGTGCAGCTGTATGCACAGGTCACCGTGGCAACGCCGCAAGGCTTTTACCTGGCCGCGCTGGAGGTCTACACCCCCGGCGCCACCGAATCCACCCTCAGCCTGCTGGTTGTCAGCAAGCTGGCCTGACACCCGAAAGACCCCCATGACCGTGCCCACCGTTGCCACTTTTTCAGCCGCCGCCCTGGTGGCGGCCAACACCACTTTCAAGACACTGATTGACGCCGGTGGCTCGGCGGGGAGTATCAAAGTGCGCAGCGCTGCCGACGTGCTGCTGGCCCAGGTTCCGCTCACTTACCCCTGCGGCAGCGTCAACGCCACCACGGGCCAGCTCACACTCACCCCGGCCGGACCTGACACCAGCGCCGATAACGGGGGAACCGCCGCCTATGCCGAAATCTGCAGCAGCGCGGGAACCGTGCACCTGGCGCTACCCACCCAGGCGGGCACCAGCGCCGTGTCGGGGTATGCGGTGATCAACACGCTGACCATTGTGTCTGGCGGCACGGTGGATGTGGCCGCCTGCACCATCGGCTAAGCGGCCCCGGCCATGAGCACGTATTTTTACGACTCGTTTGGCGGCAGCGGCACCCTGACCGGCAGAGTCCCCGACACCAACCTGAATCCGGCGGCCAACAGCGGCTGGCAGCCCTCCACCTCGGGCTACCTGGTGCAGGGCGGCGGCTGGCTGACCACCTCGGGCGGTGACAATGCCACGCCTCAAATTATTGAGCATGTGGGCACCGATGGCTTTGACTGGGGAACCGCTGGTACACCGTCATCACTGTATGGCCCGGTATCCGCCAGTTTTACGGTGCGCACACCCACCAGCCTGAGTGGTACGGGCGGGGGCATCATCGGCATCAAGCTGCATTTAAATGGGGTGCTGATCCAGTGCGGGATCAACCATGTGAACGGCAACTGGTGGCTCAGCATGACCGGCGCGGCCGGGCAGATCATTACCGGGTCGATCGCCGCCAACACCGTTTACCACCTGACGGCGGTGTTTCAAAATGGGGCCAGCTCCGTCACCGTGACCGAGCTGTCGGTCACACAAAACAGCACCACCGCATTTACCAGCAGCGTGGGCCTGAGCAATGTGTATGCCTGCGTCACCGAAAGCGGTGCTCTGGGGCCAGTGACCCTGACCGGCTCCGGCGGCGGGGCGGTCACCGCGCTGGTGTCTGCGCCCGCTGTGCTGGGCCGCCCGGCACTGCTGGGTGCCTTCACCGCGTACGCGCCGCCCAGCGCCCGCTGCAGCGCCCCGTCGCCGCTGGGGGCATGCCGTCTGCAAATACAAAATGACTCCACCCGCTTGCTGGGCGACGTGATCAGCGTGTACGTGATGGACCTGATCACCCCCACCGGCACCGTGCGGGTGCCCATCAGCAGCTGGCAGGCTACGCTTCAAACGGGGGCCAGCTGCTACGTTCAATGTGTGGTGCCCGCCTGCGCAGTGTGGGCAGCGGCCATCAATGCGGCGACCGAATTTGCCATCAGTCGGCGCGCCGTGCTGCCCGGGGGCCAAGCCATTGAGGTGGAGATGGCCCGCGCCCCGGCTGATACGGCCATTTTTGACCAGGGGCCCAGCCGTTACACCTGCACCCTGAGCGGCTACAGCACGGCCTTTGGTGCCAACACCGACCCGGCCGCCGCCTACGACCGCACCCTGACGGGTGTGCGCAGTGTGTCAAGTGGCACCACCCGACGGGTGCGCTGCGCGGTGGACTGGCTGCTGCGCCCGGGGCAACGCGCCTGGGTGCAAGGCACCCCCCTGGTGGTGGGCTACATCAATTACTACGCGCCCAGCGGCTTTGACGCGTATATGGACGTGGGCGAGCAGCGGTAGCACCATGGGCAAAGCAACTATTGTGAGCGGCGGCACCGATGGCCTGTACAGCGTCAAGATTGACACCGGGCAGACCACCAAAACCGCCCGCCTGGCTGCCATTGCGGCGCGCCAGGTGCAACTGGCCACCGAGCTGGACAACGCGCAAAACGCGCTGAGTGTGCAGCAGGTGATTGAGGCCATGGCCGAGGCCCCGGTGGCTGCTGCCATTGAGGCCTATGTGGCCACCACCCGCGTGGTGCCGGTGGTGCCTGCGGATGTCAAGGCCGCCCTTGCCAGCTACACCAAATTGTCGGAAAAGCTGCAAACGGAAAAGCGCCGCACCGCGCCCCTGCGCGCCAATGTGCAGGTGCTGCTTGACGAGCAGACCCGCCTGGCCAAAGAGGCGGCCACCTGGACTGCGCTGACCCTGGAGGAAACGGCCAGCGCCTGGTGTGCTGACCTGACCATAGACGCTGCGGGCGCCGTGGCCACGATTGAGATCCCCGGCGAAAACAAACTGGTGCTGCTGGCCCCGGCGGCCCCCACGCCCACGGCCGATGATGGTGTGCTGACCGCCCGCGAGGTGCAAAGCGGCCCGCAGGCTTTCTGGAACGCGGCCGTGCTGCCCGGCTGGCAGAAGTGGATGCCCACCTACCGGCGCGGCACCATCACCGCCATCCAGAGTGAGGCCGATACCGCTGACGTGACGCTGTTTGCGGACGACACCAGCTCGGCCCAGCGCCTGGGCATCAACCAGACGCCGACCCTGGCGCGTGTGCCCGTTCGCTACATGAGCTGCAACGCCAGCGCGTTTGAGGTGGGTGATGTGTGCGTGGTGAAATTTACCAACCGTGACTGGGCGCAGCCAAAAATTGTGGGCTTTGTGGACCACCCCCGGGGCTGCGATCTGGTGCTCAGTGGTGTGGTGCGTGGGGGCGGTCTGGTCACCGTGCCAGCAGCAGGTGCTGTGCCTGCGTACAAGGTGCTGCGCGCTTTCAAGCCCACACCCAACGCCTGGCAGTACCCGCTGGCCAGCAACCCTGTGGTGCTGCCCAGCGACTTTAGCGATGTGCGTGCCCTGGGCCGGGTGGCCGCGCCGTTTGACACCCAGTACGCAGACCTGTCGCCCTCGGCCTACTCGGGACTGATGGCCAAGGTGGTGGCCGTGGTGATGGCCCGAGGCCTGGCAGTGAGCTATTTCTGTACCTGGGCGCTGTGTCACGGGGTGGTGCTGGATTCGGCGGGCAAGCCCTGGCTGGTGGAGATCAGCCGGGACAATGGCGTGATTGCCATGCGCCTGCCACTGGACAAAGGCAGCGCCACCAGCCATGTGGACGCCGTGCGCGAAACGGTGGCCTTGCTGGGCGGCCTGCCCAACGGCAAAGGTTTTCCTGCACCTGCTGCCCTGGCCGGTGCCCTGGCATCGGGCGCGGTGATCCGGCTGGCCAGTGTGGCCGACATGAGCCCGTATTTTGACAAGCTGGAGTTTCGGGACTTTATTGGCTGGTCCATGAACGACAGCGGCAGCGAGGCGCAAAACTGCTGCTACGCCACAGACGGCGAAGGCGTGGTCACCAGCTACCTGTACCGCCTGACGATGAGCATCGCCGCCGGCGGTACCAGCGCATCGGGCAGCGCGGCCCTGACGCTGCTGGCCGAGGGGCCGCTGGTGATCCACCCGGTGCTGGGGCCTCAGATTGGCTTCAGCTATGGCGACGAAAGCCCGCCCCCGGCCCGGCAGCTGGGCATTGAGGCAGCGGACATCACCCACGGCCCATCGCCCCTGTTTGTGTGTTTTATTGATGGGGCGTTTGATGTGGTGTGGATTGAAAACACCACGGTGGGGACAGAGACTATTTACGAGCCGTTTGTTTACTACGAAGGATTTACCGGTGGGCGCCGCGTGTACAGCAACACGTATGAGGGCCGCAAAAATGCCCGCGCCCGCAAGGTGGTGGGCACCGTGGTGGGGTCGTATTCCACCCCCACGGGGCCTGATGTGATCTGGCGTTATGACCGGTATGAGCCGAGCAGCGGGCTGCTGTTTTGCACGCGGGGATGCCGTGACGCCTATGGGCGGGTGGGGCAGTCCACCGGCGACATTCATGCCATCCTTTACGGAGTGATGGTCCACGACCTGAGTGACCCTGAAAACCCGGTGGTTTACGCCGGAAGTCAGGCTACCTATGACCTGGAGACCGCTATTTTGTTTGAAGACGGCGGCTATGGGTTGGACAAGGGTCTGATGACGGGCTATAGCTACATCCGGGGGCGCTGGGTGTTCAAGTTCCCAAACTTTATGGGCGGCCACCTCTCGTTCAGCCTGACATCGCGCTACACCGGCGTGATTGATGTGCCGCAGGGAAACGAGTTTGGCCCTCAGCTGGACCGGGGTGCCACTTTTCGGGCCAGCGTCTTTGGCCCCAGCGCCCAGGCGGCGTTTGTGGTGCCAGCGTACACCTACTACTACACCGGCTATGTGGCGGGCGCCGCCGTGGAGCACACCACTTGCGGTGGTAGCCAGCTTGTGGGCGACATGCTGGCCGCCGAGCCGATTGTGCTAGGGCAGAAATACAACTTTTTAGGCTGGATCAAATGAGCCGGTACATCTTCAACACCCTGGTGGCCCTTGATTTGTTGCTAGCCGCGTTCTGTGGCTGCAAGCGCAATGAGTCACTTAGTGCAGCAGCCTATAGCCTTGACCAGGACGGCAAATTCTGGGGGCGCGTGTGGCGGCCTGTGATCGATCTGGGCTTCAGCTTCTGGCAGTACGAGCACTGCCGGATTCAACACGAATTTGAAACACGATGGAACAGGACTTTCAATGAGTGAAGAACGCCGGTCAGCGATTAGGAGTGAGGTGGCTGCGGGCGTCACCGACGCGCTCGTGCAATTTCTGTCCAACGAAGAGGCCGTGCGAAAGTTCTGGCGCAAGGGTTTCGATGAGTTGTCCAGCCACACGGCAGAAGGAGCTAGTCAGTGGATTGGCAGACGCATCCTGACGTGGCTGATCGCCGCGATGACGACCGCAGGATTGCTCTGGCTTGTCAAATCTGGAGCCATCAAATGAAGAACAGTGTTTTCGATATGCGTTGGACGATTCTGACGGCTGTGGTTGTCAGCTATATGTTGTCACCTTTCACGCAGCTAGGAGCGCCCACATTCTTCCGGATGTATGACGCGCTCTGGCCCGTGGTAACGGCACGCGGCGATCTTGTGTCGAAGGATGCGGATTCAGTGTATGTACACATCACCGGCACCAAGCATCGTGATTGCCAGTACCTGCAGATAGATAGCTACTACACCACGCCAGCGGGGATGCTGCGGGACGCCAACGAAACCCGTACCGACTTGTTGCCTATAGATGGCGCGAGCAAGCCCCTAGGCCCGTTTGACATTGGGACTTGGCGCGTTTTCCCGGTAAGTGGGGCCAGCTCAGTTCAGCTTTATGTTGAGCACTCGTGCGCGGGGCGGCTGGTCGTAACCAAGATCGCAGAGGTTGCACTGTGAAAAGCAACTGCCTTTGGCGCGGCCTTGACAAGTGGGTTGAAGATGGCGGATCGCTCGTACTTGTCCGAAGTGCGCACTGGTGTATCCCTCACGTTCAGCACACCAGCCTGGACGGGGTGTTGACTCAGTTCGTACCGCCTAAGAAGCTGCGATACCCATGGATGAGCTTGTCAGGATTTGAAGGCGTTGTCGAGATTGGCGACAAGGATGCGGACAAACGCGGGCCGGTTCACCCGCTTTGCATCGGCCTGGGGCTGATCATCTTTGGCGTGTCGGGTGCGCTCTGGCTGGTAACGCGCACTGCGCAAAAGTTATGGAGGGCGGAATGAAAGCCAAGATGAATGACTACCTAAGCCGCAAGTTTCTGCTTGCAGTCATCGCAGGCTGCACGGCCACAGCCTTGCAATGGTGGGGCAAGCTGGATGCTGCGGGGTCGACTTACGCGTTGATCGTGGTTGGCACCATCGGCGCATACATTGCGGGCAACGTGGTGGAGGCCAAAAATGATAAATAGCCGTGAAATATCTGACCTGACGCCAGACACCGCCGAAAAGTGCCGCGCATTTGCCGCCGCGTGCTTCAGGATGGGCATTGATGTGCTGATCACCTCGACCTACCGGGACGCAGAATCACAGGCGTTGCTTTACGCTCAAGGGCGCACGGCACCGGGCCAGCGCGTGACAAATGCGGCCCCGGGAAAAAGTATGCACAACCACAAGGTTGCATTCGATTTTGTTCCTGTGGTCGCTGGCAAAGCCGTCTGGAGCGATCACAAAGTCTGGAACGCCTGCGGAGCCATTGCCGAATCGTGCGGATTGGAGTGGGGCGGGCGATGGAAAGCGGTAGACAAACCCCATTGCCAAAACACGCAAGGCTTCACGATTGATGATTTTCTGCGCGGAAAGGCGGCAGTCAAATGATTGAAATTGAATCACTTCGCAGGGAAGTCAACGAGCTTCGTGAGCGGCTAGCTATTGCTGAACGCCAGCTTGCAGCGTTGCGCCAACTAGCGCCAACTCAAACCCCGCTGCCGATGCCGCTGCCGCTGCACCCGCTGCAACCGACTATTGCATGGCCACCGCGCCCGCTGTACACAGTTACTTGTGATGGGGTTCTTTCATGAGCCAAAACAAAGTCACACCCGAAGCCAAAGAGCGCTGTGTTGATCGTTCCCTTCAAGATCAATTGATTGCTCACGTCGATGGAATGTTGGCCGAACGCCGTAGGGAGAAGGCCCACGACCAGAGCGATATCACAACGGCGTTTGCTGCGGATAACTCGTGGTCAGGTCAGCACGCACGTTTGATGCTGCCCATCGATGGGGCCGACTGATTGGGCGCAACCAGATATCAACTGAAAGGAAAATCATGACACACAAGTACATCGGAACAAAGATCATCACCGCCTGGAGCGCGCTAGGCAAGGATGGAGCCCCTGGCTATGGCGTCAAATATGAAGACGGGTACACAAGCTGGAGCCCAAAAGAAACATTTGAAGCCGCGTACCGAGACATCGAAGGGCCAGTTCAATCTCTGACGTTTGGCGATGTCGTTCACATGCTAAAACTTGGGAAAAAGGCACAACGCGCCGGATGGAACGGCAAAGGCATGTTTGTGTTTTTGGTCAACGGCAGCAAATTCAATGTCAGCCGCGCACCGCTACTTGGAATCTTCCCGGAAGGTATGGAAATCAACTACCGACCGCACATCGACATCAAGAACGTAGACGGCTCCATCTCTACATGGGTTCCAAGTATCGGGGATGTGATGGCTGAAGACTGGCTGATCGTTGAATGAACCTCGCACTGATTAACCCCCGCGTCTTGGCTGCCCTGGCCCTTGCCGCCGCCCTGTCTGGTCTGTGCTGGTGGGCCTACAACACGGTTTACGACCGGGGGGCTCAAGCGATTCAGGTCAAGTGGGACGCCGAGAAGAAGGATCAGGCAGAGCAAAGCGCCAAAGTGGCGACTGATGCACTGGCCGTTACCAAGTCCCTGCAAGTCAGCGCAGACAACCAACGAAAGGCTTCCAATGCGCAAATCACTGCTCTTAATACTGCTCTCGCTTCTGCTGTTGCAGGGTTGTCAAACCGCCCCTCGCGTGATGACGCAGGCGGTGTGTCCTGTGGTGCCGCCACTGGAACCAATGCCGGATGCACTGGCGCGGGACTATATCGGGACGATGGACAGTTTCTTGTCCGGTACGCTAGAGATGCCGCCGAGCTTAGGATCAGGCTTGAATCCTGCCAAAGCCAATACATGGCTGTCTACGACGCACTAAATTCAACTAAATAGTGCAGCCAGCATGTATCTTCCTTTTTTCTCTCAGGTATGCAGCATGATGATTTCGGCGTATCTGACATTCTTTGATGAGGAGCCCATCTGTCCCCATGCTTCTGTTCCGCCCTGCATTGCCGCCTTCAGCGCAGTGGGCGAGAGTTCGTTTAGGTCAGTCATCATTTCCCCTTATTGTGGACTGTCATTGCTGCATTGGCGGCTTTGCGTGTTTTGAACGGGCCGAACACTCGACCGTTGAACATGTGAGCTACATGCCACAAATTTCCATCGGTAGGCAGCCGCCCATATAAAAGCTTGCCTTTGCCGCATTGCCGTACTTCCATCACTGCTTGTTTCTTCGAGTCGTTCTGGATTGCCACCCACCACCCGGCCCTTGTCGCTATTTCCACACGGTTTCCTTTCAGGTTTCAGAATTCCACACGTCATTCCGTTTAGCCATTTCATTCAAGTACTACCATCCGTCGCCTGCGGATTTGGCGGGGAAGCTGGGGTAGCAGTCATAGTTTGGGGTCCCCTAGGCAAAGGGGGCACGGAAGCAGGTAGTCGTTCCACGGGTCCATGCCATCGCCATGACAGCGCGGGCATACGGCATCATCCTCTTGGTCGTAGTCCTCGTAGTCGCAACACTCATCGCACCCGTTGCAGCCCTGCTCACATGTGCGCTCCAGTGTCATGATGTCGCTCCTGATGCCCATCCACGCTTCTTAGGCTGCGCGCCGAACGACTTCACCCAATCAATCACGTCTTGCTCAAGCCAAAGCAGTTTGCTGCATCCTGGCGGCTTCCAGCGCGGCGGCAGCGTGTGCGGCTTTCGGCTTGCATCAAGTTTGATGGTTGCAATCTCTTTGTGCAGTATGGGGGCCAAATACTCAGGCCCGACGATTCTTGGTAATTCGTTCATTTCAGGTCGTCCCTAGGGTCGTATGGCTCAAAGATAATCGTTGCCTTGTTATACGTTTTCAGAAGTTCCATGCTTCTGTCGTATCTGCCTTGCTCGTAACACTTCTGCCCGTACTTGCGCATCTGGCCAGAATCGAATAGGTCATCTGGCTGGCGTGTTCCAGCTCTTGGGCAGGCTGCTTTTGGCAATGGCGGCAAGCTCATTTCCCCCTCACTTCCTGCTCGATGGCCCTGGCAAATGGCGCGTACCCAAACGCTGTGCCTTTAATGCTTGGGCTATTCCATATCTTTGTGATCTGCTCATTCGTCAGCGGCTCACTCTCAGGCGCATCCAATGCTGCACGCAGGGCGGTGATGGCTTTGTCGTGTTTGGCATATTGCTCATTGAACGATTCTTGCGTGACCCTTAAACTCAATGTTTATATGGTCAAAAGTAACGGTTGTTTTTGGATGCGCTCCGACGATGATCCCGTCAAACGCCTGCGGTACAAATACTCTCATTGAGGCCTCTCATCTTCATCAAATGTCATATCTGGTGGGTGTGGTATGTCGTCATGCACGATCACACCATCGTCGGCTTGTAGCAACTTGTTACAGACTACACAGTAATAACCGTCAAGTTCTAGGTTTGGATCGGGCAGTGTCATGCTTTCTCCAGTCGTTTTGCGATTTCAGACACCAAGGCATAACAGTGCGTCATTGCTTGACGCTTAGGGTGTTCTGGATCTACTGGGACACCATCGTGCATAAGTTGGCTTCCCAATTCATCAAGGCAAAGCCACGCTGATTGAAGCAAGCACTCGTCGGGCGTGAAGTCATCAAGATTGGCGGCATTTTGTTCACGCTCATCGGCGCGGATAAGCTGCTCAAGCGTGATCAACTTTCCGTGAAGCACAGGAAAATTGTCGTCAAACCAGTTGAGTTCTAGCCCTGCCTGCCGCGCCAGTTCGATGATGCTGGTCATGGAATCTGCTCCCCGATGGCGGCTGCTGTGCGGACGATTGCTCGGCGGGTGGAGGCTTGGATAGCATCTTGCGATGCGGTCTCCTCGTCAAAACTTTCCCAAAAATAGCCATCAAATTTGCGGTCGTCGCTTCGCACGCCAACCGAGCCATGACGGTGAAGAACGTCAATCTTCAACGTCCCAGCTAGCCGCAGCGCATCGCCATCATTGTGAAGGGGCGACCATACATTGCTACCATCTGATTTAAAGTGGTTGGTTAGCCCCATCTCACAATAGCCGTTTTGGTATTCTGTAATAACACCTTCATAACCCGCAGCCTTCGCCGCCAACTCAAGCAATTCTTTGTCTGTCATGGCTTCACCTCGGTTCTGATTCCCGAAACAACCTCAAGCAAGACTTGACGAATCTCATTCTTTCCCCAAGAGTTTTTGGTCTCAAGAATGGCATAGAACAGTTTTAGTTGTTCAGGGGTCATGGCATCTGCTCCTTTCTCCGTGATGCGTCAAACCCAAGAAACCACTGCCGGAACTCGTAGGGGTTGTTTGTTTTTACATACGGACAGTCAAAGATTGACTTTCCGCACTTTCCTGCATTGAAGCCTTGCATAAATGGGTTGGTCATGGCGTCTGCTCCTTTGGTTCTGCGCCTAATATCTCATGCATAGCTAGCTTATTTTTTGTAAGCCAAAGCTCTGCATTTCTTGTCGGGAAACTCGCTTGTTCCTTCGCTGGTGCTGCTCGGTACAACGGAAATACGTCATCATCGTTTTTGTGAACCGGGTCAACCTGCTGCCACGTCTTTACTTTATCCATGATTGGCCTTTCATTACTGCAGGTCAGAGAAGTGCTTGCACCCAAGCAGCGCAAGCAAGCTAGCATCAAAACCCTCGCGGAAATTTGGTACACCTGCCAACAAAGTTACGCGGACACTCTCGCGCAGACGAGAAATTGCCTTGTTGGTAGCCGACAGCTCACGCGCCATGCGCTTGACGTGGTGTAGCGTGTACGTATCACCCTCTACGTCTGGGTGCGGGTCTCCAATGCTCATAATGACTGCATGGATTGCATTAAGCTCCTTTGAGCTGCCCGGTACGAAGGGCGCATTGTCTGCCAGATACACAGCGACATCGCCATCTAAAGACGATGGACCAAAGCGAGCGCTACGCAGACTTGCGTTATGGCCGGACTGTAGTCGCTCTAATTCAGTTTGAGACACATAGCCAATTGGGTTATGACTCTTATTCATGATTGGCCTCCTTCAAGATGCTGCACACCTGATCTTCAAAGCTCGGCTCTCCGGAAAAGATGCTGTTAAGCTGTGATTCAAATGGGTTCATGAGTTCTCGGGCCTCATCGACGCTGAATAGTGCGTCTTTCATGATGTGATCCCTCTCCAGATGTAGTCGCCTTTGTCTTCAACGATGTTGGGTTCAACACCAACGCATGGGCACTCGTACCCGCTCAGGTGGTCCGCCACGGGACGCCAAAAGTTGCGTACACGCCCGCTGGGGACATGGTTGTCTTCTTTGGCGTCAAGCAGGTCAAACTGCGCAAGCACCCACAGTGCATCGGCACGAGAGCACCGGCTGCCGTTGGCGCTGATGCTCAGGTGATACTCGGGCCCGAGGTCAGGCTTGCCAGGCTCTGCCGTTTTTTCAACAGCTGACAGAACAAACAGGCCGTTTGCATGGTGGGCCCATGCCTCTACCGGATAGCCAAGTTCAAGCAGTTGGGTAGGTGGTACCCAGTCGTCATGAAGGAACCAGCCCAAACCGCTTGGGCGCTTGGGTTGAATGACGCTTTTGAAGGGCATCATGCCGAAACCTCTTCAGAGCGCACATGCTCAATTGCCTTGCCAAGCTCGGCCGTGCGCCAGTCTGGCCAGGTGCGTCCCTCGTTCTTTGTCTGCTTTGCAACGATAGCCGCGGCGATCTGCTCTGGGGTGTGGCCGCTGCGCCAGGCACCGTCCATCGCCAAGATAATCACATCGACCCACTCTTCCAACTCACCGCCGCCGTTAACCACCTCGATCAACTCCTTTCGAATGTGGTCACACACGCCATCCGTTCGGTCGCCGGGTCCAAAAGTGGCCCCGCTAAATGCAATCTGGCGGTGCAGGTGTGCTACCAGGTCGAACTGCAGCGGAAGATGAATCACTCGCATGCCCAGGCGGTGGGCGACATGCAATTCAAGATTCGCACCCTTGCTGTTTTCCCATCCCGGCATTAGTGCAATGGCATCACAGGTGCACAACTCACGCAGATCGGCGCGTAGGCACAACTCCCACGTTTCAGCCTCTTGAATCTCGGCTGGGCTGACAACTTCGTAGCCCTCGGCTCGGAGCTTTGCGGCCAACGCGTGAAACGCTGGGAAGTTGTTATCTGCAATCCCGGTCATTGGTCCGGAAAGATAGACTCGAGTTTTGCTCATGATTACCCCGAAAAATGCTTGTTGTGAATGCGCCCCAGAGGGTCCGTCTCACCAGCCTCTCCGTAGTCATAACAATGATGCTGGCTATTCCACGCTCTCCATGCAACCGGGTCGTTTGCTCTAATTTCGGCAAGCTCCGCGTTTGGCACTGGTGCTGTTTCAATCGCCATCCACTCTGGCGCACCTTCAATAATAATTACCGGGTCGCCACGTTTAATTGGTGAGTTCATGTTTTCTTTCTTAGCGTAAAGTAATAAAGCCGTAAGCCAGTGCACCATAACGAATATCGTCATCGGTAACACCAGGTTGAAATGCCTTAGTATCACCACAGATGCCGGTAATTGGTGTACCTGCTGGAATATGCGGGTACCACTCGCCAGGGAATAACCAATGAATGCCTTTTGCATCCTCTTCCCACATCTGACAACCCAGTTGTCTGACGCGATCAAGTGGTAATTTCCCAAGATTCTGCCACTCATAAGGAGTTAAATTGGGTGCACAGACAGTAAGCCCATCAGTTCTATGAAACTGTGGGGTAATAAATTCGTGTGGGCCTTCACCAAGTTCTTTTGCCAAATCTTCGGCAAAAGTTGGAGAATCCATACACAGTACTTTAGTATCTGCAGGTAATTGCATGTTTTCTTTCTTAAATAGTTCTCGGACAATATGGCGTGCACCAAGACGTGATGCAAACCATTGTCCGAGTTTCTTGTCATAGTCTTGGTTCAGAGCCAAAGGTCTGATGCTGCGCCTGCTGCGAGGTAAAGTTTGGTGCCCAATTCCACAGAATCAAAAAAGGCCATTGAAGCGTCTATTACTTTTTCCCCGTCAACAAGTAGAACTTCCGCAACCGGTTCCTGACTGGCTAGTGCTGCTCCTGTCATCCGTGGCACGGGTGCTGCGCCTGCTGCAAAATCACGCATTGCTTTCTTGCCCATGCCAGCAGCAATAACAGCATCCTTGCGTGATTTGTACAGTTGCCATTGCGTTGCATCAGCAAGCGAATTAAGGTACAGCACCTCAAGCGCGGCCAGCTTTGCTTCAAGGTTGACGACCGTGATGCTCCAAGCCGTGATCTCCTGGCGCATTCCAGTAATGCAAGCTGACTTCAATTCAGCGGCGTCTCGCTCGGCATCAAGATCGGCCCGCAGCTCGTCGCGCTCCACCGTGAGTACTGCGCACTGCATCGCCTTGCGCCCCAGTTCATCTGCTGCTTTTTCGCATTCGGTTGGGCTTGGAAAATAGCCCCGCAGGGCGCTTATTAGGTCTTTCATTTCCTTAATGTGGTTGGGCTCAGTTCATCACTCTCACTGCTTTGTCCGTCAGCTTGTAGTGCTTCTTGATCATGTGAAAGCCGACTTCGCTGTAACGCATCTCGACTACGGCATGGCCGTATTGAACCTGCGAGCGCATCGCACGGTTCACGTACTTGATGCACAGGTCAGCGCCTTCCGCTATCTCTGTTCCGGTTGACCAAGGATGATCAGCAAGCCAAGCCCGCATGATTGATGCCTTTGTCGGCGGCATCTCCATGCGCGTAGATTCGCGTATCTCAGGCTCGTCTGGCCGAATCCATTGCACGCCCATCGCTGGCCACGGCGCACCTGAAATTAATGTAGTACGTATCATGAAAACTCTTTTTGGTTGCTTACGTTGTATATCTTCATCGGTGTTGAAGCTATTTTTTCATCACTCCATCCCGCTTTGATTCTGTGCGTTATGCAGCTTTTTGAAAGTCCTAATAGTTTTGCAGCGTCTGTAGCGCACAGCTTTTCGTCGTTTATGGTGATCAATATATTCCGTGACGTATTTCTACTTTGCTCGTATTGAGTGGTCCACCTACAGTTTTCTTTTGAATATCCGGCGTCGTTATTTATCCTATCTATGGACATTCCTGTTGGGGCTTCTCCCATATCTGAAAAGAAGGCGGTAAAAGACTTCCATCTGTCATCCATGCCTAAAGTTTTATACCTAACGTCTTTCTTCCTTGTTGACTTTGACGCACAACGCCTAACAATTCCTTCCCATATTCCATATGTTCTTGTTTTATTCATTCCATGTTTAGTGTTGACGCTAATTGCGTAACAAGAGCATGATTTAATCAAGCCATCAGTTAGATGTGATCCTCGTACGCTTACTGTTTTCCCGCATGAACATTGGCATACGTACTTTTTCTTTCCGCCACTCGTTTCGCTGTCTAAAGAAAGTACAGTCAGATTCGTAAAAGTTCTTCCTATCAGGCTATTTGTCATCATGTGAATGCTCCCCGGCTTGGAATATGCGTGTTTCCGTTGTTGCGGTAGTACGTCGATTGCTGAGGTTTGTACGGCGGGTAATCAGCCGCCATCAAATTAACCTTTGACGAATACGTGAGCTGGCTGCGCTCTTTGTAGTCGCTCAGAGCCTTCAGGCCGGTTTCCGTTATCGCAAAATGAAGCTGCGGATTGCGCCCGAAGCGCTCCCACGACACAAGCGCACGTTCGCGCAAGTCGGTCATTTGGATCGCATACGTCCACTCTTTCAGGCCGATGGATGTGTAAATCTCCGCGTTCGTTGCGTCCTCGCTTGTGGCGATGTGCTCAAGGATTGCGGACTGCTGTTGATTGATGATTTCTCTCATAGTGTTTAGGTGGGGTACTTTCAGAAGCGCTAGGTAAGGAGGCCCTGGCGTTTGTCGCGTTGCAGGTCGCTATCTGATTTCCCCCGTATTTGTTACGCCGCTACGCCTTGCCGAACAACACTGATGTGACTAATCAGGGCTGCGCAGATGCGATCAAAATCAGACTCATGAAAAAGCACGGCCGCACGCTCCCGGCCTGCTGGCTCAAAACCAAGCGACTTCAGGAAGTCGGCTGTCACTTGGAAACCAAGGCGGGTACAGATCTGTCCCAGCTTGAGGCCTGTCGGCGTGGCCGAATGCGGGATATAGCGGGCTTGTGCTGGCTCCTTTGTTAGCATCACACGCACATCTTCATCAAACTGCGCAACTGCTGCGACAACGGCTGGTTGTTCAGCCTGCGCCTTGGCGATGGCTTCATCACTGACACGCTTCGCTTCGGCATCGGCTGCGGCTTGGCGCTGTGCCTCGGCTCTGGCATTGGCTGTCGCCGCTGCAATCTCAGCATCGGCGCGGGCCTGGGCTGCTGCTTCGGCCTTGATGCGCTCCTGCTCGGCAATGCGCGCGGTTTCGGCTGCCAGACGTTCTGCTTCTTTGGCCTGGTGATTAGAAATACGGTTCTTGATGGCCATGGCCACAAATTCAGGCTCTTTGAGAGCCAGCTGCTTGCGGTCATAAAACAGGAAGCCAAATCCCTCTTGCTCGTCGATGGCCTTCAGGTTTGCCGTGATCTTGTCTGCAATGGCGTTCGCTTCGATCTTGCAGCGTGCCAGCTCTGTATTCGCCTTGTCGCGCATCGAGTCAATGCTTTTCAACCCCTTCACGACACCCACAAAATTACCAACGATCAGCGGCATCATCCCGTTTTCCATGCGGGCTTCAAGCGCTTTGATATGGGCGGCCAACGCAGCACCGGCTTCGCTCACAATGGCCAGCTTTCGGGCTTCCTTCTCGGACTTCACCAGTTTTTCAAGCAGCAACCCCTTGGCATCGAAGGCATCCGCAATTTCGCGCACGGAGTTCAGTGCGGTATTGATGTCGCCCATTTGACCCAATGCCTGCTCAATGGCGAGCTTCAACTTGTCGGCAGAGCTACGGCAAAACTTCGCGTCCACATCGGCATTTGCAAAGTGCTGATCTGTTATTAGCTCGGTGTTGATGTCCTTGATGTAAGCGAGGGCGGCGGGCTTGTACTGCTCAATGTTGCATGAAACCAACCGGCCTTCAACGCGCATGTCAAAAACAACTGGCAGGTTGCTTGCGGATTGTGCGACGACTGGAGTAGCGACTTCTGGCGGCACGTATGTTGCCAAGTCTGCATGGAATTGCGCCCAACCACTCAGCAGCGCGTCGAACTTTTCCTGACTCGACTCATACCAGCACCATGCCATGTTTTCGTCAGTGCCATCAGAGGTCATGAACATGCATTTTTGGGCGCCTGTGACCAGCAGCTGCTGATCCATCTGAATCGTGTAATGCGGGTCCAAGTTCCCGGCGCGGACATCGGCGGCGAGCTTCTCCGAATACAGCTTGTGCTCCCAGATGATTTTGCGATCCATCGTCGCGCCGTCCAGGCTGGCCAGCAGGTTGATCCCATCAATGCTTGATGTGGCCGTGATCGGGTACAAATCATCATCCAGCAGGCGTTCGGCAATGCTGCGGGCAGATTCTTCCGATGCATGCCCACGGTCAAACAGAGCCTGTTTGGCTGCGCCAACATCAGCGCAAAGACCAGTTGACTTTTGCTTGAGCAAATCGCTACGGCTGGTGTACTTTGACTTGCCTTGCGATGCTGGTGCTTCGGATGCGGTGTCGAAGCTCTCGCGCAGCTTCAGCCATTCGGAGCTTCCTTGCTGGCAGTTATGGATTGTTGTTTCCATCTTCATTCTCCAAGTTCAGACACAAAATCAGCATCTGGTTGTTCATCGGGTGCCGCAGGCTTGGCCAGGGCATTAATCGCTGCAAGCTGCTCAGCGCTCAGCGCGTATCTGCTCTGCAGCATGGCCAGCAGGTCGGAGACCTTGCCGCCGTCATGAACCTGCTTTTCCCACGCCGGAAGGTTCTTTTTGAAGCGCTCAGCGGAACACGGTGCAAGCACGCCCTTGGTAGCTGCTGGTGTGTCTCCAGCTTGGTCAGCCTTGTTAGACATGACCGTCTGCCATGTGGCTTCGCCATCCTTGATCGCGCCATAGATGCCGCGCAGTTGAACCAGCTGAACCGGCGAGCACTTCGCAATGTCGTGCCCAAGGTAGCCGGCCAGGTCGGTAGCGCTGACACCAATCCCATAGAACGCATCAATCAGGGCGCGGCGTTCAGCGTCCGGATCTTGGGCGGCTTTATCCAGCCGAACCCGCTTGATGATCGCTTCTGCTTCATCGCACAGATCGCCTGGGATGATGCGCAAGCCAATGGTTCGGATGGCTTTGGAGATCAGTGCCCCACGCTTGTTCAGCAAATCGTCATCGGTTCCAAGCAGGGTGTAGGTGTCTTTCCCGTAGCTGTTTTTGCGCACCGACAGGTACGACCCATCGCCGTTTGGCTTGGATCGCTCGACGGTCTTGCTGACACGCACGTCCAGCGGGTAGGTAATGTTGGCCTCCAGGTCTGTGACGCTGACCCGGTGAACCTCTTTCATTTCATCTTCAAAGATCATGGTGGTTTCGACCAGCACGTTTTTCATGCAACGCAGGGCCACCTCGACAAATCGGATTCCAAGACCCTCGACGCCTTGACCGATGGGCTTGACGTAATAGGCGCTCTTGTTGTCGGCAAAAGATGGGCGGCGGCACTCCTTCACCAGATCGAGGCGAACCTGATCCCAGTTGCGAGGGTTGCGCATGGCCATGACGTAGCGGGATTCGACCATCGCCTTGGACTGGGCCGCCACGGCGCTACTGGCGCTTTCAATTCCGTACTGCTGTGTTGCAGGCGGGCTAAATGATGATGTTGCAAGTTCGTTACTCATGATTTCCTCAGTTGAAAAATGTTGTCCAAGCCCATCCAATAGAGCCAGCCGCAATCGCCACAGTGCAGAGCACGCCAACAGCAAGCCCTGCGTAAATTCCGATGGTTTTCCAAACAGCGTTGTCAATCGGCTCAGGATCGATAAACCAGAAATTTCCGCCTTCGGCTGCGCATCCATTGGCGTCCATGCGCTTCGCGTGTGTGGCCTGATACGGCAACACAACTCCAGTGCGGTCCGGGCAATCACGACCTTGCCTGCAGTTTCCGTAGGTATCGCAGCAGTTCATATTGACCTCCAGCACATATAAAAGGTGATCGCCATTGCTGCGGCGCAGAGAACAAACACAATCGCTTGACCGCTGTAATCGGTGCGGCGGTGGTGCTCGATAGCGTTGGCGTATTCAGTGCCAGACTTGCGCATCGTGCGCGGGTGGCGTAATGTTGTTGGGTGGCCGTAGTTCATGATGCCTCCAATTCGTCTGCACAGAAGTCATCTGCAAATAAACCTGATGCTTGAATCTCGCGGGCATCACGCAGGTTTCTAGATGCCAACTCCCAATAGCTGCGCTTCAATTCAGATCCGACAAACTTGCGCCCCATCTCGATAGACACATAGCCTTCAGAACCAATGCCAGTGAATGGAGAGAAAACCAAGTCGCCCGGATTGCTCCAAAGCTCCATAGCGCGTTCAATCACATCAAGCTGAAGCGGGCAGATATGGCGCTCGTCGTCTGATTCGCGTGCTGTCTTGAATTGCAGCGTGCGCGACGGGTTGATATCCATCCACACAGGCGAGGCGTACCGCTGCCACTTTTGAACCGTGAATGTCTCGTGCGTGTGGCTGATTGGCTCCGCGTTATCCCCCGGCTTGCGCATGGTTACAAGGTAGTCAGCGATGCCCTGGCGGCTCATGCTGGAGTCTTTTCTAATAGTCTTGTGCAGCAGCCCAAGTGCTTTTGTGCGCTGCATAGCTGTTACCGGGTCTTTCCATATCGTCACTTTGCTGTGATAAATCCAGCCTTCTTCGGTGAACATGCGAGTCAACTCGCCGGTAAAGTCATGCAATCCGATAACGCCATCCCTGAACTTGCTTGTCTGCAAATCCATGCAATGGAATGACAGCAGGCGACCGGGCTTGATGACGCGAAACAGTTCCTTTACCAGGAACCTGAAGTGCTCGTAAAACTCGCTGGTGCTCTTGCAGTTGCCCATGTCGCGGTCGCTGTTTGAGTAGGTGTAAAGCGACGCGAAAGGTGGAGAAAACACGCTGTAATCAATGCTGTTATCTGCCATCTCTCGCGCCACTTCCACGCAGTCTCCAAGATGGATAGTCCATCCGTCTCCTTGGGCCTTCTCTCGCTTATAATCACTCTTTTCCATTGCTGCACCTTTAATCTTTTGCTTGGTGAGTTCGCGCATGTGGTCAACCATGCTCTGCGCCATGTCGTCAGCCTGGGCCTGCTTGCGCTCCAGATTCGCCTTGACTGCGCCTTCTGATTCGGCAGACACCAGATGCACGTCAACGATGTGGTGCTGTCCAAACCGATGGCACCTACGGATTGCCTGATAAAAGGATTCGTAACTGTCATCAAGTCCAGCAAATACCATGTCATGACAGTGTTGCCAATTCATACCCCACCCAAAAACGGATGGCTTGGAAATCAGGACTTGTGTATTGCCTAAGCGCCAGTCATGCTCCCACTCGATACGCTTATCGGATGGGGTAGACCCTTGAATTGATACGGCGCTTATCCCTTCTGCTTTGAGTGCAGAAAATATTGCATCTTGCTCGGAATTAAGATGGCACCAAACTATAAATTTCTTTGAAGGTACATAGCCGCCGTCAGGATGTTGGCATAGTTGTCCTTGAATTTCCCTAGAGCTTGGTTGCAATTCATGCAAAGCAGCCCGCGAATCTTGCCCGTCACATGGCAATGATCCACCACTGGCCACATCGACCCATGCTTCTCCGACGTGTACCCGCAAATCGCGCAGCAATTGTTCTGAATTGCCAATATTTCCAAGAAATCTACTCTGCTGATCCCGTGTGTCTTCTGAAGTCTCGAATCCTTCCGCTTGTCTGGATTCGCAGCATTCCACTCTTTCACCTGGGCTTTGATTTTTTCTCTCAGCTCCGGGTTCTCTGCATATTCCATTCGACGTTTCGCGTTGCGCTTCGCTTGGTTCTCCGGTTTGCGCTTTGTGAACTTCTCCGGATTCGCCGCATAGTACGATTTCATGTATTCCTTGCGAGCTTCCTTGTTCCTCTCTTGGCTCTCTTTTGCTGATGCAAGTCGTTTTGTCCTCAGCTCCGGATTCGCAGCCTCCCGCAACTTCCGATTGATCTCGTGTTCTGGTTTCCAGCCCATTTGCAGCTCCTTTGTAAAGTGCTGCCAGTTTAGCATTTTCTGACTTAATTATCAACAATACTTTTTTAACTCGTTCATCTTTCGAGTCTTTTTTTGCTTTTCTGCGCTCTGTCAGTGTTTGAGCAATGCCTGCAAACAACTGACCTTCAAGCGCATCAGTCGATTCAACGATGTGCTCGTGCATCTGCAGTCCTGGCAGGATGTACGCAGAGCCATCAAAACCAAGGTCAGCGGGGTTTCTGATGCAGATTGACCATGTGGCCATCCACTCCCAAAAACGCGTTTTCCCGTGGCCTTTTAAGCGCCACTGGCTTGTGTCGCCGCCATCGTGAACAAAGAACATCGCCAGCATTTCAACTGCAGTCATCACGCCCAAGAACTCGGCTTGATTGCCTAGCTCCATGTGATCGTTTGGTGATGGCGTCGCGGTGCAACTCAGTCGGTACGGCGTGCGCTGAAACATTTCAATGATCAGTGCACGGGTCTTGCTGGTATGGCTTTTCAGGATGGATGACTCATCAAGCACGATTCCGACAAAATCAGCAGGATCGAACTTGTCCAACATTTCATAGTTGGTAATGACGATGCGCGTGTTCTGATGAATGTCTTCGGGCTTGCGGCAATACTGAATGCGAATGCCAAACTTCGAAGCCTCTTCAACCGTCTGCTGTGCAACGCACAGAGGCGCAGCAATCAGCACCATGCCGCCCGTATGTTCAGTGACTTGACGCGCCCACTCTGTTTGCATGGCGGTCTTTCCAAGCCCGGTATCAGCAAATATCGCAGCACGGCCACGCTTACAGGCCCACTCAACAATTGCTGCCTGAAAATCAAACAGGTGCGAGCCAAGGTCTTGCGGGTCAAAGCCAGATACAACGTCCTCGCTTGCTTTGCGCTTGATAAAGCTTTCGTAGTTCATGCTCTTTCCCTCATCACAAAATCGCGTGCTTGCGTCCAGCCTTTGGCAAACGGTGATGTGCCATCGCACACGCTGCCTGTATTCAGTGTTTCCGGAGCGTCAATTGGCCAGCCCCAATACAGGCAATGAGCCTCGTAAAAGCCCGGCTGGAATATGTCCTTGTTCAGGGGTTGCCCTGTTTGGCTCAGAACCCGGCATTTGTAGTGATCGCTCATGCTGACATCCGATCGTTCCAACGGTCTTCACCCCGGTCGCACTCTTGGTCAAATGCGGCTTTTTCCATGCTGGCCAGCGCCTTAGTCTCAATCTCATCAATCCGCGCATCACTCAACATGCTGCTGATATCCACCCCGTTCACCAGTGCATACGTAAGCGCTATCGACTCGGAATAGCTCTCGTCGCTGTTGGGGCCGGTGCCACCGTCATGCGCTTCCTGATAATCAAGGTAGCAATCAATGCACAGCCCCGTCGAGGACTCGTAGGCGTACTCGTACAACCCCTTGAGCAACGACATATCGATTGCCAGATTCGGCAGCTTTACGGGTGCTTTGATGACGGTCGGCGCTGGCTTGAGGCCGCACACTGCGCGGGCAAAGTTGTTCGATTCGGTGTATCCCATGACTACTCCTTGTTTTGCTTGGACGTAAAAAAGCCCACTCAAGGCGGGCGAATAGAAAAACAGACTGCAACTCCCATAAAGCAGGGTCGCATGCGCTGCACTAACTAGCATCTTCCTGGCCAGTAGCTAACACTGGCCTTGCAGTCTGTTTTATTGGGTGGGGCTGCATTGACATGAAACGCAGCAATAAGCATGTTGTATGCACGTTCGGGCCTGACCGCCCGGCTTACTCGTTGCGACCGATGTGCAGCCCCAAAAATGAAGATGGCGGCAGGGAGCTGCTTACCGACTAAATCCTTTTGACGCCCGTTTTTAAGAGACGCAGGGTCTTGCCTGGGTTATGCCAGTTAAATCCATGCAAAAGCGATGTCTTCAGCTTACTTTGCCACCATCAAGAAAGAGTGCTGCCCCAAGTCGTTACGTCCCCTTGGACCCATAGAGCCAGTGGACACGCTGCAGCGTGCTACCCACCTCCCTTGCGCAATACGCCTATTCGCCGCAGCGCTCTTACTTGATAGTCCACGTCTCTCCGTGGTGTCACGTTGCTTACTTTCCGGTATCTCCTCCGAGGTGCACTGAGGGCTTACTTTCACCGGGTCCGCATCAACGTTTGCGTGCTGTTTGGTGAAGTGGTCGGCTCGCCTTAACCCGACTAGCGTCCGATAACCCAAAACGGATGCTGGCATTCACTTCTTAAACATCAGGCCACTCGTTGAATGGCTTCATGTTTTGCGACTATTTCTAATCGCTACCGCATCGCGTGGCGGCGTTGACTGTTTTTAAGATCGTTGTGAATAGTTCGGCTTTTTTGAAAACGATTTCTCAATACTCCACCCGGCTTTTATTCTGCTTTTTAGGGCTCAACGGAATAACGTGTGGAATCGAAGAATTTAGGTGCGAACAATGAGCGCCGACTTAATCCTAAAAAGCTCCCACACTGCCGGGTGCATGCGCCTGTCTCCAGCCTCCCATTGCTGCCACGAGCGGCATGTGGAGTGCACTAGCTCGGCTGCAGCGGTTTGTGTGAGTCCAGCGGATTCGCGTGCAGCCTTTACGCTCTCGGGAGCGGGATTGCTGGACGACCCTTTCGGGCCTCGGTTTGGATGATTGCTCACGACTTAGACCTCATTTCAACTTGTATGAAGTCCATTACTTTTTTTGGTCCAAGTATCAGATATGCGCCACTGCACGATAGCGCAAGGCTCATTGCGACTGCTGCAGCTGCTCCGGGGTCATGTCCTGCATCACCGTGGTATGTTCTCCCATTCCCTTTTTTGTGAGTCTGTGAGAAGACTCCCGGCATGCTCGGAGATTCCGTGATTGTGATGATCGTAGTCATAGTTCGACCCGTTTGATATAAAACTGCTGATAATTCGACGTTGGAATCGATCCATGCTTGCTTTGCCAAACTCCCAATGCGGCTGTATTTCCGAGCAGTGGCCCAACTTGTTTGTTTGTAAATGACCTTGCTTTTCCGATATCAGAGAATGATGCGAGAACCGTATCGTCGATGGGGTCGATAACATCCCATCGAAAAGCCTTCTTTGAATCTGCTAAACGCTCTGCTTTACGTTCTGCGAATGTAGACATTTTGATTTCCTTATCCCCTGTGTCCCGAGGCGCGGTGGTCAGCGATTTTGCTGGCCTGAGTGAATTATATACGAACAGTGTTCGTGTTGTCAATATTTATTTCTACACGTTATTCCGTATAGCCAAAATTTTTAGCTTTGCTATCTGAACATCTGCGCTTCATATTTGTCCATGTGCGATACAGGGGGTGATGGGCAGAATTTGGCCAAGCGCCGATCTTTTTCTTGGGCATACGTTCCTTTCAAAAACCTAAACAAACTATCAATATTTGTTTAGGTTTTGCCACCGTGTTATAGATGGCCGGGTATTTGCGCGCCCCGTTAAGCGCCTGTGTTTTTTTGCTCTCGCTGGGTACAGCACCCGGCGTCGTGTTCATGTGTCATTGGCTGTTGAGGCCTTTGTTGCGGGAGGGTCCATCGTTTGACAGCCTGGTTACTGCAAATCCCCGAAATCCCGCTACACGCCGGTTCACCCGGCACCTACGATGTTCTACAAAGACTTCTTAGGGTCTGTCGCTTCAGTGATCTGCGGCGATGGATGAATCATACATCAAATATCGAATAGGCGATACGCAAGAGCGCAATTGATTGAATTGAAATTGAAAACCCGATAGAAATTGGCTATTTCATTGGGGTTTGCCCTTAGTCAAAGGGCGTTTGTCGCTTAGCTGGTAGATTTTGGCGGGGCAGTTTATGCCGCTACGCTGTTTCCTAAATCGGGCTTTTGCAGTCCGCGAGCCATCTTCAGAAGCATCTCCCGCTCGCCTGGCGATCCATGCCAAGCGCTTTGCGCAGTCGTCTTATCCTTGTGCCGATAGTTTCCATACATCGCCATTGTTGGGGCAAATAGTCAAATTAAATCGACAAACGCCTATCGAATATGCGATACTGTCGGCATGACTAAAGATGAAGCAATCAAATACTTCAAGACGCAGGCCGCACTCGGCGCCGCGCTTGGATGCAAACAAAACACAGTCTCCGACTGGAACGAATACCCGCCAGACAGCCGCCAACTCCAGATAGAGCGCGTAACGCTCGGAGCGCTCAAGGCCGAGCCGGGGTGCCTTGATCGCGTTCTTGGCTTCAAGCAAGCCGCCTAGTTTTCCCCCACTCACAGCGATATCGAAATGACCCGTCCAAGCAAGACTCTCCCCCTTGCTATTGCTGATTGCAGCGGTTGTCCTTGCGGTGCTGTGGGTGGGCTTTTCTTTCATGGTGTCCGCAGTGTGTTTTTTTTCGCCAAGAAAAGCATTACGAACGGTTACGAAATCAATTTTCAATTTCGTGGAGCTTCGAAATGGAGGCTCTGCGGAATAACGGGTTGAAAACACCGGGCAGGTGAAAGTTTAAAAAACGGATTAACGTGTGGAAAAGGACTGAATATGATTAAAGAGGGCATCATTCGCATGGCTATGGAAGCTGGGTTCCCAGTGCTCGGTCCCGAGAGAACCAAAGCCGCAGAGCGTTTTGCTTCCTTGGTGGCTGCAGCCGAGCGCGAGCGCATCTGCGATGCCATCAAGGCCGAGGATGACCACTGCGCAACAGGAGACTACATGCTCGACTCTGATGACTGCATACGAGTAGTTCGGGGTGAGTGGAACCGTCCAGACTTTGCATTAATACGATGACATTGGTCGAGGGTGAGAAGCGATGGTTGTGTGTGAGCCGTGCAGTGACGGACATGGTGCACAGCCTTGGCTATGTCAGTGTCGAGGCATTGATTGAATCCATCGCAGATTTACCAGAACTTTCAAAGGCAGAGCAGGAAACTCTTGACGATGCGCTTGATATTTTCATGAGCATTGGCGAGTTGGTGACGCGTGCTGTAAAGGTGGCTTAAATGGCTGGCGACTGGATCAAGATGCGAGGAAACCTTTGGGATGACCCAAGGGTTGCAAAGATCGTCGATCTAACAGATAGCAGCGAAGCGGCTGTTATTGGTGCTCTGTATTGGCTGTGGGCAACAGCAGACCAACACACAGAGGACGGGATCATGCCTGGATTGACGCTGAAGTCAATTGATCGCAAAACAGGTGTGCAAGGATTTGCTCAAGCACTTATTGATATTTACTGGCTTGCAGATCATCCCGAAGGCGTTCGCATTGTTGAGTTTGAAAAGCACAACGGATCAAGCGCAAAAAAGAGACTTGAAACGGCAAAGCGCGTTGCAAATCACAGATCAGGAAACACAAGTAACACAGATGTAACGCAGGAAGCGTTACAGAAACAACTGATCGAGGTTACAGGTGCGTTAGCTAGAGTAAGAGAAGAGTTAGAGGAAGAGAAGAGTAAGAAAGAAATACCTTCCGTTACTGACGTAACGGGCGGCAAGCCGCCGCTCAAGCCTGACGAAATCATTTTCGGGTACGGCCTGCCAATCCTGACAAACGCCGGAACGCCGGAAAAACAAGCCCGGTCGTTTCTCGGTGGCCTGCGAAAAGCCCACGGAGACGATGCCCTGGTCAACACCCTGCGGGAATGCATCCGAGCCAAGCCGCTGCAGCCGCTTGAGTGGCTGGCCAAGGCCATGTTGCCGGACGCGACTGGCGTCCCTGCAGAAACCCGCTACCAGAAATCGAAGCGCGAGCAAATGGAGCGCGATTTTCCAAACCTGACAAACAAACCGGAGTCCTGCAATGTCGTTGCCCTTGAGTTGGATTGATCGAATCTTTGACAAGCTGATGCTTGTCTATGGCCGGGACTTCACTGGTCGGTGGGAGGGCCTTCCCTTGTCGTCTGTGAAAACAGATTGGGCGCATGAGTTGTCAGGCTTTGACAAGCACCCGGAAGCCATCAAGCACGCGCTGCAAAACCTGCCAGCGGCAAAGCCTCCGACGATTTATGAGTTTCGCAACCTTTGCATTGCCGCGCCAAAAGCGGCAAATCTTGAGCTTCCTGCGCCTCCTGCTGATCCTGTCATGGTTGCAGCCATAGCCAACAGGATAAAGGCATCTTCGCCAAGTTCGCCGGTCGATCACAAAGCATGGGCAAAACGACTGCAGGCCCGACACATCGCTGGAGAAAAGCTGAACATGAACCAAGTGCGCTGCATGAACATTGCGCTGGGGGTGTCGGTATGACCCGCGCCTACGCAGCAAAGCGCCTGCTTGAGCATGGACCACTTACCTTTCGACAGCTTCTGGAAATCACCGGATGGAAGCGACATGAAATCGAAAAGACGATCTACGCCATGGTGGACCAGGGCTATTTGTGTCACGTCAAAGAATTTGGCACGAACCGCAGGATGTATGCACTCGCCTGACCTACGCCAAAGAATCATCAACCACATCTTGGACATGAAACAAAAAGACGAAGTCTATTCCTACTGGGCACTTCTCCAGTACCGGGACTGGCTTCCAGAAATGAAGCTGATGGCAGGAGTGACTGAAGCAATGGAAAAGCAAATACAGGAGAAGCAAATTGGTTGAAATGATTGATCGCAGAAGTCGCGGTGAAAAAGTAAAAGACATTGCTGCTGTTTATGGCGTGACCAAGGAGCACGCATCAAGACTAATTGGCAAACAACAAAAAGGAGGCTGTTTTGGTGTATCTGGGAATTGACCCCGGCCTGCTCAGTGGGGCTTGGGGTTGCGTTGACCACAACGGTGCATTTATCGGGTGTGGCGATATCCCGCACGACAACGGTCGGGTCCAGCCGCGAATGCTCAAGATTGCATTGCAAGAGGCCATCGCAAAAGGCCGAGATGGGTGCGAAATCATCATTGAGCAAGTCGGGTGTATGCCAGGGCAGGGGATTGCATCAACCAGCAATTTCATGCGTGCTACGGGGTGCATTGAGGCTGTGGCAAGCCTTTTGTTGTATCCGGTGACGTTCGTCACGCCGCAGTGCTGGAAGAAGCATTACGCGCTGATCAAGGCCCCAAAGTCCGCATCACTTGCCATGGCCCGCGCCACATGGCCAACCGCGCCGCTGAATCTGGCCAAGCACCATGGCCGGGCAGAGGCTTTGCTGATGGCCGCATACGGGATAGGAGAGTTGCAATGAACGAGCCCAAAGACAAAGGCATCACGTTCGACAAGGCCATGGAAGTCCACCGCCTGTTCAATGAGGACTGCCTGAGCCCAACGCAGATCGCAGAAAAGACAGGCATTGACATCTTTCTGGTTGGCCGAATTCTGGCCGGCCGCATATTTCCCGGGGCTTTGCGGGTGTGGGAGAAGAGGAAATGATCCAAATCCACGGAATCAACCCGCAGCAGGCCCATGCCGCCATGATGGCTCAGATGTGGCCATGGGTGAAGGCGCAGACAACCGCGGGGCACGCGGTAGTGCTGGAGGCCCGTTTGTATGAGGAAGACAGGACCATAAAGCAGAACAGGTTTTATTGGGGTCCGTGTTTGACTGAGATTAGTAATCAAGCATCAATAAATGGTCAGCGTTATGCCGTCGATGCATGGCATGAGCTATTTAAACGCCAATTCCTAGGCTACGAAATAAAGAAAGTGACGGTAGCTGGATCGAAAAGAAAGCGCGTTATCCGGAGACTGCGAAGCACAGCAAGCCTGAAGGTTAAAGCAATGTCCGTGTACTTAGAAAAAGTTCAATCATTTGCCGCCTCTGATCTTGGTGTTGAGTTTTCTTCTCCAAACTGGAGTCAATGGAGTGGAGTTATTGATATGGAAACAGGGGAGATATTGAAATGAATCCGCTTACGCTCGAATTTTTGAAATCATTCATGGAATACGACCCGTTGATTGGGAAATTTATCCGTTTAAAAACCATAAATTACAGAGCAGGGAGCATGCTTTGACCGATACGGGCGAAATCATGGGGAACGCATGATCCATTACCACGGATTACACATTACGCCAGCTACTGCGGCAATGAAGGCTATTGAGCACGGTCACGCCTGGTCTTAGTCACTTCTGCGTATGGCGTGACCCTGCTGCTGCACCTGCGGTTGAACCCACCACCCAACCCTGAAAGACACACGATGACCACACATCAACATGCCCGGCGCGCACTGGCCACCGACCGACACCACCCCCTTCAAGGTACTTCCACAGCCTCTAGCCACACGGGTGCGCAGACT
>ERZ724509.80-NODE-80-length-43424-cov-14.381932_pt1 | contig 43424 bp, 59 predicted proteins | sample MGYA00376042_ERZ724509 | MGnify/ENA primary metagenome ERZ724509 (study PRJEB28724, sample SAMN07190887) | wastewater metagenome | isolation source: effluent of sewage treatment plant in Hong Hong | place: USA: Christiansburg, Virginia | collected 2016-03-01 ...
CGACAAAAAGCCCAGCAGACAGCGGGTAGTCAGGCGCGCATCCATTCAGCAGCTCCAGCAAGGCACGAACCCGCTGATGCGCGCCTTCGGCATCGAGCGCTGTATCGCTCAGGGTTTCGGCTAAGGCGGCGTCCATCATGATGAACTACCTTTGCCTGTAGCCCGGCGCAACCACTGATCAAGTATTTCTCTCGATCCATCAAAACATAAATGGAAAGCAGCAGATGCAAATGCGTTGCGCACCGCCTGGGCTTCTCGCAAATAGGCGTTTTCGATGGTTTTCTTGATCTCCTGTTTGGCAGCATCACACATCGCATCGAGGTCAAACCGCCTTGGCTCAGCGGACAGTAATTTGCTTGTTGTGACCACGGTTTCACCGGACCACTTAAAGCGACGAGTGCAAGGCAGCGATTGAAAGAGCGCACGGGTAATCGTGGCGGTAGGTACTTGTGCAGGGCCAGCCAGTTCGACTTTGACACTGATGATGTCCTGATCTTTCCAATAGATCCCAAGTGCTTCAAGCACCGCCACATTCAAATCGCGTTGTTTAGTTGTCATGCTGCACCGCCTTTGCTCATGAGTCGGTCAAGCAATTCTGTTGTTTGCTTGGCGGGGCTAGCTGGGGTAAGCCCATGGTTTTCAGCAATTCCCGCCAATTGCGCGTGCACGCTATCAGGCGCATGCTTCAACATCTCTGCCCTTGCTGCCAATCCCGGTTCTGTTTGGGCAAGACCCGCCCGTTTCAACGCAAAGTACTTCGCCGCGGCTTGATTGAACTCTGGCGTTGGAGAAAAGCCGTTCATGCTGCACCGCCTTCCAGTGCTAGCAACTGCTGACGCAGCCCAGGGGCCAAGCGGTGTGGAGCAGGGGTTGCCATACCACTCAATCGGCTGACATGCAACAAGTTGCCGTAGATGCCCTCTGCCACGCCAACATCGGTGCAAATGCTCAACTCCTTCATCAGGGATTTGCGCAGACTCACCAGGCGCATCCAATTCCCAACAGACATATCAGCCGACAAGTTGTGCGTTTTGCCACTGGTCATCATGGCGTCGTAGCTGCGGATCACCTTCAGGGCGAATGCAGCGCTGATCCACATGGCGTAGGCATAGACCAGTTCCTTGACCACAAAAGAGCCGCCGTATCGGCCTTCGGTGGTTTTAACTGCCCTAATTAGGTCAGTTAAAACCGGATTCTGTGTAGTTAACTCGCGCTCGATTTCATCAATCAGATCCAGCGCTTGTTGATTTCGCAGCCAACGCCACGGGGTATGTTTTGCTTCACCGCCAGCAGCAGCATGGAGATCATTCAGCGAGTATCGTCCGTCTTCGTCCTGAAGGATGGTGGTCTCGCCGATAACGAGAGATGGTGTTTGATGGGGATGGGCGTTAGAATTCATTTGCTTTGTACTTTCCTTTGTTACGGGGGTCTGGGCACTTGACGCCTCGGCTGTTGACGCAGCCGAGGCGTTTCCTTTTGTGGGTTTAGGTGGCATGGGTTGGCTCCTGTTTTTGAAGGCGCTCTAGCGAAACGACTATTTCTGCGTTAAAACTTCGACGGTTCTCTACCGCTTTTTGTTGTACCCACTGCTTCAATGCCGGTGGCAATCGAAGTGGGTAGGTAGCGACCTGGTGCCTATCGGTGGTCGGTGATTTGGTCATCAATACCTTTCATTGCTAAGTGATGAAGGTTTGATAATAGTATCAAATGGCGATGATCGCTAATACATATTATTTATGTAGTATCAAATGGATATTACGATACAGGTATGAGCAAAGAATTACCGCCAAGCAGAACTGCTGATCAATTTGTGGCGAGGTTCCCTGATGGCTTGCGCGACAAAATAGCAGTCGTTGCCAAAGAAAATGGGCGCAGCATGAATGCTGAAATCGTCGCGAGACTCCAGGAGTCATTCGACCAACAGCTAAAAGGGTTGGCCTTTCCGATCAAGCAGGCTATTACCGACGAAATCGAAGAGCGCGGTGGCACAGAAGAAGAAGCGCTGTTGCGCCTGGTATTGGCCGGCCAAGCCAACGGTGGGACGATCTTTTACGCCACGATTAGCCCCCAGACCACCATCAAGCAATTGACTGGCATGCTGGAATCTTGCAAGCAGATCATTCCGCCCGATGCATCGATCATCATCGAGCGCAAACTAAATCAAAATTAATAGCTGGTTCTCCAACACCAGCAAGCAGCAACACCTATTCAGGCTTCTGTTTTGGGTCAGGCTTCAAACTGCCCACATCCTTGATACCTGGCGCAACCTTACGGAGCGCAGCAGTCACCTCAGCTTCATTCGCTCGCCAAACTGTGCCATCAGCGAGTCGAGTCGAGCGAACGTACGCGATAGCTGTCATCACCTCTTCTTGGCCGAATCCGCTGGTTCCATCTGACGCACTATCGCCCGGCTTCAATGGTTGCCAGTCAGCACTGTTGCGGCCGGTCACTGTCCAGCGACTACCAATCATCCGCTGATCAAATGCATCGTATTTGAGGACCACAATTTCAAAGGCAGAAAGTGGCTGTGTACCGATGTTCTCCCATGACATTTTTTGCTCGAAACGAGTTCTCCTTTCAGCGTAGATATTACCGAAGAAGAAGTTACTCAATTTCACATGAGGACTGGTATTGATGATGATAGGTTTGCGGTCTGGATAGTTGAAGTCCTGCGCCTGAACAGACACGGGAACCATCAAAATGACAATCAAGCCAAGAAAGAAAGATTTGATATTCATGAGGGGCTTAGTTGGAGCAGAACGACTCTGCCTAAGCACTTTAATCCGCTAAATAACAATGTTGCTTTGCCAAGTGTGGAAACGTCCTATAAGTTGGGGACGTTTTTTCGACACAATACCGATTCAAATCGGGTTTTTTCCTTGTGCTCCTGCACCGTCAACCACTGCATGTTGGCTGCCGTATCCGCCCCGCCGCACTTGAGCGGGGTCACATGGTCAATCTCATATCCCGGACAGGCGCCCCGCTGCTGCTGATTGGCTGGGCAGGGGTTGGCGCGCTGAAAGTCTCGTTTGGCGACCGCGCTGCGGGGGATTCGTGCACTGGCGTCGTGGGTAACAAGCAGCATGAAAGGCACTACGAACCAAGACACCAACAATGCCCGTATAGCTACAGAACGTTTTTGGTCTCCCTGAGCGCAGCTTTTGTCCATTTGATAATTTTTGCTTGCAGTGCGGGGTCCACACCATTGCAATAATCAACCAGTCGACATCGATCAAAGAACAAGCCGCCATCAATCGCATATCCACCCCATCTAGTCCGATTTGCAGCTTCTGAGATGCAATACGCTCTAACAGGTGAGTACAAAAAGCTTGTTTCTACCCATTTTTTTATAAAGTTCTCTGGTCGGAGTTGGCATGCTTGCTCAGACCAAGCCGTACCAGTTTTGCATTGTCCAAAAATAATAAGCTTACTAGCCTTGCCGTCAGCAAATGGTACCCAGGCGACAGCATCCAACTTGTCGTCTTTTGCGTTATTCGGTAGATCATAATGATTTTTGTATCGCCGCCCTTCACCGATTGATTTACACAATGCAGTCACTCGGTCGGGAAAGTCGGCCGATCCCTCAGCAGTACCAAAAACGAAGGATTTTGCACGCGCGCCACCGAGATATTGCTTTAGGCAAATAGCCGAAATCTCTTCAAGTAACGCCGTTCCATCTATGCGTGCATAGACTCGATTTCTCGCCATGTTTAGTCGCGTAGCCAAGAGCAGGAAACAGTACAACCAGGCACTGTCCTGCTGCTTAGGTGTATGGCTAATGACACTTCCTGTCTTGTCTAAGGAGAATGGATATCTGCCATCACATGCGGCTGACCTGTGCTCAATTTCATCGATGACCCCTCCAAAGGCGTCTGCATTGTGATCATCCTGATCCTCACACCCCTCGTTTTCGTCGTTTTCTCCCTCTCGCCCCAGGTAAGCCAATATCTCCCTGGACGAGGTTTGCTTATTGGCCCAAGCCATCAGCTCAACAAAGTCTGCGAGCTCATGAACGTCAGCGCCGACAGTCGGCTTTGCCGGTAGCTTAAACATAGCTCTAATTTGCTGGACGTGACTTTTTGGTGCGCCCAGCGCTCGTTGAACGCTTACGTTCAATTTCTTGGTAGAGATCGTCAGCCAAATCTGCTATTTCCCGAGCTACACGCGCAAGCGTTTCGGAAAGGTCATATCCAATTGTCAATTGGGCCCGTGCCGTAGTCAGCTCCCGTTTGGCAGCCATCAGAGCTGATTCAAAAACCTCTCGTGGAGAACGACTAATGTCGAAGGCTTTATTGAGGGGGGACCCCGCTCTCAGAGCCTCTCGTGCTTCGATATTTCCAACAACGGCGTTTAGCTGTCTGAGGTCAGGATTTTGACTTTTAACAACGGGCTCTTTGAGTTCTTTTCTGCTACCGTACATCCAGACGCAAAGCTCACCGAGTTCTCTTAACTTTGCCTTTGGAACAGGATTTGGCGATTCATCTTCTTTGGCTGCAATTCCTAAAAAATCAGCAATACCGTCGTAATCAAGCCCGGTGTAGAGATGCGAAAAAGAAAGATGCTTATGAAACCGATCCTCGCGATTAAATACTTTTGCCCGTTCAGCTTGCTCTAGCACCATCAACCCGCGAAATAGTCTTTGGACTGTTCGATGCCGATCACCAATTTGATTTGCTATCGCGGCAAGTGGGACACCATAATCTCGATGTACTTGCGCAATGTACACAGCCTTTGCATAGCTTCCCCACTTGGCGGGGCCGTTAACATGCTTAAACCCCAGGTATCGCCATGACTCTTCTCTTGTCGCGCGAATTGCTGGCAGGGTATCAAGCTTCTTCCGTTCAGCCTCTTTAAGTTTCGGTACCTGCCATCCTTTCTCTTTAGCTAAATCAGGGCTTCTTAGAACTTTTACCGCGGCTAGCCTTCGATTGCCCTCAATCACAAGATCACTGCCACCTTCATTGGAAACAATTAAGGCCTCGTGCTCAAAAAAACCACTTGCTGATATTGATTGAACCAGCTCCTGCACGTCCATCGCATCCCAAAGAATGCTCAGGATTTCATCTTCGCCTAGGTGCTCTCCAATTCCATATTCGGCCAGCCTAGGATTTAAATGGTCAAAATGAAGATCATCAGTTTTGATCCTCTCTATTTTGGCTTCTGTCATAGCGGTAATCCAGCTGATAAAGGAACAGCACGGGCAATACGTGCCATTCTGCGGGAAAATGGCAAATAAAGTCTAGATGGTGCAATTAATAATTCGTGCGCCGCACGTTTGCTCTGAAGTGAGTATCTTATAGGTAGTAAATCAATTTGATGAGCGCTGTAAAGCTCGCGGATTAAAGGTGCGTCATCATATGACACTAACCAAGATAATGCTGCTTGCTTTTCTAGATAATTTGCAAGTTCAGCATGATCATTTGGACTATATGAATTTAAATATAGTTTTTGGCCTTTAATTACATATGGTGGATCGGCATAAACAAAAGCTTTATAACGCCCCCTACCAGATGGGAGTTTCTTCTTAAGAAACTCAATTGCATCTAAGCCGGTTACATTTATTTGATCACGAAGTTCACCTATGAATCGTACTTTTGAAGCTAATTCTGTTCGATTAAATCTGACATCCAATCGCCAATCGCCAGCTTGCGCAAATCCACCTATCGGACCAGCTCCTTTTAATACACCTGATCGATTGCATCGATTCATATAGAAGGCCGAGAAACCAAGTGTAAATTTATCACTCAGATTTCCTTGCGCACAAATCATTTGCTGACGCCGCCATTCATCAATATCAAGTGGTACTGAATGAATTTTCTCAATGAATCGCTCATTCTCATCAACGATCGACTTCCATAAAGCGAAAACTCGAGGATCTGCGTCATTAATATGCACACAATTAACAACTTCATCTCTTAGCAAATTCAAAGCTGCACCTGCACCGCCAGCGTATGGCTCAAAATAGGTGCATCCAACCAAATTGTTCAACTCCAATAAGTCCGCTAAAAATGGAGTCAAGCTGCCCTTACCGCCTGGGTATCGAAGTGGACTGGCGGGTCTCATAACTTAAAGGTATTCAACAGCATGTCGCGACTGTACCGCATCGCGAGAACGTTGGCGCGTGACGCTCTCAGCTGTTTACTGTGGCGGATGCGAAGTAACTTGCATATATTCTGGGGATGCTTCAGCAATCAAGCACCCACAATTTCCCGCCATTTCTTCTGCAGAACCCTGGCCACATGCTCGGCTACTGTCCCATCAGGGTAAATCACCTGTAGGCCTTGCGCCTGGCGGAATCGCATCATCACCTCGGGCATGCTGTCCCCAGTCAACTCTGCCAGGGCTTGAAAGTCAACGGTTACGCAGTCCCATAGTGACGGCAAGGTGTTGAACATGGGCCAGCTGGTGTGGCGCTGCACCAGGGCAGGGCTCCAGGCCATGCAGTATTTGCGCAGGGGCTTATCGTCCAGCACGATCAAGGCTCTCCAGTCCACAAACTGGTACTTGATATCGTTCAGGACATCTTCAAAATCATCCACTGATGCGCCCCTGCCGTGTCAGCCGCTCCTTCACCCGATACAACGGGCTGCGGATCATCCCCCGGTGCAGCAAGCCCTGGTCAAAATACGCCGCCTTGGTCTGCCCCAGCGCCCCGGCGCGCACCTCTGGCGCCAGCCTGCCCAGCGCCTGCAGCTCGGTCTCTTTCCCGGCCCGGTCAGCGTCGGTCACCTCATCCGCAAACACCATTTCCACATAACTTAATGTGTTCGGGTGCGCTGGCCAGGGCAACTTTGCCCGGCTGGGGTACACGCCCGGCCCCAGTCCGTACAAATTCTGGCTGGCCAGCAGGTCACAAATGTCCGGCCCCGGGTGCTGTGGGCTCAGCAAATAGCGCCAGCCCGCAAAGCCCGGTGTGCCTGCTCCCCCGGCCATGTACGCCTCACCATGCGCCCGGTTGATTTCGGTGCGCATCACGCGCTGGGCCTGGTACAGCGCCCCGGCCTTGTCATCGGTCAGGGTCAGCGCAGTGTTCAGCAGTCCATTCTTGCCGTGCACACTCGCCACACGCTGCCGGGCAGCCAGGTCTGCGGGGGGGGCCTCGCCCTTCAGCACAAAGGCCTGCGCCGCGCGCGCTGCGTCCCACCCCTGCACCACGGCCTGCTCTATTTGCCGGGTCAGCGCCTCGCGGGCCCCACGGTCCAGCCGCCAAAGCCGGTCACTCAGTTTCAGCCCGTCAGCAGCCACAAACTGGCTCACAAACTCCACCGCCGTCTGGCTCACCCGCATGGCCGCGTCACTGGTCAGCACCGCCGCCGTGTGTTCAGTCGCCCCCACCGCCGCCACGCCAGGCAGCGTATAGGGCCTCACGCCCAACGCAGCCGCATCACCCAAGCCCTGCATCACCAGCGCGTCACGCTGCTGGCCCAGGGCTGACACAATGTCCTCAATCTGCCTCAGCAGGGGCTGCAACTGCGCCAGGCCCACTACATCACCATTGCCCGCAGCGGCCGCGATACGCGCCTGCACATCCACCGCTGCAGCCTCATAAATGCGCAGCAGCTCCCGCGCCAGGTCAGCATCCAGCTGCCCCATGGCCAGATGCGCTTGGCGCGTGGCACGTTTGATGGCGGCTGCGGTTTTCATGGGTCAATCGGTCTTGAAGTGATCGGCGACCCGATGCGGGTACCAAGCCCTTGCAGCGCTACCGCTGTACGTCTCTGGGCATGCCTCAATGTCATGCTCATTGTTCCCGCAGTAGCCGCACCGCAGGTTCGCACGTTTGACGCACCCACTATAGGTGTGAGGGCACAGCTCTTTGCTGTGGCGATCTGATCCGCAATAGGTGCAATACATATCTAACCCCGGCCCCGCCCACCATTCCCACCCGCATTGCTAATGCTGGTGGCGCTCTCGCCTTTCGGCGCGTTGCCCGGCGTCACGCTCACAGTCGGCGTGGAACCAGGTTTGCCGATCTGACCAGGCTGCGGATACGGGTCACCCCGCGCTGCCTGCTCTTTCAGCATCTCGTTCACGTCATCAGGGTCTAGCCCCATGTCGCTCCAAATCATGTCCTTGGGCAAGCCCAATGCCATGTACTTAAGTGCCAGGTCAGCCCCTTGGTTGCGCGTCTCAGTGCGCCGCTCGGCAAAGCGCAAATGCATCTCATCCGGTCCAGGGTCAATGCCCTTAAAGAGCAAATGGATGCGAAACGCGAACCCATAGGCCCCGGCCAACGCGTCCTGAATACCGTCCACCTCGTCGTAATAGTCCCGCTTCAGATCCTCCAGCACGTCCCGCGCCATGCCGTCTGTGTAGCCAAACAAGCCCTTGGGTGCCGGTGTGCCCGCAAAAAACGTGTCCAGCAAATGCACCACGTCCCCAATGTCGCCCAGCGTGGCATCACCCTGCACAGGCGTCACACCTCCCTTGCGGTTCAAATAAAAGTCGGTCGTGATCTCGCCCTTCTCACCCTCTACCTGTTGGCGGTAGGCGTTCAGCGTTGCCTCGTCCGCGCCTTCCAGCACATGGGCAAGCCGCAGCGGGGCCCGCATGCGCCGCCGAATCACCAAGTCTTCCTCGGTCATCGTCAGCTTGCGCCAGGTCTTGGCACAGGCGTCCAAAAACGGCCTGCCCATGCTGCCCATGTCGTCAAAGTTGTCCGGGTCCAGCCGCGCCAGGGCCAATTGCCAGCCCGCAAAACTGGCGATCGTGCGCCCAGTCATCACATCGCGCTGCTCAAAGGCACGGGACGCATCCTTAAACCGCCCACCCAGGTCAGTGATGGGCATGATGGTGTCACTAGGCATACGCAGCCCGGCCACCACATCCAGTGCATCGTTCAGCACCAGCTGCAGCGGCAAATTGCCCTCCATCACAAAACCACGCGCATCACTCTTCAGCTTCTCACTGCGGTCCAGCTGCAGCCGCTGCGCAAACGCCTTCCATTCGCGCTTGATGGTCTGGTTACCCCCTGCCTCCAGCTGCAGCACCAGCCCACCGCGTATGCAGTCCCGCGCAACCCTGCTGTGCACCGTCTTGACCCGGCCGTCTTTCACGTCCATCTCGCGCATGGTGCGGATCATGGCCCGCCGTTCGGTATCCATCCACATGCTGGCAAACATCCGCTCCATGGCCTTGTCGCTGGCCAGGCGGTCGCCACTCTCACCTGGTAGCTTGTCGGCAGCGGGGAAGATGCTGCGGTACAGCGAGCCGAGGTCGGTGCTGGCAAGTCGTTTCAGTTGGGTATATAGGCTCATAAATTCTTTCCGTCAGGCAAAGGCTGTCCCTGGCAATGCCAGCAGGCTTTCCCGGCTCACCTTGCGCTGCTGTATCACCGTAGGTGCATCAGCCAGTCCGCGCGTCAGCAAGGCATACACAGACGCGCAGGCTGCATCAAACAAGTCATCGCCCACCTTGCTGTCAGCCATCTTGAAGCTGCTGTAACTGGCCTTCGTGGCCTCGGCTTTCATATTGCCCAGCTGCCGCACAAACAGCTTCCAGGCTTCGGGCTCGTGCTCATCCAGCATGTCCACATAGGGATAAGCCGCCCGGTTGCTGTGAAAAGCCTCACGCAGCGCGCTGGCCATCACATGCTTGGTCATCCCCTCAAACCGCATGGGCGCAAAGGCCCACTCACCCCAGCTGCTGGCATTGCTCTCGCCATCGTTCACCGTCTCGCGGTTGATGTGCGTCAGCCCCTTGCGGTACAGGTCATCGTTCACAGCCGTCATCATCCCCACGCCGTACGCGTCGCCAATACCGTAATCAGGCCGGAAGTAGTCCCATATCGCCACCAAGTCATTGCGCAACGTCGTGTCACTCACCCCCGGTGGCCACACCCGCACATAGGGGAAGGTCAACCAGTTGCCCAGCTGCTCGGTAATCACCAGCGCACTCTTGGAGGCTTCTGGCGTCTCACCATGGCCCGTGTGGTCATAACCCAGGGCCAGCAGCCCCCGGCGCTTGTAGCGCACACCTGGCAGGGGTTCTGCACGCTCCAGCCCCGCCTCCAGGCCCAGGGCCCCGGCGCGCTTGATGTGGCTTTCCCAAATCCAGTTGCGCGCCTGAATGTTCATGCACAGCATCTGCCGCAGGTATTCATCAGGCGGCAGTTGCAGCCGCATGCTCTGCGCCCAGGCTTTGTCCACCATGCCCATAGCCATGCCTAAATGGATGTCAACACTGGGCAAGGTGTGATAGTCGCCGGTGTTGATCAAGCCCTGCAGCACGTCAGCGCCCTTGAATACCCCCGTGATGCGGATGCGCGGCTTGAACTTGTGCACATCCAAATCCACGCCCGGCCTGCGCGCGGCCCCCAGCATGGGCAAGAAGCGGCTCATCAGCCGGTCTTGTGGCATGTCATCGGTCTCTTCCAGGCTGGCAATCGTGATCGAATCGCCGTCAATCTGGCTCATGATCCCGTAGGCCCCCGCCTTGGAGTGGTTCACAAACTCAAAGCCCATGTCCTTCAGTTGTTTGCGCCCCTGCTTGTGGGCAATAAAGGCGTCCAGCACATCACTTCGCCGTATCGCGTCCAGCATGTAGTTCAGGTTGTTCTGGCTTTGCTGCATGCGTGGCGCCACGATGCCGCACTCCTGGTGCGGTTGGGTGGCCAGCTCCTCCAGGTTGTAAAGCTCCTTCACAAATGTCTTGCCCGTGCGTCGGCAGCTGAAATCCACCGTGTTCGGGTGCAAGTCCATTTCCTGCATCTTCAGACACTGCATCGGGTCCAGATCCACGTTGTGGATGTGCTTGTGCCATAGCGCATGCGGGCGAATGCCGTTCGCATCGGGCACGGCAAAGCGCATCACCTCGCGCTCGGCCACGATGCTGCTTTTGCGCCGCTGGGCTGCACTGGTGCGCATCAGTCGCCCCTTGCGTTGGCCTGGTGCTCTACAAACACCGGGTCGGCATTGCGCGACGCATGCGCCAGGGCAATCACATCTTTGGCCCCCTCCAGCGCCTTGCCCATGCGCTGGCTAAAGTCACTCAAAGCCTCTTGAGTCTGCGGGTCCATCTTCAACCGGCCAAGCGCTGCCTCTTCCTCGTCCTCTGCCCCGCGCACGCTCATGCCCAGGTCATTCATCGACAAGCCCAGGCGGCTCACCAGGTCAGCAATCGGCTTGAATGCCGGGTTGCTTTGGTAGTCGTAGATATAGGCCCGCTTGCCGTTCTCATCCACATAGGTCAGCGTCTGCGAATTCCCGTCGCGGTCCAGCTCCACGCGCGGCTGGCGAATCAATACCCCCTCACCCAGCACCGCCTGCAGGCACATTTGCAAACTGGCCATCAAGGCACTGTGAATATCCGCATGCAAGCGGCTCAGCACCTTCGGGTTGCGCTGCTCAAATGCAGCGTGGTGCAGCATAAAAATTTCCGTCTGCTTCACGCAAGCACTCTGCTGCGCGCACCAGGTGCGATCCACCTCGCAACGCGCACAAAACGGGTACTTGTCCGGCTTAGGCGGAAAGTAGCTGGCCACACGGGCGTTCATCCCGTGTTTCATCGCATTGAATCGGGTTCTCAAGGCCTCTTCCCGTGTCGGGTGGCCGTCCAGGTTCGCCGCCGTGGCTGCCTTGCCCTCGGGCGTCGTCGGGCCCGTGCTGGTCTGGTGCGCCTTCAGCAGCGCACGCGCCCACCGCGCCTGCGGCTGGTTCTCAGCCTTGCAGTGCGGGCAGTGGGCAAAGTAACGATACGGGTGCCATTCCGATTCCGGGTCATCCTCCACCAGGTCCGGCGCCCCATCAAACGCACGTTTGCACCCCCCACATTGGAAGTTCACATGCGTCAGCCGTGCTGCCCAGTCTTTTGCCATAGTGCGCCAGGGTAGGCGCTGCTAGTTTGCAAAAAAAGGGGGGGTATTTGGCACCAGGGGTGACGGGCTAAGGAATACAGCTACCCAGCACAGCAGACCGAATCAGCGCATGCGCCCGGTCGATACGCTGTCGTGGCCCTTCCAGCAGCTGCTGCACCCCCATGGCCGACAAATCCGATTCAGGCTCAGGGTCAGCCCCCTTCAAAGACAGATAGTCGCACAAAGCCTGCAAACCAGACAAGCCTGCCTCCAACTCCCTCAATGCTTCATACGGTGCCCGTGGGCATGTTCTGCATTCAGCGACAGATAACCGACGTGACATAAAAAAGCCTCCATAACGCGCAACAAAGTCTGTTGCGGTAGGAGGCAGGGGGATCGCAAGCTATCAGAAATATAGCTGCTTGGCTACGTAACTATTCACATCATCTCCCACTTAATGCTTTTGGGGGTGTCGGCCATTCGCTCTTTTTGTCCTTATTGACACCCGGTTGGCTGGGAGACGGCGCAGCTTGAATCTCTGTTTCAGGTCCGTGGTGACAGACACTTTGCCGCAACATGACAAACGTATCGTGTCCGACAGGGGTTCCGTCATCAATAAGAACGCCGCCATTGGCCTTTTGCAAAAAGCCTCGGTCCCCAACAAAACCACCCATGCGATTCTTGCTATTCACGTAACCACAAACAGCACCGCTGTCGTATTTTTCGACGCCCGAAAACTTTGCTGAGTCGGGGTCAATCAACTGTTTTTTTACCCGATCCTCATAACCGTAATGACTGTCTGGCGTATTTCGAGAAGCGATGCCTCCAATCACCATCACAAGAACAAACAACCCAGCAGGTACACCCAGCACCCATTTCAACACCCCGCTTTTTTTCGCGGGCACTGATTCAGTCACTGGAAGAGCCACAGCCGCCTTCGCAACGGGGGCCCCACAATGCGGGCACTTGTCCGCCATATCGCTCACTTTCCCCTGGCATTCGCCACATTCAAACAACGCCATAGCCACCTCCAAAGAAATGAGCCTACCAAATAAAAAAGGGGTCTGCCGCTAAGCAGACCCCACAAATTGAGGATAAAACCTCAAGGAGACAACCCATGCAAATGGGCGAATCAAAGTTACTGCAGTTTCACCAAAACATCAACCAAAACTCCGCGATGAATGCCTTTTTTGATGTACTACGGGCCGGACGAATTCAACTGATTTGGTTCGTAATGGGCACTTTACGGGTACCCAAGGCCTTCAGCGAGTCCTGTTTAACCCACAAGTCAACTGCATTGCGCGCAAAGCGGGAAGTGCTCCATACGATGAAGTAATCAACATCGCCGCGCTCGCAGTATTCCAGCGCTGCCTTGAATCCAGCCCTGGCTTCAATCGTTCTACCGCTAATGCCATCATCCCGAAAGACCTTGACAACGCCCGCACCGAGGGCTGCAGCGCGTGCATGGCACTGCTCAATTTGCGCGTCCATGGATATGCCCTCATCAGCCTGCTTGCGGCTGGATACCCTGGCGTAAATGATGGCCCTTTTCATCTCTTGAACCTAACACGGGAGGTAAGCCGATATGTGTGATTCGGCGTCAACCTCTCACCCAGTTTTGTCAGTACCTCGTATCGAATTTGATCCACATTCATGCCACTCATCGCAAGCGATTCAACGAACCTGTTTCGCTGATATCGCTTGAAGCCGTGGAACCCCCTAAGTTGCATTTCAATCATGCCGCCGTCGATACGTTTGAATGGACCGGATTCAGCGGCTGCGTCCATGCGACGCCACATTTCAACAAAGGCATCGTACCCAACCAAACGGGCAATGTCGAGCCACACCTGGGGCAATCCCATGGTTTCAAGCTCGCGAATTTTTAGAGCATCCCAGTCCCCTATGGGAACTTCTGAACTAATGCATTCATTGAGGTACCCACCCCCCCCCTGGGGGCCGTGCAAGGGCGTATGCCGATCCCCCACCCCCTCACGGGTGACACCACCAACCCAGTCCAACTGAACGCCTGCACTGTCATCACTGCGGGTTTCATGGTCATTCATGGCCGTGCTCTCCTCTCAATCCGTATCCATCCACTGCGCAGTTCAAAGGTATACGCAGTGCAGGGGAAAGCCTCGGCGTATGAGTTAGCCTGTTCCTGTTACATATTTGGGCTTGGTGCGAGATCACCGCCCGCTGTAGCTCTATTGGTCTTCTCATGGTTACTCTCTTAGCTTTGTGTAACTGTCACGGACCGAAGGACCTTTATGCATGCCCTGCCAGGGCACCAGAAAATCCAGGGTCCAGTGATGGCTACTTAGGCAGCCGCTTCAACAATTCACTGACAGGCGTGGTCATCTTTGACATTGGCCCGTGCTTGTCCATCAATCCAGCCTTGCGCTTCATGGCCAACTGGACATAGATTGCAGTACTCTTCAGATCGGCATGCCCCATCAACTCAGCAACGGAGGCTGTGGGCACGTTGTCCTCGGTCAACTCGGTGCCGAACAAATGCCGCATGGCATGCGGGTGCAGCTCTTCCTTTGGAATGCCAACCCTTTTGCCATAGCGATGAATCATGTCGTTCACCGCCTTACGCGTCAGCCGGCGCTGCTCACCTGGGCTCAGGCCTGGCCGGTACAGCGTACTACGCACCGACACAAACAACACCTTGTCAGACCTACCAGGCTTCGGCTCAATGGTCCGGTCAATTGCCTTCAGCTCATCGTGATCAAGGTACACGCGAAGCAGCCGATCTGCATCCATGGGCAGTGGAACGCGGCGCTCTTTCGCCCCCTTCTCGGTCACAGCAACCGTCAAACGCAACTGCCCGTCAATCTCCAAAGATCGAACATCACTCTCATTCATGCTCACCAAGCCAGACACCCGCAGCCCACAGCCAATCAACAGCGTCAGCATCAGGGCATCACGCACCCCAATGAATGTCCCCATATCCGGCGCCCACATCAGCTTCTCAGCATTCGTCAACGTGATCGACCTGGGCAACGGCTTGCCCGTCTTCGGGTGTTCCAGGCCTGCTGCCGGATTCACCCTCACAGCACCTTCCTTGCGCGCCCATTTATAGAACCCACGCACCGCCGACACATAAGGAATCCGGCTACGCGCCACAACACCCTTCTTGTGCAGCCACAGGCCACAAAACATCTCCAGCTCAGCCGCATTCGCATCCAGCAGCGCCTTACCGTCCAAGAACTCCCGCAACCTGGCCAGCGCAGCGCCATAGGCCTCAACAGTTCGATCTGACCGCCCCCGGCTAGACCGCATCCATGTCAGCCATGCATCAATCGCACCGTCATCAGTCCAATGCACAAAGGCCATAACCCCTCCAACACACGGCCAGCAGCGGCCACCCATACGCATTTCTCACCAAAAACCCGGGGATTGAGGACCAACAGGCTGCAAACCCGCTCCAATGCCGGGTTTTGCTTAAAAAATAGTCCCCGGAAAACCCGTGGATCACACCATCAACCCGGGGTTGTTTTCGCACCACACCTATAAAACCCGTGGATCGTGCTTTCCCGCCTTTAAAGCCCCTTCTCTCCTCTCTCTCCTCTGTAATTTGAAAGAAAGAGAGAAAGAGAGACGCAAAACCGCAAAACACAACCCGGGGAAAAAACAGGGCAACCCGTGGAAAAAACAGACCAACCCGGGGAATCTGAACAAAACCCGGGGGGCACCTTTGCTTAGAACCATGCGGGTTTGCGGGGTGTTCAGGGGGGAAATCCCCGGGTTTTTCAGACACTCCCCATCCCCAGGCATAGGTTTTTGCTATCGCCACCCCCTCCGCCCTGCCAGTCTTGCCCCCAAGCCAGCCGGGTTTACCTCGTTGGGGGGTGCGGGGGACAACGGGGAAAGCTCGGCGGATTGATTCCCTAATTGCATCAATGCAAGCCAGTCGCTCCGCGATGACCAAAACCTTCATGGCTGCGCCATCAGACCTAAAGCAAGGCCTACCCAGCCACAACCCAAACGAAGGGCCAAAACAGCCCGCCATCACTTCTTCACCTCCTCAGGCACCACCGCATGCAGCCCATACTGGCGCAACGCCTCCAGGCTCAGGCCCACCATGTGCCCCAGCCGCTTACCGTGAATCGTTCGCTCATACTCCTGCGGCCGGTCATCCCCGTCCAGAATCAGCACGCTGGCCAGCTCCAACTGCTTCTTCAACGCCCGGTCGCTCTTAATCGGCAGCTCATCCCAAAAACTGCGCAGCCCCGGGCTCTGCGCCATGTGATCCATGATGTGCCCCGTGCGGATGCACAGCCAGCCCGTGCCATGGCCATCGCTGTCAAACAGATACGGATAGCGGAACTCCCCCCGCGCAATCTCGCTCAGCAGCTTCTCCACAATCCACACCCACGGGTGACGGCTCGCCTTCGTATCCGCAATGTGGTGATTCATCTCCGCCGTCAGATCCGGCAAAAACCGCCCCTGGTTCTCGCTGATCCCCGCAAAGTCACACAGCAACGTCCACGCCGTGGCCACCGCCGCATAGTTATTCACCATCCGCTCCGCGCCGGCGTCGTCCGCCTTGGCCAGGCTGTTATCGCGCAGCGACTGCACATGCTCCCCATGCAGCGTCAGCACCGCCCCCTTATCCACCGTCGCCAGCCACTGCAACCACTGCCGCATCGGAAAAGCCGGGCAATCCTGGCTCACCAACGGCCCCCGCTTATCCTTCGTCAGACTCGTGCGGATCAACTTACCCTCTAGGCCATCCACCGGCACATCCTCACCAGACAGCAGCACAGGCGCACTCATCAAAAACTTACGCTTCAGCCCAATCCCCCGATTCGTACTCTCGTATTGATAGCACTCCTGCAACGTCCCCACTGCCTTCGTGCGCAAATCCTGCTTATTCGTGCTGAACTCACCCCACGCCACCGGCTGGCTGGTGTAACTCACCGATCCAATAATCCGGTACTCACTCTGCAGCGTCTGGCGGCTGAACTGCTTCATCGCCACCGCCTGACCAATCCCCTTCACCAGCACCGACTTCCCCGCCCCCTTCTCCGCCTGCAACACAAAATGCGGCCAGTAACCCAGGAAGGCCTTCAAATGCGCCCCCAGCGCCCACACCAGCGGAATCAACGCCGCGTTATCCGCAAACGTCCCCTGGTACTCATTCACCACCCGCACTGCGTCATGCGCTGACCCACTCGGAAATGTCAAGTTGTAATAAGGGCACTGCTCAGTCGGCTCCGTAAAAAAGCAATCCGTCCCCTCATTCAGCGCCAGCCGCCCATTGCGCCAAGCCAGCCCCACAAAATTCACCGCCTCCCGCTCCCCAATACTCGCCGCCCGCTCCCACACATTGATCATTCGCGCAAACGGCGTCGGGGCATACACCGGCCCCAAGCGCTTCCACACCTCAATGTTGTGCAGCCGCTCATCCTCCACCACCACCCGCTGCAGCTCGGCCCCATGCCTGGCCACCTGCACCGACAGCGCAAACATCTTCACCGGCGCGTTATCAGGCAAACCCGTCATCGTCGATTCATCGCTCGCAATCTTCACCCGCGACACCGCGGCCACCCTGAAGCCGCAAACGTCCGAAAACTCATGCTTTTCGTTGCCGTCATCATCCTTGCTGGTCCGCCCGATCACCTTCGTAAAGTCCGCCTGACACCGATACTTCCAATACGTCAGGTAATCGTGATGCGGCAAAAACAGCCGTGGTCGACCAAGCCGCTTATCGTCCCCAGGCATCCCCGGAATCAGCCACTCCTGCAACTTCTTCAACGCCTTCGAGGTCTCATCCACCCCCTTGGCCTGCAGCAAGTCATTCACGTCATTGATCGGCTCATCGTCATCGTCCAACCAATCCGCCTGATCCACCATCAGGCAGCTAATGTCCAGCCCCGTCAGCACCTCATGCAGCCGCCAAAACGCCTTCAGCCCCGCGCAATACCCCGCCAGCGGGTTCGGCGCCTCAAACGGCTTATCGTTATCCATGCACCCAATCACCTGCTTGCCCCGCAGAAATGACCAATCCATCGTGTCCACATTCCCCGTGCCACGGATCGACAACGCCGCCACCCCTGGCAAATGGCAACTCTCAATACTCAGCACATTGATACTGCTCTCCACCACATACACCGTCTTCGCAGCCTCCAGCCGCCGCCAATCACTCACCCAAGGGCACCCCTCCTTCTCCCCCTGGCTCTGCGTCTTCACCCCCCCGTTATCCTCAGCCACCAGGTACCGCATATCCACCGCCTGCACCTGCCCAGTACGCTGGCCACGGATGATGAACGCCACCGCAGGCCCGCCCCACATCGGCTGCCCACGCTCCACCGTCTTGCTCGTGTACGTGTTAAAGCCCAGCGTCCCTTTTTTGATGCACTGCTCCACCACCACCCGGTCAATCCCCCGGCCCTCCAGGTAGCCCAGCACCGCAGCCCGCCCGTCATCCGTCTTCACATCCCGCAGACAGGTATCCGCGATGTACTCAGCCCGCGTCTTCTCCACCGGCACAGCGGGCTTACCTTGAGGCGCAATCACCACCCCGTACATGCTGGCCAACTCCTTCACCGCATCCACAAAATCCAGCCCTCGGGCCATCATCAGCAAATCCACCGGGCTGCCAGTCGTGCCCAATCGGTGATCCTTCCACCGGCTCCCCTTGCCCGCGCCAGACGGGTAACACTTCAGCGCCGCCGAGTTATCCGGCGTCTCCGGGTTCACCCAAATCGCCCCCTGTTTCTTCAGCTGCAGCCGCTCAGCCAAATCAGCGCATTCCACACGCGCATTCAGCTCACGCGCCGCGATAGAGATTGGGCTCTCGCCCTTCATTTGATGTGTCGCCATGATGTTCATTGGTCAGCGGCTGAACGCCGCTTGGGTTATGGGGCAAGTCAGGCACAGCAGAGAACAAATCCCCCGCCCCGCCCGCCTGCGCATTGATCTTGTTCACCTGCTTCTTGGCCACGGCCGACACCGCCACAGCCACCGCAGCCCGGTAAGCCTTCACCGACTCCGCGCTCTGAGATCCACGCATCGCCTTCAACGTGTCAAACACCCCGCGCTGCAGCCCCGCAGGCACCATCCGCCAGTGATCCATACACATCAGCAAATACTGCGGTACCAGCCTGGCGCAGCCTTTAGCTGCGCATTGATGGACGCGGGGTTTCACGATGGCTCCTTCACCCGGTACCCATGCTTACGCAGCAGGTTCACAGCAGCCCGCACCTGGGCTGCCTCCTCCTCTACGAACCGGGGGTTAAGAAAGTACTTCCCATCCTCAAGCAGCACCCGCCCTAGCTTCATGTCCCACTTCATCACCGGGCCCACCAGGGATGTGCTCTCAATGTCCACCACCAGGCAGATCGAAGCGGCATTCAAGGGCCCGCACTGGGCCAGCAAAGCCCGCACCTGCCCCGCCTTGCTACCGTTCGGGACACCATCAAACGCCTCGATCGCGTCAGACCTAACCGACGCAGGCAGCTTCATGCGAATCGAGTTCGTCAACAGGGCGTCCCAGGGGGAAGCGACAGGGGTTGTATGGGCGCTCACGCTGGCACCTCGTCCCATATACGGCCATCAAGCAAGCGGCCTGAGGCTTTCTTTCCTGAACGACCAAATTCAAACCCTTCGCATAGCTCGCCGTCGGTGGCTGGACGCCACTCACCCCACTGCTTGAACAAGTAGGGCACACCAGCAGCCACACACTGATCGCGCAGTGACCTTGCCCAGTCAGGATACATTGGGCGGGCATTGGGGCCGCTTTCACCGCCTACGATGACCCAGTCAATTCCGGGCCCATCATCCGGAACCTCTAGCCTGCCATCTGCATCGTCAAAATCGTTCCTCAATTCGGAGCCGAATCCCGTGCACATGCACCCGGTTTGGCCGCACTCCGGACACAGGTCAGCCCGATCCTGCTCGTAATCGAAGGACTCCCCACAGTAGCCGCACATATTCCACGGATCTATCCACGCCCCCAGATTCACCGGTCCTAGCAACGGCTCCATGCTTAAAAACCGCTTTGCAGCAGGCACAGTCAGCAGCTTGGGAATGTCCCGGTCTGCCTCTTCTTGGTTGACGATGGTTGCGCCGATCCATATGTTGGGCGGCACGTTGTTGGCCCATCCCTCGCGCTGAGCATGGATGGCACGAAATGCCGTCTCTAGCATTTCACGTGCATTGCCGATTCGCTTGGTCAGCAACAGGTGAACCAGATGGGGCGTATCCACCATGGCGCGCAAAGCACTGATGCGCCATTGGACTGGCACTTCTTTATCAAAGAAGTCAGACAGCGAGTTATGGAACACGCTAAGGGGTTTCCCAAGGCGCATGGCCTTGCGGTCCAATGCCTTCAGGGTGGCTTCAGTGCCAGCGAACTGGGTACGCGGCTGGCCTCTCCCCCATTGGGTTCCCCAGAGGCGTCCGGCCATGCGCTCTGCATAGCAGTTGTCGCACGCGGGCGATACCTTGTTGCAACCTGCCCACCAGTTGGCAGTGGCATGGCACCACTCAATGTTGGTGTCGGCGCTCACGATTGGGCTCCTTGCTGCGCCACTGGCAAGCACCCTGCAAGGCTGGTTGCAATCACATCGAGATCATCTGCTATTTGAAGAGGCGCATGGCTCCCATGACGTAGACGCATTGCGTTGTCGTTCAAGTTCAAAATTGCGCACTCGATACCGATAGCGGGTGTCCATTCGGGAATCCCATCACGCTCGGCTGGCTGCTCTTGCTTCACAGGCTCGCCCAAATACGTTGGACCATTTACATCGGCAATGAATTTACGATTTAATTCCTCTGCCTCTAGCGCCCGTTTTTTCCAGATCGCAGCATCCTCCCGTGCGCCGACATAGGCATCAACAGAAGCTGGCTGCTCTTGCTGCGATATTTGAGCGATCCCATGCCCAAGAGAATGCAGGAACATGCAGAAATTGGCTACATCCCTCGGGTCGCCTTTTTCGACATGCTCACGGAGCATTTGAGAGAGTTCCTCTTTGCAGCATTGCTGCCAGCCCGTACGACCTTTAGCCCTAGCTTGTGCCAGTTTGTCTTTCATGGCGGTGGCAAAGGCGTCAACTGCGACATCATCGGAATGGACGCCTTGTGGGCTGGAATCAACACCAGCCACAGGCACGGCTTCAAGGGTTATCTTCACGCCGCACCAGCCAACACAATCACCCCTGTCAATGGGGAAGAAAAGCCCCTGCGGATTACCAACCGTCATAGGTGCAATCGGTGACTTCAGCAGAGACTCAGCCAACAGCTGCACTGCAAACGGATTGAGTCTGATCGTGTGCAGATCATTCATGATGTTGCTCATACAGCCACCTTTTCAAATTGATCGTTTCCATTGCAAATCACAGGGCTTTGACACTTCAGCGCAGCCTTGCTGATCGGGTTGGAATGCTTGCAATCCCGGCAGGCGATGAACTTCGGCCCAATCCAGTCAACATTGCCAAGATCAGTCGCGGCCAAAGCCTCAGACCACGCCCAGCCAATCACCACCCCTTCAAAGTCACCGACTGGGTGATTCGCTTTAAACCAGCTATCGAGTGCGAAAAAGCTGGCAAACCCATCTGCCTTGGCCAGCACCTCAAGCTCGGCATCAGACATGCGCTTACCACCCACCAATACCGGGTTCATAATCCCGCACACTGGCCACAGTTCAAACTGAATCGTCTCCACTCGAGCGATAGGCCACCGGCCCAGCAGCTTCGTCACATTGGTGCGTAAACCCGTGTAGCAGTGGGCGATATCGCCCACCTTCGGCGAATGCGAGCGGTTCCCAGCGCGACGAATCGTCTGGCGCTTCAGGCCGGTCCACACATCCATGGCAAAAGTCTTTTGAAAATTAAGCAGCATGGTTCGGCCCCCTCACATCAGCCCAGTGCGTCACTACGCCATCAATCGGCCAGCCGGAGGACGTATCCAGCCAACGCTTAATCTTCTTGTCCCACCAGGCAGAAAACCACTCGCCGGTGGACAACCAAACCACCACCGTGCGATTCGTATTCGGGGCCTTGCCTGTGTCAGACCGCCATTCAAGAGTCGTAGCTATCGTCATGACTTTCTCCCCAACGCCCGCAGCGCTGCACCGATCCCCACCACCTTCGTTTCACCGGCAAAGGTGTAAGGCAGGAATTCCCTGTTAGGCCGTTCATTTGTAAGCACCAGATCACCATGCATAAGCTCGGCTTCTCGGCCTTGTCGAGACTCCCACTCAATAATCCGGCGGCACTTGTAGTGCCTCATCAGCGCCTGTGCATTGCGCGTTTTTCCGCTGGCCATCGGCCCATGAACAATCACAATCGTTGCCATCACAAACCCCCAATCGGTCGATCCATCAACACCTCAGCCCATGGCTGCACCACCCAGCGCCAGATCCCCATCAAACTCGTCAACGTGAACCCGCACTGCTGCACAAACAGCCCCCAGTGCCCATTACCCCAGGCAAACACCAGCCAGCCCGCATTGCTCAAGAGGAACGCCACCCAGCCCCAGGCAGACCAGCGCAGCCGCAGGGCCAGCAGCAAACTCCCCAGCAACCCCATCGCCGCCGCCATCGCTTCAATCAGCCCTGCCATAGCGGTAGCCCTCCAGCCGGTTCACGGGCCGTCTCGTCATACGATTCCGGCGCAATCGCCATGTGCGCCAGCCGGTACCCCACATCAATACTCTTTTGCTTCTCGTCGCTCGGCACCGAATCCACCCAGCCAAAACCCTGCAACTCACACAGCATCCTTCGGGTCGCCTCCGTGTCGTGCCACCCCAACATCGCCGACAGCGCCCGCGCCGACAGCGACGCCCCCGGCTTCAAATCCCCCAGCTGCACCAGCAAAGCGCGCCTGTTCTTGGTCATCGCCATCCCCGTGCGGGCCCGGCTCAACGCCTCCACCGCCACCGCATACCGTTCCTGCCAATACCCTGCAGACTTGCGCGCACGGTCCAGCTCAATCGCGTCTTGCACCGTCATGGCAACACCCTCCAGCCTTCACCCTCTTTAAACACCGCCAGCTTCGCCAGGTAAGCCGACTCCATGGCAGGCTCCACCGCCCAAAGTGGCATGCCCAGCGCACGGGCAATCTCACCCATGTGCACCGCCTCGCGCCGCTCCCGCAGCAACTTCAGCGCGCGCTCCCGCACCGCCTCAATTCGATAAACCATCTCGCCCATCACAACTCCTAATCTGGTCAAAAAATCTGTTCGCAAACGCCAGCTCATCCGCTAAGCTGGCATCCTTCTGTCCAGGGATCACCATCCGGTACAACACCAGCTCCGGCGCAGCCCCAGGCGACAGCGCCCGCAACTCAGCCACCCCCATCACCCGGTCACCGTGCCCAGTCGGGGCCCCCACCGACACCGCCCGCGTCATCGGCCCGCAATCGCTCCCCTTCTTGTACGAAGCCCGCAACGCCCGCGCCGCGTCCCGCACCTGCTCACCCCCAGCCAACCGGTACCCCATCGCAGGCGAAAACTCCACCCGCTCTTCCAGCACCAAATCAGCCAGCGCATCCTCGATCGCAGACTTCACGCCAGACACCTTGGCCAAGTCCTGGCGCTTCACCCAGTTCCCCGCATCCACCAGCGTCGAAAACACCCGCTGACGCACCGTCCGGGTCAGGCCGTGGCTCATGGCGCACCACCCACAGGCTTCGCGGCCAGGGAATCCAGGTACGCCTGATAGGCAGCACTCCCCACCGGGTAGCCCACCACCACCACGCACACCAACACCCCCCGCAAATAGAAAGATGTCTTCTGACGAATCCCCCGGCCATCAGGCATCACCACCACATCACCCTGCCGCGCCTCGTCAAACGCGCAGTCCAAAAACGCCCTCATCGCCTGCAGTTCCACAGCACCGCCGTCTTCGCCAGCAGCACCCGCACATAAGCCCGCTGCTCCGCCCGGCTCAAAACACGCCGAATCCAGTCCAGTGGCATCCACAGCAATGCCACCAACGCAAGGCCGATCGACACCACCCACAGCAGCAACACCTGAGTTCTGTAGTTCCACATCAGCCCCCCCTGTCCAGCCGCACCGCCGCCTGATAGCGCGCCTGTCCATACAGCTGCTCCATCCAGGCACTGGCAGCAGACACATTCGCCACCCGCCGCAAAATCGCGCAATGCCGGTGCCCGTCCAAATCAATGTGGGTCATCTTGAAAGTCATGGCGACACCTCAGCGGCCTTCTCAGCCACAGCGGCAGACACCTTGCGCGCTTTGTCGCTAAAGGCTTTCGCAGCCGCCTTCTCAGCCGCCAAGGCCGCATTCACCTGATCCGCCCGATCCGCCGCTTTCAACAGTGCAGCAGCCAACGCACGCGCATTCACGCCGTCCAGCCGCATGTTCAAAGTAAAGGGGCCTTCGGTAATAACCACAACCGTCCTTGCACCGGTGCTATGCCCACTGTGAAGGTACGAACACACATCCACCGCAGACGGTGGCATGTTGCTGAACAGGTTGTTGCACACCAACCGCTCACTGTGGGTCTCCCAGTGGTTTCCACCCAGGTCAAACATCCGAGGGGTTTTAGTCTCTTGGTTCATGTTGCAGCTCCCTCCGTCAAAGCCAGCCGCCGCACCAGCCGCTTCGGCATGCGGGTGCCGTCCACCAGCGCCAGCTCCCGCGCCACCTCCTCCCGGTTCATCTGCAGGTAAATCCCCGTGCTGCTCAGACTGGCATGGTTCAGCGCAATCTGCGCCACCTTCAACGGCGCATCGCCCCGGCTTCGGCGCATCACATTCATCCCCCGGGTGTGCCGCATCCAGTGCGGGCTGATCCGCTCATCCAGCCCCGCCAACACCGCCCAGCCCTTCAACCGAGCCTCATAGCTGCGCACACTCAAGCGCCCCGCACGCCCGGCAATGTCTCGGCCCCACACCAGCGGCTGGCCATCAGCGGGCACTGCATAGCCCCCCTCGCGGCACGCCCGGTCACTCTCGGCCACCAGCCAGGCCAAATGCACCCGCAGCGCCTGGGTCACGCAATACTCATTCGCCTTGCGTTGCCCCTTGCAATGCTCCCGGCGCGACACCAGCCAGCCACTGGCCAGCCCTTGCCGCACCTGGTGCACGCGCAACTCACTCCACTCTGCAATGCGCATCCCCGTCAGAATCAGCGCCGCCATCCAGTGGTAATCCCGCTGCGCCAACGTATTGGCCTGGCTTTTGGCCGCAGTCAGCAGCCGCCGTTGTTCGTCTTCCGTTAAATACCGTTTTTGCATGCTCACTCTCCTGTTGTTTCACCGTGTGCTCACCCCACTCAGCAGTACTGCCGCACACCACAGCAGCCCACACCAGTGCCATGCCCACCGCCTGGCACCCATCCTTCAAACCCTTCAGACCCATACAGCCATCCCTCCGCGCTCCACCGCCAACGCCAGCAGCCGTGCGCTCACCGGGTCCTTCATCACCTCGTCAAATTCCTTGCAGCGGTGCCACCGCCGCCACCGGGTGTTGAACACCCGCCGCATCGCGGCCAGCCGCTCCGCGTCGCTCATCGAGCCCACCAAGGGGGACAACCTTTGCTTTCGCTGCATTCGCTCTCTCCTTCAGTCGGGCCTCGATCTCCGGGCCAAACAAAGTCACCAGCGCACACACCACATCCGGCGCCATGCCACGCTGGGCACCCGGCACCACATGCACCACTTCAAAATGGGTCGGCCTAGTCATCCACCAGCCCCTCAATGCGCGCCACAAAGGCCATCACCTGACTCACCAGGTCAAACGCCTCACCCCTGATCCGCTGCAACTCATCCGCGCTAAACCGCGCATCCGTCAGCGCCCGGTGCACCGCCGCGCACAACTGCCCGTGCTCATCCCCCACCCGCAGCAGCAGCTCCAGCAGCGCCGCGTCATTCACGCCATTCGTCGGGGGGGGGCAGGGGGAAGCCAGCCCGGTCAAACATCCGGTCCAGGCTCTCCAAAATCGTCACGTCACCCGTCAACCGGGTCACCTGAATCACATCGCGCAGCGTCGGCTGGGCATGGCTGTCGTCATCCGCATCCGCCTTGTTCCACAGCGTCCCCGGCTTCATCCCCATTTCACGGGCAAGCGTCGGCACATCCTGGCCATAGACCACCAGGCGGAAAGCCTCAAACGGGCTCAACGGCACCTCATGCCGCCCAGGCACTGCGCCCTTCTTCGGTGTGGGTGTTTTCATGGGCTACACCTCACTTGGCAGCGCTGGGCACATGGCGGACGATCACGCCATGTTCATCAATCGACTCACCTCGCAGCGACTCAATAGGAGCGCTGCTCATTCATCACCTCCAGTCCTGACGGATCTGTGCGACTTCAAGCTCTCAGAAAGCCTGATTCGCAGTTCTGCCGAACGATTTCTCCCCTGCTTTTTCGCAGCAGAATCGAGCCTCTTTAAAAGAGGCTCTGGCACCGAAACCAAAACCTTTTTGTTTTTCGCTTGCATTTTGTATGTCCTGATATATCCGTGGATGTCCCCAGTGTATATCCATGGATATTTCAATGCAAGTTCTTTTTTGTTGCCCTGATAATTCGTTAATTCAAGGCAACCAGATATCCATGCAGCCCTCAAAAAGAGCCCCTCGTTTCCTGCTGCTCATGCCAGACGATGTGCGCATGGCGCTTGAACGAGAGGCTGTGGTACACGCACGCACCCTCACTGCTGAAATCAATCTGCGCCTGCGCGAAAGCCTCAAAGCAAAGGCCTACCCCGCCACCATGGCTAAGCCCCCCCTCACCACAGACGGCACCACCCCGCCCGCCCAAGCGCAATACCAGCCGCCCAATGCAAAAGGCCCGGCCAATCTCTCAGAGACTGACCAGGCCATGCTGGACATATTCAGGCGCATGCCTGCACAAAAACAGCTCGCGCTGCTATCGCTGTTCGATAACTGACCCCGCCGCCACCGCACGCACCACCTCAGCCCCCGCCATGGCCAGCGCTTGGTGATAGTCCTTCGTGGGGTGCAGCCCATCCCCGCAGACAGACCCCGCCCCCTCAAACGGCACCGCTCGCATATCCGCGACCACCACACCACGCGCAGCACAGTGCGCTTTCAGCAAATGGTCAAACGCAGCCAGCCTGTCCAGCCGCTCGCCAGTCATCAGGCCATTGCACACAAATTGATGTGCCCCGCGCATCACAGGCACCACACCACGCGCTTGCGCCGTGTCAATCACCTGATCCAGCATTGCCACAAACTGTGCCGGGGTCATCCCCGCAAACAGCACATCCACCAGCCAGCACCCCCAGTACAGCACCCGCACTTCGGGGGAGCCGTCCAGCAGCTTGGCCAGGCTGTCCGTTGTCGTCTGCTCACCCGTGCCAGGCACCGCGCTGGCCACTGCGCCGCCCGCCAGGGCCTCAGTCGCCTTCATCCCATTCACGCTGCGGTCAATCCACACCAAATCCGGCGTGGCCTGCGCCATCATCTCCACCGGCGTCGGGTTGTACCGCTGCAGTTGCCCGTTCTGGTCGGCATAGCCACCATGCATGTCGCTGGCACTCACCACCAACACAGTCACCGGCTTTTCAGGGGGCACAGACTCAGTCACCACGGGCTGCACGGGGGTGCGCTGCGTCAACACCAACACCACCCCAATAGCCACCACGGCCACAGCCACCCATTGCATTGCATCTGGCGTCATGGCTTTCCCCTTTGACGTGCGTCTTCAATGTCCAGTATCTGGTTCAGCTGGCTGCTCACCTCGGCATAGCTGGCTCGGCACTCGGCAATGTGTCTGGCCACCTCTCGGTCGGTGGCAACACGCTCAACGCCATCGCTGGCAACGGCTTTGGCCGCGCTCGCAACGTCTGCGGCAACGGCTCGCACTGGTTCACCACCAATGGCATTGAGCACCCCCACAGTGCCAGCATCAAGACAAGCCCGCCCACGTAACCCAGCAATCGTTTCATAAGCCACCCCCAGTTGTCGGTTTACACCCACCAGCGCTGCCGCATGATCGCTCGCAGCCTTGTCCATCACCCGAATTTGGCGGCGGCTGTCACCCGCACGCGCTTGTGCCTCGTCTAATGCGCGTTGCGCCACCAGCCCCGCGTGAAACTTCACGCCAAGGCCAGCACCCGCCATAAACACCAGCGCCACCAGCCCCAGCTTGGCCAGCCAGCTCATGCCACACCTCGCCGCCGCATGTCCCAGCGCTGCCAGATCGTGAACCCGCACAAGCCCACCACAGCCAGGCACGCCAGCGGCACAAACCACTCACCCAGGCTAGTCACGCTATCTTTAAAGTCCCCCAGCGACTTCATCACCTCCGTCAAGCCCGTCAGGGTCGCAATGCCAGCCGTCCCAGCCTGCGCCACCGCAATCTTGCTGCGCGTCAGCGGCCGCTCTGCATCCACGACTTGAGGCGACACCGCGCCATCGTCAACCAAATCACTGGCCGCCAAGTAATCCGCACCCTCCCGCTTACGCCTGGCCAGCAAAGCGGCGCTGTCTTTCCCATTGCTCTTGCAGTACAGCTCAAACGCTTTCGCCGCAGCGGCAAAGTCACCCCGGTTATGCGCCTTCACAATGCTGCTCTTTGCAGGGTTCAACGCAGCCTCACAGTTCCAGGCCAACTGCACCAGCGCATCAAACTGACCCTGCGTGGGGGCCAGCGTGCAGGCATCGTTCACCAGCGCCTCGTAGCGCATCAAGCTGCGGTCCAGGTCCGCCTCGGCCTCCGCCAGCGTCATGCGTGTGGCCGGGGTCACACCATTCGTCTGGCCATACCCGCAAGTCCACGGCTTGCCAGAAAGTACCGCCATATCAACAGGCAGCCCGGCCAAGAGCACCGCCGCCGCGACATAGCCCCAACGTTTACCCTTTGTCGCCAGCGCCAGCGGGCTATAAGGGTCAGGGTACGCAAACTCGCGGAACGATTCAGACCCTCTCAGCTTCTCTCGCCCCGCAGGGCTCAATCGTTTCATGGCCTTCTCCTTTCTTCCAGCAACCGATCCAGCTGCCCACGAATCACGCTCAGGTCGCTGCGCACCAGAGAAATCGATTGCGTCACCTGGTCATCTTGTCGGCGGTCACGCTCGCGCTGCTCCAGGTTCTGCATCTTTCCCAGCTCCACATCCTTTTTGAGGTCCGCCACAGCCCACACCACATAACCCACCTGAACCAGCATCGCAAAAATCAAGCTCAGGGGCACCTTCTTGTCCAGATGCCAACCCGGTGGCTCCGTGGGCAAGCGACGGTCAGGCCCGTCATAGTCTTTCTGTTTAGTTGTGGGCACGCATCTCTCCTCGTCATCAATTCAGGCTGGCCACTTGAGTGCAGGCAGCATGGCCAGTAACTCTTCCTCCGTGGGTATCTGCCGCTTGCCAGCCTTTACTTCACCCAGCACCTTGAAGCAAGCCCCCCAGGTCAAATCACGGGCATTCACACACGTTTGACCATCAGACTTGAAGTTGGGCACCGTGCCGGCGGCATAGGTGCATGCACTCAAAATCCCGTCGTAATAGCGCTCCTGGGCAAAGGCGTCCAGGCGAGCTTGTACGGCGACTTGCAGGGCTGATATTTGCTCTGCCGGGGATAGCTTGAGCGGCTCGTATGGCAAGGGTGTATTGCCTGCTGAAATCCAGTCTTGAACCTCTTTCGCAGCCGCAGAGCACGAAGCCATGCCACCGTTTTCAAGGGTACAAGAAACAACCGTATGAGTTGCATCGGTGTATTTCCAAGTGCTCATAGCTCACATCCTGTCCACAGAATCTTTGATGCGCTCGCTAGGTTCAGAGTGGTGGCGTTACCTGCAACGAATGGCGACGAAGCAGGCACCGCTGTTAATGTCCCGCCACCAATAGCAGCGTTATTGAAATTGAGCGCGCCGCCCGTTAAGGCGGTCATCGAATAGGCCGCGTTTGTTACGTTGTAATTTGAAAGCGCTGCACTTAGCTGGATTCCGGTCGGAGCGACCCGTGCTGGCACCTTAAATGTCGCGTGATACATGGCCGCGTTCGTTCCATAGGCTTGCCCAGGCAGGTTGTAATCGTCGGTCACTGGTAGATACCGACGGCACAACATTTCTTCAATCGTGTAGGGTCGCCACTCGTTATAGAGTTCATTGCGGCAGTCACCGTCCTTGCAGGAAACACCTGTCGCTTCGATGTAGTCACCCGAAGTGATAGCCAAGGTTCCCGTGTTTGCCTGGGCAATGTAGAACATCATCCGAAACTGCGTCAGTCCAGCAGATACCGTTGCATATGCCGTTAGTTTTTCCCAGCCACCCCCCCCGGAGTGCGGAGAAGATACGATCACTTGGCTTGTCGTTGCACAGTAGAAAAACACGCGAGCATTTGCGCTGTTTGATTTGACGTAGGCGCTTAAAGTTACTTGCTTTCCGCCAAGCTCACTGAACCACTCGTATAGCTGGACAAAGCCAATCACACCCGTACCAGAGGCCGTGGCAATCAACTTGAAGGCCTTGCAGCTTGTGCCCAAGTTGGGAATTGAGTTGCCTGTGGTTTGCTGCTTGTTGCAGGCAATGATGTGGTCTGTGTACCATCGATCTAGGTAGTACGCACCCGACACAGATGCCGATGCTGTCGTAAAGTCCCCGCGCTGGCTGACTTCCATCATCCCGTTGATGCAGCGGTTTTTCATGCCGCTCACAGCGCCACCGTTAATCGTGGGCGGCGTAGTTCCACCCACATTGAGCCATGCCGCGCTGATGCCCGGCGTGGCTGCTGCCACGTTGGCAAGATTCGACAGCAACAGCCAGACTGTGCCGTTGTAATAAACACTGGCAGGCACATTCAGCGCACCGCTCAAGCTGGCCCAGTCACCCTTGAAATTGGCTGCGGCAATGGCCGATGCAGCGGCAGAGACAGCGCTCGCCTCCTTGGCGTTCACATTGATTTCCAGCGCGTTCATCTGCGGCACGGCCACGCCGTACCAATTCACCATGTCATACATGCGTGGCTCCGACACCTCTTGCGGGTCTGCCAGCGTCGGCGCGGTGGGGGGTAAGGTCACGGGCATCAGGTCAATCCTTTCAGGCTCAAAGAACAGTCAGACTCCGTGTTATTCGGAATCAAGATATCGAAGTCATCAGGCCAGCCCCACACCACCGAGCACGTATACAGCGAACTGCCCACATAGATTGCGGGCTTCGCGCGACCTGCGGCCAAAATGGCAAACACGTCATCTATCTGCGAGTTCGGCGCCACCATCACGTACTCGGCGCGCTTACTGAATACCCCCTCCACTAGCGTGGTGTCACCGTATTTATTGGTGCTTTTTTGGCTGTAGTCCGTAATCCCAAGCCGCGGGTTCAGCTTCACCCCTCGGCCTATCGCCTGCTGGTACCCCATCACAATCACCCCTGCGGCCACATTGCCGCTTGCCGCAGCCAGGTCTATCTGAATATCGGCCCGGTAGTAGTTCGGCAAGTCCATGGCAAGCACATCGGTTTTGCGAATGCGGCGGGCAAAGTGCCAGTCAAACCAGCCATTGCTGGGCAACCGCCCGCGCATGTTGGTTGTTTTGTCGTACACCGTACCGGCACTCGGGTCTATTTCCCGAATCCGCACCGTATCCGCTACGGCATTCAACACAAACACCGAGTTCACCAGTTGCCCCGGCCGCAGGCGCAGGCTCATGCTCCCCGCCTTCACCGTTTGGGTGCTGGGGCTACCGTCCAGGCACTTCCAGCGGTTCGTTTTACTAACTCTTAGCCACCAGGTAGCCGCCGTGTCTGTCAGCGGGTCATGCCCCACATTCGCCGCCTGCACGCTCTCATAGATCGTGTGGGTAGAAGTCACCTTCACCCGGTCGCCCTTGCCATACGTTGTACCAGCGACATATTCCGCGTAGTCTGTCTCTGGCACGTCATAAGACACGATCATGGCGTCAGTCACCACCACCGGGTCTACCTTGATCAGGGGGTACGGTCTCATGCGGGCACCGCCGTTCTGGTGGCAGGCAAGCCCACCATTTCCCAGCTCTTGTAAATCCTGCGCATCTCCACCAGCTCCATCATCATGGCCAACGCTTGCCGCCGCATGTCTTCCCGCAGCGCGTCAATCGCCGCCGCCGCATCCCGCTGACCAGCACCAAGCCTTGCACCGGAGAACATGGCCGCAGTTGTCGTCGCATCCCAGTAACGTGCCGGACCTGTCACTTCAAGCTCTGGTCCACGCTCGCCCACCAGCCGCAGGCCACCAGCGTGCAAACCACCATCGGCATAAGCGCGCACACTCCCACCAAACACCGCCCCACCACTGCTAGGCACATAAGTCCCTCCTGCAGCGGTGGTGCCCGGACCGTTGCCAGACGCCAGCCCAAGCAGCAGCACGGTCGATGCGCTCGAGGCAGCAGTGGTTCCGGTCGGCGTACCGCCAAACACAGCACCGCCAGAAGATCCCGCTATAACAGGCGGGTCACCCCCAGCGGTAGCAGGTGCGCTCACTGTTGGTGCAGTAAAGGAACCTGAACTCGTGCTACCCGTCGCAGCTTTTTGCGCGTTTGCGGCGATCCAGGCATTGATGGCCGTACTCAGGTCCCCAATACTGTTATCAACGCCGTTAATCGCGTCGATCTGGCGCTGTGCAGCCTCCACCATGGCATCAATGCCACTCAATTGCTCCTGCGCCACGGCCAGTTGTTTTTCAGCGGTCGTCAATTGGGTACCAGCCTTGGCCTTCAGCTGCGCCAGTTCACCGGCAAGCACCAGCCGCGCCCGGTCCTGCTCAAACTGGCTCGCGTAAACCGTTTGGTCGAATCCATCACGCACAGCAGAGATGGCCTCTGCAAGGGTTTTTTGATCTGGCAGATACCCCGTCGCATTCGCTGTAGTCAGCGCCTGCTCAATAAATTGTTGGCCTGCAGCCGCCGACATCGCGCGAGTCGAATCAACTTGGCTGTACAAATCCTTGATGTTGCTCGCCAGCAGGTCAAACAACCCTGTCAGGGCATTCACATTTTCTTGGGCCACCTGCACCAGCGCCTGGGCCCTTGTGCGCTCCGCCGCCGCTGCGCGGTCCACGGCAGACTTCGCCGCTTCAATAGCAGCTGACCGCCTAGACTCCGCATCAGACAACGCCTTTTGCCTGGCCTTCTCCGCGTAATACTGACGGATCAAAGCCTTCGAACCGTCATCGGTAGCAGCGGCCAAAGCCTTGCGCTCTGCAATTTGATCTTGCGTCGCCGAACCGGTCAAAACGTCCAGCTGGTCCTGCCAGTTCTGCTGTGATTCAGCAGCTGCCTTCAGTGCGGCAGTCGTCGCTTCTGTGGCCTCTTTGGTGGCCTTCTGAGCGTAATACTGGCGAATCAGCGCCTGGGTTCCCTCATCCGTGGTACTTGCCAGGTCTCGACGCAAATCCAATTCGGCTTGTGTCGTCGTGCCGTTAAGCAAGTTCAGTTTGTCCTGCCAGCTCTGCCGTGTCGCCGCAGTCTGCTCGGCTGAGCTGGCCAAGTCGTCCACACCGTTGGCCAGCTTCAAAATCGAGTTGTAGGCATCCGCATTGGCCTGCACCGACAAATCCATGGCACCAAGCCGCTTCACCTCCGACTTGTACCACTCGCGCAGCCCCTCGTTTGACTTTGGCATCGTGATACCAAGGGCCGCAAACGACGAAGACAAGCTCCCCACCTTGGCCGACTGCTTCTCAGCATCAGTGCCAAACAGTTCAAAGTAGTTACCAATGTTCTGGCCTAACTGCTCCAGACCACCCGCCGCCGTGATCAGCGCCTTAGACGCCTCAACAGAGATGTCCTTCAAGTAATCAAACGGCAACGACTTCACCGCATCACTGAAAGCAATGTAATTCGTCACATCGCCCAAACTGGCAGTTACCTCTGCCAGCGAAGCCCCGTTAATCTTGACGCTGTCCAGGTATTTATTCAGCTGCGGCCCCAGGTCCGTTTCAGCCAACGCAGCCAGTACCGCCTTGGCTGAGGCCTCCTTCGATGCCGCAGTCATTTCATCGTTGGTCGTTCCAGCCGCATTGGTACCAAGGTCAGCAAACCGGTTGTACACAGTTCGGCCATTCAACGACGCCGAAAAATCTAACGCGTTCTTCGACCCTTTCGCGCCACCGTTCCCATCAAGACCCATAAAGGCAGCACTGGTAAACGTCCCGCCCGTGTGCCCGGTGGCCTTCACAATCGTGTTGTAGTCCGCAGTCGTTCCGGTCACCAGGGCCTTAGTGTTCTGATCCAAGGCACCGCCGTAATACAGGCCACCATCGCCCTGGCGATAAGTGCGCCCGTTCGTGCCAGGGTTCCCCATGGTCGAAAACCCGCCCTCAATCGAAGGCTTGGTCCCCCCACCGGTCAGGCTATCAATCCAACTGCCAATCTTGCTACCCAGCATCGCACCCAGCGGGCCACCAAAATACGTGCCAATCATGGAGCCCAGGCCTTCGCCCCATTTCCCCTTACTCATGGCCACAATGCCGTTCAGGTACCCCAGTCCATTTCCTAACGTATTGATCGTGCTGGACACGCTACCGATATTCAACCCAAACGACTCAATGGAGGTCCCTAACTTGGTAAACCCCTTATCCACCAGAGAAGTGCCAAAGTCTGCGATAGAACCACCTGCGGCACCACCAAAATTCTGAAACCAGCCATTGGAATCGGTCATCATGTTGTAGACCGACTTGCCCATATTGATCAGGCCACCTAGCCCGCCACCGCTCGCAGTGCCATTGGCAGATGCAGCCCCCGGCAAACCCAGCGCCCCCACCACCACGCCTTGAATAATCGGGCGCAGCACCAGCGTCTTAAACAGATTCACCACGGCGTCCCGCATATTCACGGCAAAGCTCTTACCCGCTTCAAATCCGCGCATCAGTGCATCCGTCAGCGTCCGCTCCACCGTTTCAGCCGTGCGCCGGGCCTCTTCAGCAATCGCTTTTTCAGCCTCAATGCCCGCTTCCTTTGCAGCGCCAGTTTGCTTGGCAGCCGCCAAGTCGCGCAGTGCCTTCGCCTGCGCCATGTAGAGCCGGTACTGCTCTTCGTCAAGGTTCTTGTCCAGCTGCTTAACAGCCATCAGCTCAAGCGTCACCGCCTGGCTGCGCAACTTAGCCGCGTCCAGATCTGCAATCGCTTGTTTACTCAAGCCCAAACGCGCGTTGTGCTCACTCTGTGCAGCCGCGTCCTGTTCCATCTTGGCCAGCCCACGCTCCAGGCTGTCAATGTATTTGTGGTGCGCCTCGGCCGCTGCCAGGTTTCCTTTGGTCAGCAGCTCTAAATAGTCGTTGGCGTACTTGATGCCCAGCGTGCGCTGTTGCTCCTCGATCGCGGCAATTTGACCCTGCAGCGTGGCCTGTTCCTTTTGGCTATTGGCCTTCTTTTTAGAAAGCGCCAGTTCCGCTTCAACCGTCTCGCGCTTCGCGCCCAAGGCCTGCAACTGCAACGCCACGGTCTGCTGCAGCGCATCACTTTCCGATATCACACCCCGCTTGCGTTCGCTGGCAATCGTGTCCAGGCCTTGCTTCACTATCTCAGCCTTGGCAGCCTCACCAGCCTTCAGCGCGGCAATCTCGGCATCAATCGCGCGGTTAGGGTCTTCCTTCGCACCCTTAGCTTTCTGGTCGTCGCGATATTTTTTAATGTCCGCTTCGGACTTTGCCGCAATAGCCGCTTTTTCGTCAGCAGCTCGACGCTCAAACTTCAATTCCTCCTGGAGTCCTGCTTCGCGCAACCTAGCCGCAGCCACTTGTGCATCTCGATACGCTGTCCCGCGATTAGGGTTTTTCTTGCTGCTCAAGGCCTCTATCTCATCTTGAACAGCCTTGAGCTTTTCAGTGGTCGATTTTTCTCGCCCCATGTTCAGCATCGCATCCCACGCTCTGCTCGCCCAGGTTTGCACGCCAGCCCACGCCTTCTGCAAATAGCCCAGGTTTTTGGTCAGGTCACCGCCCAACGACTTGGCCAACATGTCGGCATTCACAGCCATGGCACGCTGCACATCCCCCGCCTTCTGCAGGCTCTCAATGTATTTGTACTGATCCAGCGTCAGGTAGTGATACTGTTCATTGTGTTTGGCAGCCCAGGCCGTCACATCGCTGGCCATGCTTGCAAAATCCTTGGCGACTGCTTCTCGGCTCTGCCCGCTGAACCGTGCCACCAGCTCCACACCTTTAGCTACCTCACCCAGGCTAGCTTGCGATACCCGGCCACTTGCCACCAGCGTTTCCATGGTGCTACGCATGTCGCCCACCTGTCCATGGATCTGCGCTGACGCTTCCCGCGCCATCTGGTTCAGCTGACCCGACACCAGCCCTGCTGCATTGCCAGTCAGGGTCAAGGCATCCGCTTGCCGCTGCGTCTCCGCTGCCGCAGCCTTCGCAATCACCACATAAGCCGCCAACCCAGCCGCCAGCACGCCCACCGCCGTGCCGGCGCCCGCATACGATCCAGCCATCTGCGACACCGCAGCCCCCGCCCGCTCGCTCAGCTCCCGGTTCACCCCCAGTCGATCCCCCAGGGCGGTTGCCGCTTTCTCCATCTTGCCGGTGGACTGCACCACATCCGCGGCCACGGACTGCGTATGCTTGGCAGCATCGCTCAGATCAGCCTTGTACTGGCGGTTTTCCGCCACCAGCCGAATCACCATTTGCGCCAGGTTCATGCAGCGGACTCCCTGATCGCTTCGGTTTGCGCCTTCAGTGCACCCCGTTCACACAGACGCAAATCGTCCAGCAAGGCGCGCCGCAGCCTACGCGCAATGCCCCGCATGCTCATCTCCGATTCGATCTGATTCGACGGCAGGCCCACCAGACGCGGCACACCCATGCCAGGGGCGGCATAAGTCCATTGCGTCTCCAGGCCCAAAAAAAACATCACACTCTCCCAGTTATCGGCATACACCTCAAAGTCTTCGTCTTCCACGGCATCGGTCTCGGCCCAAGACGCCGCCACCTCGGCTATCTGCTCCTCTGTGGCCCCTGTGCGGCGCATACCATCCAGCACGTTCTCATCCACTTGAGGGCGTTGCGGGCGGATCGGCCCATGCCCCAGCGCAAACCAGGCCGCACCCGCCTCAGTTAGTTTTTTGCTTTGGTACCGTTCACTGCCGACCAAAAGGCCTCGCAAATCGCCAGCGGGGTAGGCTCAATGCTAAGGATGGCATCCAACTCTTCGGGGCTGAAAGGCACCTTTTCGCGCGTATCAGCGTCGATCAGGTCCCACCCCACCAAGCGGTCTCGCGCCAGATCGTCAGTCGTCAGCTCGGCCAACGCTTTGCGCTCATCATGGGTAGGCCGTTTGAATTTGCCAACGAACGTGTTCTTGTCGAACGCCCCTTTACCGTTGGGCACATTGACTGTCACCAAAGCCGTAAAGGTTTCTTCGGTACTGCGCTTAAAAGCCATCGTCTTCTCCGATTAAAAACAGGGACCGCGCCATCAGCGGTAAATGATCACCAGCTCATCGTTGCCGGTGTTCGGGTTCAGGCTAAAACTCAGATTCGCCATGGCGACCGAGTTGTCATCACTGATCGTGGGTTTTTGGTTGACCTGCAACTTGGGCGCGGCCAACTCAACAATGTGTCCGGCAGTCGTACCGTGCACCACAGACAATGCGCCCTCGGTACCATTCACCACCAACCCGCCCAAATCCATCACGCCAACGCCTGGGAACTCGAACACCGCCTGTCCAGTAGGTTTGCGGTCCGGGCTCGCAGCCCCACCGCCGCCAATCAAGTCTCGATAGGCCAGTGCATTGCCCAGTGCAATACTGATGCTTTGCGTCACACAAGACACACCAAACAAGGTGCTGGTCGGCGTGTTCAGCTTGCCCACCGTCTTGGGCTTCATAAAGCCGCTGTAATCCACCCCGGTCGGCATACTCACATCGGTGGCCGGGCTGTATTCACCCAGCGCCTTGAACTTCAACACGGGGATCTGCTTGGCTGAAAGCTCCAAGCTGACATCGCATTTAGCATCGGTAAGCTTGAACAGCACGCCGTCCAGGTAGCCGTAAAACGTCAGCCATGGTTCACCCGAGCTAACCACTTGGTAAGTGGCGCTCACCCCGGCAGAAAGCGTTTCACTAAACCCGCAGGCTTTCAGCAGAGGTGCATGTTTGGGCGCTGTGCCAGCAGCACCGCTGCTCGCCAACTCCACCTCAAACTCAAGTGTTCTGTGCACACCGACTGCCAAACTGCCTGCATTTCCCTTGTAGGGGCGAATCAATGTTCGCTCGACAAACTCAGCATCCACCACACTGGGCGTTTGGCTGCGAACCAAAATCGCATTTGCGCCCGCCGTCGGCACGCCAGGCGTACCAAGTGCACTTTGCGCCACTGCCAGCAGCAGCATGTTCTTCATCGACTTGGACATGATCTTTCCTTTAAATGTCTGTAGGGGTTAAGCTCACTCAGTCGCGGGGCGACGAATGCCGGTGTAAGGGTCGCGCACATAGTCCCCGCCCTTGCCAGTGAACTCATCCGGTGGCCAGCCACCCTCTGGCACAGGCAGGGGGGTTCTTGCCTCGGTCTGTGCATCGGCGGCACCCTGACCTGTGACACCCCCCACCGCTTCATCAGCCGTGGTCGATTGCGCAGCTACTTTTGCCATCACATTTCCTTTCAAGGGCGCACCGTCAGCGCCAAAGTCACCCACCCATACGGGTGTTCCAGTTGCCTGCTTTGGGCAAAATCGCCCGGCTCAATAAAGTCAACCCCCGGGTGCACCGTGGGTGCATTCACCCAGCCCAGCACGTCCCGCAGCAGCGCCAGCTCCGCGCTCTCCACCGCCACGGCCTCCGCCGCTTCAGCCACCTGCACAAAGCCCACCACCCGCACATTCAAGCGGCCCAGTTCACCCTCGCGGCCTCGGTAATTCGCAAACTGCCCGCCGCCCTCGCTCACTAGGCAGATCACCCCCGCCGTCAAGCGGGTAGCCGTCTCGTTCGCCGGGTCCACCAGGCTGCGCTGCACATGCCTTCCCGGCAACTGCGCCGCCAGGCTGGCCACCATCGCCGCCAGGGCTGCATCAAAGTCCGTCATGCCACACCCCCGCTGTTTGCTCCGCCTGCTTGGCCAGCCGCTGCGACTGCCGCTTTCACCGCAGCTTCAAGTTTTGCGATGACTATTGGCTGAAACTCTTCAAAAGTCGGCTTCACAAACGGCTGCGCCGCCACGCCCTTGTGCCGGATGTGCCAGGCCAATCCCTCGTAGCGGTCGCGCAACTCCAGGTCACGCATCACCGCCTTCATCGTGTTGCTGGCTGGCTTGCGCTGCCCCTTAAAAACAGTGCGCTCCAACCATTCCTTGATCGACGCTGCAGCCGGGTCCGTCCACTTGGGCAACCCCTTCCCGCCAGGCTTGATGCCCTCTTCTTGATAGATGCCATATACCGATCCGACGCGCACTTCTCGCACTAATTCAGACGGCGCATAGTCCTTGATTGACTCGACCAGATGGCTTTGAAACTTGGGCGCTCTTGCCTTCATAGCTACAGTTATTCGTGCAGCCAAGTTCGTCAGTTCGTCAGAAACCGACTTGGGCACACCTGTAGCCAGCTTGTCCAGGCTCACCATCACCTCGCGCACATTCACCGTGGCAGCCATCAGCGCGCCTCCTTGAACGTGGCCAAAAGTTGCTCATGCAGCGCAGCCGGTGTGCTGTTCCTGGCCGTGCCGCTCAAGCCATCGCGCAGCTGCACTGGCTTGCCCGCATTGCGTATCGCCAGCTCGCGCATCGCCTCCACCTGGGCCCGCAGCATCAGCAGGCCACGGTCAGCGGACATCACCGTGGTGTCGGCGGCCAACACCCCCAGCACGTGCAAACCAAAGTACCAAAACGCAAAGCTCGATCCCAGCGCCGCCACATGCGCCACGCTCGGGGCCGGTTCAAACGCCAATCCCCAGCCGCCATCGTTCACCGCAGACACCCGGGGCAGTGCACCGGGGTAACCAGGCTCCCACGGTTTCAACTTGCAGCCGTCGCCCCACAAATGCGTTTTGTAGGCGGCAAAATCAGGGTACGCCGCCAAGCTGTACCGGGCGGTACCCACCACCAGCATCACGCTGCCCAGCCGGGTACGTGGCCGCTTGAACTGCATATCCGGCAGTGCCTGCGCCAAAAACCGCACAAAGTCCGCATCGTCCGGGCTATCAAACACGCGGGCGCTGTCATGCAGCGAAACCTTCAGGTCCGCCACCAAATCCGCCAGAGCCATCGTGCCAGCCATGATTCGCCTTAAACCGCGTCGCCCGATCCAACACCGGTCGCATCAACAGGCGCAGCACCGTCATCGCCAGTCGCACCGGTAGCTACGTCGCTGTCGCCAGCTGTCTGGCCAAGGTCGCCCCCGGCATCCGCCTGTTGACCGTCAATCACGGCCGATGCACGGCGCAAACGCTCAGCTTCCACGGCCCGTTGAATCGTCACACGGGGGTGACTGCGCTCAGCCTCCAGCGCGGCCAGCCGCATCAAAGCCTCGGTGTCCAGGTCCGCCAGGGCGGCAGTCACCCTATCCACATTGCCTTCCAGCAAGTCCAGCAAGTCCGCCTCTGTCAGGCCTTCGCTCTCGGGTTCTTCAGCAACGGGCACAGGCACTTCCCGGTGCTCAGCAGGTAACTGCGCTTCGTCAATCTCCCGACCTTCACCAGGCGGGATCATCTTGCCGCCCACATAGATCATGTGGTCAGTGGTGTTTTCTACGTACTTTTTAGGCATGGTGTGCTCCGGTAACCGCTTGCCGTCTCACCCCACCGGCACGCAAGGCCGGTGGGGGGTCTACAGTCGCGGGGGGTTATTCCTTAGCGAGACACCCGGCCCGTGGCGCTGTACAGCACCACACTGGTCAGGCTGTTTTTCAGCATCGTTGGCGTCTGGCTCACGATGTACTGGGTGCCAAAGCCCTCCAGCGCATCAATGAACTGGCCTGTTGAGTTGCGCGCCTGCTCCAGCTGGTTCATGGCAAAGGGCTTCACCATGCGGAATCGTGTATTGCCGCGCTCACCCACCAGAATGCGGGTGTCACCCATCATCAAGCCTGGGGCAGTGATGTTGAAGGAAGGCATCGCCTTCACCGTGCCCACACTGCCATCTGCCGCCAAGCCGGTCGCCACACGGGCACTGTTGGCCGTAAAGCTGCGCGCCTGGCTCAAAGCGTTGTCCACAGCCGCAGACATCAGCAGCATATTGGGGTTGTAGTAACGGTCAGAACCAATCACCGCCTTGCGCCCGCCAATCACCGTCAAGAGTCGGTCATAACGATCAGCCAGCGCCTCATTAGCCACCGCATCGGTGTCAAACTTCACTACATTGGTGGTGTAGCTGTACGCAACCGTCAGCGCCCAGCCACTGGTAGGAACCACAGGCGCCCCGGTCTCGCTCACAAAACGCAGCTCGCCCAAGTTGTAGTCCATCGTCCAGTAGGTGCCAGCAGCCAACGCACTGCCATCGGCATTCACCACAAACTCATTGCGCGCCACGCTGTTCAGCGTCACGGTAATGGGGTTGGACGTGTTGCCCACCTGAGAGCCTTTCAGGTCAAACACCTTGCGCGGCTTCACCACCGGGAACTTGCTGGTCACAAACACCGTCTTGGTGCCATTCACATCGCTGGTCAGCGTGTCGGTAATGGTGACCACCCCGGCTTCATCGCTGCTGCACAACATCTCGTTCATGTTGATAGCTTCGGTGTCTTCACCCACGATGCGAATGATGTTACGCACGTTTTCGGCCACGGGGTCGAAGTCAATCACGCTATTACTCATCAGCAGCTGCATTTCAGCGGTGAGCTTCATGCCAAGTTTTTGCGGCAAGGGGCGGGCCTCTTCCGAAGTCTGGATAACACCCGCATTGCGAATACCCTGCCCCTCGTAGCGGCGAAGTGCAGAAGCACCCGCAGCGCTGGTATCGCGGTAGCTGTAAGGCAGCGTAATCACTTCGGCAAAGGCAGCCGTGTTGGACTGCACCAGCGACAAACTTTGCAGGTTGTACAGCGCCTCCCGCAACACCGTGCGCTCGGCAATGGCAGGCACCTTTACATCGGCAATGCTGCCGGTACCGGCTGCCAGCGTCTTGTGTTCTTGAACCAGGCGGGCGCCGTTCTGCGCATCAAAGTGTGCCAGCGCCTTCATCACAAAGTTCTTGTTCACGTCCAGCAGACGCCCCCCCGTGCGCTTATAGCGTTCAGCATCGGCCATGCCTTCAAAGCCCAAGCGACGGTCAATCGTGCCCTGCAAGCTGTTCACATCGCTGTCACCAATCACCTCAATGTGCACAGATCCACCGGGCGCGTTGTAGCCCAGCGTCGTCAGCTTTTTGGCCGCGCTCATCTCTTGGGCACGCTTCACCTGCATGGCGGCCAAGGCCTTCACCTGCTCATCGGTGCTGGCAGCGGTCACCAATGGGGCCATCTCATTGGCCAAGGCCTTCACGCCGTCTGCCGTCAGCGTCTTGTCGCCCTCGGCAATGGTGGTGCTCAACAGGGTCAATCGGCTGGCCAGGGTGGCAGCTGCCTCGCGCTGGGCAGTGTCACGGTCCGCCAGCGCCTTGGCCACAGCCGCGCCAACGTCAACCGTTTGTCCAGCAGGGGCAGCCAACTGGATCACCACTTGCTTGGGGTCAGTCCCCGCAGCGCTCAGCGCCTTGATCTGGTCCGCCACCGCCTTGCCCGTCGCTTCCCAGGTAGCCATCACCGCCAATGCTTTCACCGCATCAGCGCCCGCCTCATCAAATTGCTTCTTGGCCTCAGCCAGCAATTTGGTCACGGTGTCGTCAGACAAGCCCATGGCCAACAGTTTGGCCTTCAATTGTTCAAGGTAGTTCATGTTCGTCAGTTCTTTAAGAAGTTGGGGAGAGATGGCCACGCGCACATCGGGGCCGTGGTCGGTGTCGCTTTCACTCAGTTGCACCGGGTCCAGGTGCTTGATCACGGGTCGCGTGGTCAGCCCGGCACCCATCAGCACACATCCATGCGCCAACTGCTTTTCGTTGTCCACAAAGTTTTCGGAATACTCCGCACTCAGGTAGGCAAAGCCGCGATCCTTCACAGCAGACAGGCCGTAGTCCGTCCACTCCACCAGGCCGCGCAACTTGTTGCCCTCCACAGCCAGCTTCACAAAGCGGCCTGCAGCACCATCGCCGGGCTTATGGTTCACATCAAGAAAGATGTCCTGCCCCAGCGTGCGCTGGTTAAAGTTCTTCACCATATCGGCCAGCTGCGCCAACGTGATGCTGAACTGGCCATAGCGTGGGTCGCTGAAATCCCCCGTCCGGGTAATCGTCACCCACGACTGACGGGCACCCTCGGCCAACTCGATAGCCGAAGAGTAAAACCGCACCAGTCCAGGCACAGCCCCCTCAGACAAGAGCAAACGCCGCCCAGCAGCCCCTACCAGGGCGCAGACAGCCAAGCCAACAAGATTCCGCTTCATGACACTCCTAAAACTCAGGGACAAACCCAAGATCAGGACTGCATGATTCCGCTATTCAATTTGCAAAAAAAGGGGGGGTATTTGGCACCAGGGTAGCGCCATTTAGGAGGTGCAAAAGTTAAGTTGTCCCGGCCCATCGCGCAGTAGACCGGGACATGGATTGAACCAGAAATCAGGGAGCGACGGTAGCTCCACGCGCAGCGCGCAAACCGTCCACCACATTGGCCATGCGCTCATTCACGCTCTCGACCAGGCCGACAAAAAGCCCAGCAGACAGCGGGTAGTCAGGCGCGCATCCATTCAGCAGCTC
>ERZ724509.81-NODE-81-length-42563-cov-8.427731_pt1 | contig 42563 bp, 56 predicted proteins | sample MGYA00376042_ERZ724509 | MGnify/ENA primary metagenome ERZ724509 (study PRJEB28724, sample SAMN07190887) | wastewater metagenome | isolation source: effluent of sewage treatment plant in Hong Hong | place: USA: Christiansburg, Virginia | collected 2016-03-01 ...
CCCTGGGCGCCGGCCGGGGGGGGGTGGGTTCTTTGGGACAGCAGATCGCTGGATCAAATGCGCTGAGAGTGCATGAGATGCATAGAAGGTGGGTAGGCATCAATCACGAGGGAGGGTATGGAGATGAGTGAGGGTCGGATTGTTGGTAGGCAGAAAGTGGCCATGAGTAGGCAGAAATGTCTTGACGCAGGTACGTGACCCATGAGACAACCGATGCATGGAACCCATCACACCGAAGACAAGTACCGGCATCGACGCATCCGACATCGACCGCTACCCCTACCAAATGGGTCGCGTTTGCTACCGTGGCAGCGACCGACCGAAGCAACTGCGAGCAGAGCTGTTGCGCGAGGGATGGACCGAAGCAGACCTGCCCATCATCGACCGTCGTACCGGCGAGAGGATCTGACCATGCAGTTTGACGAGCGATACAACTACCCAGGTAGCTACCATCGGTGCCTGTCCGATGGCAGGATCGGCAAGTGGACGCGACAGGGTTTCAGGATCGGTAGTGCCGGAGACGTCATCGACTACCGAGCGAGTACTAGTCACGGCAAGTACGACAGTGGCATGGCGGAACTGTTGGACATCCTGGGACTCGACTACTGCGATGAGGATGCAGGGTCGGTGGAATGGGACGTCCATGTCATGCGCTTCGGCAAACGTCTCCTGTTCACCGACGACCGCGGTTTCGTTTGGTGCGAGAAGCGCACCACAGAGGCAGAAGCCAAAGAGGCATTCGAGAAGGTGGAAACCGCCTATGGGGAATGGGCGGACGAAACCGACGATGCCGATGATGTGGTGGACAGTCTGTGCGCTACCCATCAGATGCCACATGTGACCGGTGGATTTGAGTGCGAGTTGTTGGCACAAGATCTGCTGTACGGCGATGGCGATGCTTTCGGCAACGATGGGATGTGCCAGTAATGCGATGGGTCAAGCGGTACAACGTCAAGCGCGCGCAGGTTGTGCGCTACTTCGGAAACAGGACAATCGTCGGCAACAGTGCCGACACAGTGAAAGGGCTATACCGATGATGCGAGATGGGCAAGAGATGACAGTCGCGCAGAAGGCTATGCGACTGATTGAGGCAGCGTATGGGCAGGATTGGTGCAACGATGGTGTCGTGACAGACGTTGCTGATGGGTACAGCGAACCTGGATACCGGATGACCCGCGATGATGGTGTCATTGTATTTGGTGACTGGAATGACAACGATACGCGCCGATGGGTGACAGATCCCGACACGCGCGAGATGGTCAAGGTCGGACCGATGCCAACCAAATCCGACACGCGACCCAGTAGGTTGGCCAACGCACTTGAGTACATCGGTGCTGATATCGAGTGGCTGGATGAATGGACGCGGTGTATTGAGTGCTACAAAGCACTTAGGACAACGGCAGATAGCTACATGTGGCGCCTGTCTGGCGCGTGGGTCGATGGTGAAGGGTACATATGCTCTGAGTGCCTGTCGGAAGACATGGATACCAGTTTGGAGCAGTACCACAACAACGCGGACACGGCTGTTACCTGGTGTTCGGCGCGTGAGATGCGCGACGCGGGCTGGACGCAATGGGAACCAGGCGACGAGCAGCGGTATGAAACCGGATGGCACGCGGGGCAGGATGATGACCCGAAAACAGTGCTAGCGCAGATCCGACGCGTGCATCCCGATGAGGATGATGTCCCCGTTGTCTTCCTGTTGGATGAGGCATCGCAGTTCTACGTGGGTTGGTCTGCATGGACCAAAGATGTCCGAGATGCCGACGATGATGCCGATGATGATGCCGATGATGTGGAGGCAGGACAGTGAAAGCTAACAATCCAACAGTGACAGTGGGCTACGGATGGACAGCTAGTGCGTTCGAGCACGCGCTAAACCACAACCCAGGCAGCTATGTAGTCGTGGAGGAACGCGAGTACCGATGTGGTCTCGTCATGCAAGTGGTCAAGTCAACCCATGCCAGTAGGTATGGGACCGATCGGTATCACGCCATCATTTGGTGTCGGGACTACGGATGGGTATCTGGGTTCGCACATCGGGAGATTTACAGTCCTGCCGATAAGAGTGCCCTAGTTCGTAGTGCACTTTCGTCGGAATGGTGGGCGCGATGTGTGAAACGATGGGAAGTCAAAGCAGCCGGGACGTCAACTAGCTAGGTTGTTGGGCTAGTCCGCAGACATCGGTTAGACATCGGTGTCTGTCATTAACCCAACAATGAAAGGCTAGACAGCTATGGACATCACAGAGTTTCCGATGTGTCTGCGAAACCACATGTTCGACAACGAACCAGGAACAGCAGCTCAATTCCTTCGGTCCAACAATCTTGTGATCATGGAATGGGCCAAGAATCCCGATTCACCATCGATTACCAGGAGTGAGCGCGCAATCCTGAGTCTCGCATCTGGCATCCACAGATTCGTCATGTCAAACAAGCACATCGGCACTACCGGACAGGGGAACGACTACTACGCAACAGAAATCGTGGAGTCTCTGTGCAGTGCGTTTGTGGATGCCTTGAACTACGACCTTGGTCGTTTGGATGGTGCGATCCTGTCCGAATGGGTTTGCACACTGCACAAGGCAACTACTGGGGAGGACATGTGATGCGCACTGTTACCGGCAGGCTCACCAGCAAAGAACGTGTCGACACGTCGCGCAATGGCAATCCGCGATGGGACATCACAATCAACGATGGGACCACCTACGGGACCACCTATCGCACAATCGTGGATGGCAGTGTCGGTTATGACGTGGGCAACTACCGGCAGGGAACCATGGTCGTGTTGACACTCGACAAGCGCGACCGCGTGCAATGGATGAATCGTGCGGACGATGAGTGAGGCACTAGAGCTGCCGACACTCCATCTCCCGATAGCAGCTCGCAGAGTCGTCTACCGGCGCGAGCATCTGAAACTGCAAGGCATCCACGGTAGGTATGGGGTCAACAGTCTTGTGCCTGGGTCCGATGCTGCCAGGCTGGAACAATGGATGGCAGATCAGTACCGACAAGATGTTGCCAAGCGTGCCAAGCCAGTACGTGAGCCGATAGCCGTCGATGACAAGCCGGCGCGCGAGTGCCGACGGTGCCATGGACCGATAGAACGTCAAGTGTCGGCAGGACGTCCAGCAGTACGGTGCCAGGACTGTCGAGATGCGATAGCTGGGGGAGCATCGGTGGAGATGCCAGACGCGGCGGGGGACGCAGTAGACGATTAGGGCGATGGTCTAGGGGCCGGCACCGATTATCGGTGCCGGCCCTAGTTGTCGTTGCCATGGTCAACGGTAGGCACAGCTCTAGACCATCGCGCCCATGGGTCGACCAGTCGCGCCCATAGGTCAGGACAGGACACCAGGACACCAGGACACTCGACACCATATCGCGTCTTCGGTACCTGTATCGTCCCCTACTGCGTCGATGACGGTCGGCCGGTACTAGGCACCAGGAAGGACCCCACAAGCCAACAGGAACGAAACCAGCAGGGTATCAGGCGACATGACGTTTCATGTCATCTCGCGCATGGCAGGACGGTAATCGGCAGAATTCACCGACGAAATGGGGGTGGTGAAAGATAGTGGAAGCGGGGCGAACCCCCCACACCATTGAAATAGATATTGACAGGCATGATATGATGATCGTAGAGATCAACTCGACACAGGAGAGATAACAAATGGTTGAAGTGAACCAGCTAGAAAAGATCGAAGCTCTGTTGAGGAAGGCAGAATCAACAGAATTTCCTGAAGAGGCACAAGCCTTGACCGCCAAGGCTGAAGCCCTGATGACCAAGTGGGCGATTGACGCTGCCATGCTCCGGCAGGCTGACACTACTGTGAACGTGGCAGAACAAGTCACCAACGTGGAAATCATCGTTTGGTCTGGCCCCACGCTCGCCCCACTCGCCATGTTGCTGTACCGCATCGTGGACGCCCACAACGCACAAAGCGTGTACTGGGACTCCCGAGAGTGGAACGAAGGCAAAGGCAAGACGATGAAGTGCCGGCGCTACAAGATCTACGGGATGCCTGAATCGGTACAGGCAATCCAGATGTTGTATGCGAGCTTGCAGATCCAAGCTGCCAACGAATACGCCAGTGATGAAGTGCAGAGGGAGCGTCCCCCTGGTCGTGGCCCAGGATTCAAGAACAGCTTTATGACCGGGTTTGCTGTCGGCATCGGTCTCAGGTTGAAGGAATCCCGACAGGCTGAAATCCAGTCATCTGGCAGCACGGCACTGGTGTTGGTCGATGAAGCTGCGATCGTCAAGACAGTGTTCGAGTCCACTCACACCAATCTCGGCAGAGCACCATCACTGACCGGTGGGCAGAACGGCAGTGGGTTCGGAGCCGGCATGGCTGCATCAGAGCGAGTCAGCTTGGGTGGTGGACAGATCAACGCCTAAACCCCAGACGCGCTAGAGGCCCACCACCGGGACAGGAAACCGGTGGTGGGCCTCTTTGCGTTCCCGTCGGTACCCATGAACCCTAGGGAAGTGGCCGGCGAGCTGCCAGCGCCCGAGTGGGCACAGGGGCGGCGGCGCTCAGCAGGCCGGGGGGTGGGGGACACCCCAGAGGTACTGTCGCACGAGCTGGCGTAGACGTGTCAAGCGAAAGTTTGGTGACCGTATGCGGCCAGCACGAGAGGGATCGAGAGTGCACGACGTCTCAAAGACCGCTAGGGGTCAGTCCGCCTTGCCGCAAATTCCCTATTGCCGGAAGTCCAATCCGGCAATAGATAATTAGCCTCAGGCGGTCTAACCACTTACGGTCAAACCTACCACTTGACGGAAAGAAATCCTGGGAGTAGACCGTTCCCCCATGACAACCGCCGAATTCAACCCCTATGCGGAAGCACTAGCCCAGGAGTATGACGAGGTTCGAGCCGGCAGGAAGGCGCAACGTAAGCGCACAAATGAGTTCGAGCTGCACGTCAAGTTGGCATACGACAACGAGGTCATGTCTATGCGGGAGCTGGAAGACGCTCTAGGTATCCAACAGGGGTCGGTGTATCGCATCATGCGAAGGGCAGCGAAGCGTCAAGATGACAACAGCGACGAGTGATGGTGGACAAGAGGAAAGCAACGTCATTGACTGGAACAAGTTCAGCGGGAAGGGGGGAGGGAAGCGGGAGCGACGGGTACGCGGGGACGCGACGGTACAGGACCCCGTTGTCAGTAGAGACAGCGACCCAGTTCGTAGGGCGATAGAGAGCGGGGCAGACCCAGACAAGTTCTATCTGGCTAGTGCCGATAGCAAGGGGCACCAGTACCAGATAAAGAACGTGAACGTGCCCCAGGGCCTCGGAGCAGCGATCGCAGAGGTGCGGGAATACTTCCCCGAGTACCGCAGTGCACAGGATTTCGTCCGTGACGCCATCATGCACAGGTTGATGTACCTCAGGGACCGAATCGATAGCGGGGAACTCACCGAGTTGATGGTCATCGAGCAGATGCGGGCCAAGGTTGAGTACAACCGATTGATGATGGGACAAGCCAAGAGCACGTATGAGGAGACCGTCTCGGCGTGCGTGCAAGCGCTAGAGGTGAAGGACTACAGGAGACTGGACAAGGTCCTGCAAACCATCGATGACCTGTTCCACGAGCTGGATGACCGAGACCCCTATCTTCGGGCATATGTGGAACTGTTCAAGAAGTACGGGGCAGAGATGAAGCGGGCACGAGACAGCGGGGCATACGCAGATGGACCGGTCGTGCAGGCAGTCGACTGGAACCAGATGCGCGGTAGCGGGATGAAGGACTAGAGAGGTTTAGACAGGACATGATCCCAAACAGCAATACCCTCATCACCTTAGAAGGGAATGGTGATAGTTATGCCCACTTCAACTTGTGGGACTACGAAGCCGATCGTGTATTGGCAGCCTCGGTTGCCGAAGACGGCTCGCGCTTCGCTGCGGAGGAAGGTGACGGAAGCCGTGGAGATGGTCACGACGCCGGCACCCACTCCGATGCCAGGCCAACTGTCGATGTTCTAGGACTGTTGGAGCAGTGGCGCAATAAGCCAGAGTGGGTGAAGGGGTACAGGGACCATCAGGTGGATGCCGTTGGTGCGTGCCTTGAAGCCTATGGTCGGGGTGTCAAGGTGGTCATACTTGACGCCCCGACCGGCTCCGGTAAGACACTCATCGGGGAGATGGTCAGGGCAATGGGAGGATTGAAGGGCCTGTACGTGTGCTCAGGGAAGCAGCTACAGGACCAGTTCATGCAGGACTTCCCCTACGCCAAGGTGCTGAAGGGCAGGAGCAACTACCCGACAGTGGGGATGCCATACCCAGAGTTCTCCGCTGCTGATTGTGTGGGGACGACCGGCGAGGATTCGAGCTGTCACCTGTGCCCCAGCATGCGGGCGTGTAGGTACGTGGTGGCCAAGCGGGAAGCCAAGGAAGCCGAGTTGGCGGTCCTCAATACCACCTACCTACTCACCGAGGCCAACGGCCCTGGGATGTTCTCCAAGCAACGGTTCGCGGTCATCGATGAGTGCGACATGCTCGAAGACGAATTGATGCGATTCGTTGAGTTTAGGGTGTCCGAGGGCATGCTGAAAGAACTGGGCGTGGAAGGGCTGAAGAAAGGCGTCCACAAAGCCACCATCAAGACGTGGATGGAAGACATATTGCTGCCCGAGTTGGCCAGCCGCATGGAGGAACTGAAGGACGCCATTAGCGATGAGATGAAGAAGAAAGCCAAGACGTATGAGCGCATGTGGTATCAGGGGAAACGGGTCGCGGAAACCGTTGAGGATGAGAACTGGGTGCGGGACTATGAGACGCTGGGATTTGGTGACCGGGCACGGGAGACCGACGCGTTCATCATGCGGCCGGTGACGGTTGGGCGGGACGGACAATGGGCTCTGTGGCGCCACAGTCAGCAGTGGCTCGTCATGTCCGCTACGATTATCTCGGCTCAACAGTTCGCTCGGGATCTTGGGCTGAAAGACGGCGAATGGGAAGTGGTGAAGGTCCCCATGACCTTCCCCGTCGAGAACCGACCAGTGGTGGTGTACCCAGTCGCCAACATGACGTACAAGACAGAACAGCAGGAGCGACCCAAGCTGGCCAAGGGGCTGGTGCGGGTGCTCAACATGCACGGAGACGACAATGTCCTGGTTCACACGAACAGCTACAAACTTACGGAATGGCTTTACAACCAGCTCGTATCATCGTCTGGGGTGCAAGATCCGTCGCGCATCATGCACTACCTCTCGGGCCGTGATCGAGATAGCGTCCTGCAACGGTTCAGGCAGAAAGGTGGTGTCCTTCTCGGCCCTTCCCTTGACCGAGGCATCGACCTTCCGGGGGACCTATGTCGGGTCATGGTGGTTGCCAAATGCCCCTACCCGTCGTTGGCGGATAAGCAAGTCTCAACACGGCTACATACTCCTGGTGGGCAAGTTTGGCTGGGCGTTAAGACGGTACGCACCATCGTCCAGATGACCGGGCGGGGGGTCAGGAATAAGGACGACCACGCTGTCACCTACATCCTGGACAGCCAGTTCGGGAAGAACGTATGGGGCAAGCACAGGGTCTTGTTCCCCGACTATTGGCGGGATGCCGTCGATGAGGGGGTGAACAGCGAGTATGCAGCAGCACTAAGGAGGGGGACATGAACGAGGTAACAGATTTCATCCCAGCAATTGCTGGACTGATTGGCTTCACCATCGGATGGTGGATAGCCGGTAAGGTCCGAGAGCGACGCTGGAAGAAAGTGTTGGACCAACAACCACAACGAAAGGCAAGGCAATGAGCGCTGAAACTTACGAGGAAATCGACTGGAACGAACTCTCCAGCGGACTTCCCGACGACATGGATGGCACCATCACGGAGCCCATCTTCAAGTTCGACAGCGAGTACACCAACAACGAGGGAGAGCATCCCCTCCTGTTGGTCTTCACGCTGGTGGACATCTCCGGTGAGCAGGAGCCCAACGTGATGAAGTGCTCGATGGGCAAGGGCTGGGAGCCCGTCGACAACGGCCGGGGCATCCGTCGCGCCGACGGCAAGCCGGCCAACTTCAATGGCAGTTCAGCAGTGGGGTTGATCCTGAAGGAGCTGCGCGACCACGACGTCAACATCAACGAGGTCGTGCAGGCCCAGGGCGCCATCCCCACCACCGTCGACTTCTGGGACGGGCTCACCTGCTCCTGGAAGCGGAAGACCATCAAGTACGGTGGTGAGATCGGGGACAAGGAGAAGCTGCTCCCCACGGGTCTACTGGGCACCAAGCAGTCGACGGCCAAGGCCAAGCCGGCGGCGAGTGCTGCGAAGAAGGCTGCTCCCAAAGCTGAGGCCGCGAGCAAGCCGGTCGCCAAGAAGGCTGCCGCGAAGAAGGCCGTCGCTGCCGCCCCCGAGCCCGAGCCCGAACCGGAGCCCGAGGTGGCTGCCACCGAGGCCGGTGACTTCGGTGGGTTCGGCATCGACGCCGTACTCGCGAACAGCATCTACGACATCGCCATGCAGTCCGATGACGAGGATGCGTTCAAGACGGCCTGCTATGAGCAGATCCCCGAGGCCACGACCGACGCCGACGTGATGGCGGCGATCGAAGACACCGGGGATGGGAGCATCTGGGCACAGGCTGTCGCCGACTACGAAGCATCACAGGCGTAGTCAGCGCAGGTCAGTGGGGGTGGGGGTCGGTTCTCGGAGGATTGAGAATCGACCCCCACTAAGGGCAGGAAGAGAAATCTACAGGATCAGGGTTGACGTCTAGGAGGGGGGTGGTTATGGTGGTCCACATCGAGCCGGCAACAACGCCAGCAGAACCCCCAACAGGAGAACCGATCACCATGACTGCCACCCCTGCCAAGTCCGTCGCCAAGAAGTCCGTCGCCAAGAAGGCTGCTGCGAAGCCGGCCCAGGTCGAGACCGCCGAAGACATCGTGGCGGATGCGGAAACCGAGGCCACGGAGACCCAGACCGCTGCCGAGAAGGCCCGCATCATGCCGACCGCGGTGTTCGAGGTGTTCGACCCCAGCGACATCCCCGCCAACCCCAAGCGCCAGGTCCGTGAGGGGTTCGGCACCAGCAAGTGGGTCGGCACGCTCACCAAGGTGCAGAACGAGGCCCAGCCGAACACGCTCGCCAAGGTGTTCGAGTACAACGGCCCGACCGGTGGCCGGCTCGCCCAGAAGAACCTCGAAGACAAGGTGGCCGAAGGCAACTCGCCGTTCCCCACCATCGACGGTGAGGTCTGGTTCACCCTCGTGCGCCGCTACGACGTCGATGTCAACGGGAAGGCCGAGCGCCGGTCGGGCATCTGGATCGGCCATGGCGAGGTCGACGGTGTGCTGGCCGGCGTGGACGGCATCGTGCTGATGGTCAAGTCCGATGACGTCGACACCGAAGGTGAGGGTGACGGCGATCCCTACGTCGATGGCGACGACACCGAGGACACCACCAGCGAGTGACATGAGCTGGGAGACCAGCACAACCAGCAAGCGGAGGAATCATCCCCCCGCACCTTGGGAAACCGGGGTGTGGGGGGATATTCCCGTATCTAGGACCAGGGAACAGGAGAGGGAAATGGGAGATAGCAGGATGGTTGTGGGGGTCACGAGCACCCCCAGTACGGCAGTCGGATGGTCACCGATCAACGACTGGATCGACAGGCACGGGACACGGGACACTGGACAGCGTGGAACCGGATGCCGGCGCCGCGACGCTGCGGGTGGAGACGTACCCGCTGTTCATCATGTGTCGAGCGAGGGGGACACTGTGAAGGGGCCATTGGGTCTCTACTCGCTGTCACAGTGGCCCGAGATAATCCAGGAGCGGGCACGGATGCGACGAGAGGCGCCGCCTCCGCACCCGATTGGGAGCGACAACGGGCTGGGCATCGGACAGGGTACGGGGGTCCCTGGCCGGCGCTGGCTGGGAACCGAGATGGTTATGGATGATGCCCGGTACGTTGATGCCGGACACTGGAAGAGGAGTGTGTGCTAATGCCCATGGTTGGTGGTACTCAGGGTGAGGTGGTTATCCCCGATGTTGCTGAGGCGATCGTCGCGTATCGGGCATGGAGGATTGACGAGATACAGGGGTTGAGCTACCTCACGTCAATGAACAACCATAGCGGGACGGGGGAATACTGGTTGCCGGGGACATACAGGACGGCACTGTGTCACTGCGGTCACTACTACACGGGTTGTCCCTGTCCCGATTGTGAGAAATATGAGGCCACCATTCCCCATGACCCCTGCCCACAGGAAGAAAGTGATTGCGGGTTGTATGCCTTCAAGAACCTGGAGGTACTGTTCAACAGCTACCACGATGCTGAAGTGGTCGGTGAGGTGTGGTTGTGGGGTCAAGTCGTTGAGCACGACTCGGGGTACAGGGCAGAACACGTCGAGATAAAGACCCTGTACGTGCGGGTTGATGAGGATGGCAAATACGACAAAGGGAAGTATTACTCCCACAGTGCAACGGTAGAGGCTATTGCTGAACTGTACGAGGTAGACACTGAGGAACACAGTTGGGAGGAAGGCAAGCCTTGGGATCACTATCTATGGGCGACACGGGTGATGGCGCTGGTGGGCCAGACAATGGCACATCAGATATACGCGCCGAGTTCGGCGCGCGGACCTGCAGCTTGGTCGTTCTTCCAGATGATGAGCACTGCCAACCCACCTTTGCCCGGCCCACCCACCAAGCTGCTCACCCCCTGGAACGCTCGCAGTGCATTCAAGCCGACCAGCACCAAGGACATGACCAGTGAACAGGTGTTGAGGGACTGGGGGATGCTGCTGGACGACAATGGGGGCCTCAGGGGCGCTGAGAGCATGATGGCCAACGTGGAAGAACCCAGTGGGCCTGAGCGCGCCTTACAGGACATCATCACCAAGTTTGATGCCAGCCGGCCCGTCAGTGGTAGCTGGATCAAGATGGTGCAGAAGGAAGACAAGGCGCTGACGGATATTGGGGTCAGCAAGGCGTTGATCCTGCCGTCCGAGGTGCGATTGCAGGAACCCAGGACCGTGCCCAACTACGCCGCCAAGTTGAGGTTGAACCTTGACATGCGCTGGGCCGCGAGGATCACCAACTACGGCCCCCTGACAACGGGTGCGGTTCGTAGGCAAGCCAAGTTCAAGATCACCGACCTGAATATGAGCTAAGGAGATAGTCATGGCAGAAATTGGAGAGCCCAGCAAGCCAATCCAGGTGCCGGCACCACCCCATCGGGTACCCAAGCCGATCGTGGAGCCCAGTCCCACCAAGCCCATGCCTGTGGAGCCCATGAAGCCCATTGAAGTGCCGGTGGGTGTGTGATGGATGACGTGACAGGCGATACCCAGGAGACGGACGATTTGGTGGATGCGGCACTGGCAGCATTTCCAGGGAGTGTGGACGTGACAGACCAGTACGACAAGATGCAGGATGCGTTGGGGGATCACCGACCCAACGTGTACTGGGACAAGACGATCGGCAAGTACGTCTACCGGGCCTCAGCGTTAGGTGGATGCACCAAGGCCCTGACCATGACCAGACGCGGCATGGAAGGGGCCAGCACCCCACAGAAGATCCAGGACGCCTACGATGAAGGCATCGCAATGGAGAACGTCATCATCGCGAGGTTCAGGGAGGAATACGGGTTCACTGAGTTGAGCAGTACGGACCTGTTGCAGTACGGGGCGATTCACCCAACCACCAGGCAGTTGGAATGCGAGATAAGTGTGGGTAAGAAAGCTGTTGTGAGGGTCCACCCCGATGGGGTCGTCCAGAGCTACAGTACCGATGAGGCACTGCGGCGACTGGGGGTGGAAGTGGGCGACAGGTTTGTGTTGGAGGTGAAGAAGTTCAGCAAGGCCACGTACGCCAAGTGGAAGAACCACGGGTTTGACGGGTTCCCCTACTACGACTGGCAGTTCTCCATCGAGAGGATGGCCACCAAACTGCCGGGGGTTTATGTCATCGGGGTCATGCAGGACAAGGACGACAACCCCCATAAAGAGGGCAGCAAGGAAGCGGAGTTGTGGGAACCCACCATCGACTTCATCGATGTGAAGTTCTACCGCGACCCACCCCGGAAGTCACTGCGGGATGTTGTGCAACGGGTCATGGCGATTGAGAACACCGCCGAGAACCTGGAAGCCGGCGAAGGTGAAGAACCCGACTGCGAATTCAAGATGTACCCATGCCCCTTCTACGATACCGCCCACGATGGTGGTATCTGGCTGAAGGCTGGCGACGATGAGGAAGACGAGAAGTACAAGGGGGAGATTGCTGACTGGGGCAGCGACAACCAAGACGAGCGCAGTGGGAGGATTCGTCAGGCCATCACCAACTTGATGGTGGCACGGGCAGTGAGTAAGGATGCCAAGGCCAAAGAGGATGTTGCCAAGGCGGTGCTGGCAGAAGAACTACAAGGAGACAAGGGGGATTGGTGGAAGTGCGGCAGCTACGTGGTCAGCGTCGATGGCAAGGAAGGGAACAAGGACTACGCCAAGATGTTCGCTGCCATGGAGAAGGATGGGATTGACGTCGAGAAATACGTGGTACGGAAGCCAGGGTCAACGTGGATCGGCGTCAAGAACATGAAGGATGAAGTAAAGGCCGGCGTAACTGTCGATGATGTAGTCGACAAGATCGAGAAGGCAAAGAACGCACTACTCAGCAATGTCAATACCACCAACGTGGTGGAAGTTGACTTCACCACAAAGGCAGGTAGTTGAACATGGCAGCAGTCGTGAAGTGGCAGGCCCCCAGTCGTGCTCGGGAGCGTGTGCTGGCCTTCGGAATGGGGGGTGTCGGGAAGACCCTCGCCGGCATTCAGTGGGCAGAGAAGATCAACGGTGACGTGTGGATCATCGAAACCGACAACACGTATGACGAGATGTTGGAAGCCCACCCCAGCTTGGTTGTGTGTGAGGAATACCAAGTGGGTAGCCGGCGAAGGGATGATGAGTTCACCGACGAGAATGGAACTGTGCACCTGTTCCGCCCCAGGAAATGGGAAGACATCTGCTGGGCCATCAAAGAGGTGTGGGGCAGAGCGCAACGGTCAGACCTGATTATCTTCGACAACTCGACCATGCCGTGGGATGAGGTGCAGACGTGGTACGTCACCACCGCCTACGGGAGTGCTGTGGAAGACTTCATGGTGGAGGTGCGCCAGAAGCAGATCAAGACGGGGAACGCCAAGCACACCGCCGCAGAGGAGATGTTCACGGATTGGGGTGCCATCAACCCCCAGTATTTCGAGAACGTCAAGAAGCCACTTCAGGACCCACCCTGTCACCTGTTTATGACAGCCGAACAGGCCAAGATCGATGACAAGGAAAGGGACAAGGCCAACAAGGCGATCTTCGGTCGACATGGTGTGAAGCCCAAGGGCCAGAAGTCGTTGGGCCACACCCCGAGAACCGTACTGTTGATGATGGTCGACAACCGGTTCGATGGATCGGCTGAGTACAAGATGACAACCGTCAAAGACCGGGAACGGGATGACGTTGTGCAGATGCCGTGGAGTGATTTCGTCATGGACTACCTGCGGCCGGTGGCAGGATGGAAGCCGGTACGGGTGGAGGTGGAAGATGCCTGACGAACACCGCAATACTCACGTCTACTGCATGTTCCCAGTTGATGCATCTGACCTTCCTGAAGGCATCTCCCCCAACGACTACTTCCGCGTCATGCTCATGCAGTCAGAGAACGTCATCTACGAACTAGACAAGAGGGCAAGGGGGGAAGGTGGCATCGGCGTCAACGTCACCCACATGAAGTGGATGTACCGAGCGGCTGAAGACCATGGAGACGCGGGGGCAGTGCCAGCACGAATGGTGGTTGTCACCCCGATCATATGGAGGGTGGAAGATGGCAGCACACCTAGCTCGACTGTGGGTTAAAGACCCAATCCCGTTGTGGGAAATCCGCAAGCTGGCCGGCGTCAGAGAAAGCGTGGCCAGTAGTAAGGTGATGGTTAGTGTTCCCGTGGAAGACCCAGGGGCCTTGTACGTGAGGTGGGACGACAATGGCCAATGACCGACCCCTCACCCTAGATGAGCTATACTTGGACTACCGGGCACTAGAGTCTCTGGACAGGCGGGACCAACTTCGCAGAGTTGAACTGAAGGCCGGCGAACGTGCGTACACCCGAACCGTCAAGCGACACATGACACAGAACCACAACACCAACAGGAAGCAGGGATAGTCATGGCAATGAAAGCATCACAGGTCAAGGAACTGCTGGGTCAGATGATCCACGAGGCAGTGCAGGAAGAGGTTGCCGATACGGTCGGCAGTCTCGTCATCACCATGGAGCAGCGGTACAACGAGCAGTTGCAGGGATTCGTCGGGCTCGCGACGGCAGGGTTCGTCACCAGCGAGCTGGAAGAACTCATCACCGACAAGATGGGTCTGGCGTGGACGTTGATGGTCAAGGCTGAGTACGCCCGGATCGAGCAGGAAGAACAGGAAGCGTACGTAGCCATGGTGGTGGCCGATGAGGAACAGGAACAGTTCGAGAGGGTCCATGCCGGCGATGAAGACACCGGGGTCATGCACGGCCCACCCGACCCCGTGTTTCTGGGAGTCAAGGAGGAAGCCGATGTCTGATATCGGCCCCCAGCAATCCTCAGCTCTCGACATCATCAAGCACGCCATCATCCACTGTGATGCCCCATACTCCGAGCAGGCGTACGTCACCAACCCCAACTTCAAGGCGTGGGTTGAGCTGACCGCACAGGTCCTCGCCGCGCAGGTTCCGCTGATGGTCGACGCCGCGAACATGGCCGGCGTCGGGATGCAGATGCGAATGGAGTACATGAAGACCCGGATGCCGCCACAGCTCATCACGGATTTGCCCAACCTCATTCGCCCGGAAGACCTCACGAACCTGCGAGGTGCAGAGTGAGCGACACCGCAATCCGCATCATCGGAATCGTGACCTTGGTTGCGTGTATCGAGTTCATCGCATGTGCGTGGATGTACGACCACGCCGAGAAGCAACGGAAACGTGCCGACTACTGGCGTGCCATCGCCAAAGAGCAATCAGCACCGAGCTACGTGGAAATCAAAGCCCCCATCAAGGGGGAATACACGCCAGAACCAGGAGACATCTGGTGATTGTCGTCGCCCCAAGTGAACCAGAAGGCATGAAACGCATCGCCACTGCGTGCAACATCATGCCCGAGAAGTACGGGGCGGATGTGTTCTTCATCGCTAACAAACGGAAGGTGGGCATCCAGCGCAAAGAATACCACGACCTGTTCGCGAGCGTGAACGATGGTCGGTTGGCCAAAGAGATGATGCAGATGCAGAGTCTCGACTACAAGTGCTTGATTGTGGAAGGGGTGATGGAATGGACGACCGAGGGAAAGTTGATGGACAGGACGTTCGGCCAAGAGTGGTCGAAGCCTCAGTTCATTGGGTTGCTACTGTCCGTCATGGACAGAGGGGTGTGGTGCTTCTCTACTACGTCCACCTTGGAGACCGCGAATCTCTGTCTGCTCCTACAGTCGTGGTTTACGAAGACCTCCCATACATCTCTTTCAACTAGGCCCGGTGTTGGTAAGGGACTATGGGGTGAAGGACCCAGCCACAAAGAGTTCGGTGCCTGGATGATGCAGGGAATCCCAGGCATCGGTCCGAAGGTGGCGGGGGAGCTGGTCGACAAGCTGGGTATGCCGTTGAAGCTGACGGTCGGTGTCGATGAGCTGACGACGGTCCCAGGGATAGGCAAGGGCAGAGCAGAAATGATCGTGCGGGTATTCGAGCAAGAGGAAGAGGGTGTGTGATGTCGCTACTAGCAATCGGTGATGGGACCAAGGTTGGCCACTACGATGTGGTGGGTGATGGGGCCGGCGCCTACCATGTTCGTCGTCGTGACGATCTGGGTACCGAGGGATGGAAGGTGATCGCCTATGCCGTCACCCCCGAGGCAGCATTCAAGGGGTTGGAGTTGTGTATGAACCAGGATGCAGAGTTCACTCAGGAATGGCGCACCATCCAATCACGAGTCAAGACGGTACGGGAGCAGCAATTGATCGCCCTGCGCATCCAGGGGGAGTGACGTGTCGGCCCGTGACTTCGCCTATGCCTTCCGGTCTGTAGTTGGCTGCGATTCGTGTGTGAGCGCCATGACAATGCCTCAGGGGCCGATCCCCGCCCACATGGCCGGCCAGGTTGCTGACGTGCGTCTCGGGCTCATCTGGGATCAACCCCAGGCCGACCCGACCATGGACGCGAAAGCCCACCGGTTGATGCAGATACTCCTACAGGAAGCCGGCGTGGACTGGAAGGCATACGCAACCTTCCGGGTAGCAGGATGCGTGGGCGGAAAAACGGAGGTGGAGAACTGCCGCCGGCACCTGGAAGCCCAGATGTACTCATTCGACAATATGGGTGTTGTCATGTTGATGGGCGGGGCCGCGGTCAAGCAATGGCGGGGAGATGTCACGATCACCGCCAACCGTGGGGTAGTGGGCATGATGCTGGACAGGTGGATTGTGGTGGTATGCGATAATCCCATCAACGCCATCAACAGGTACGGTGACACCAAGGCAGTGAAGGACAACCTGCGACGGGACATCGAAACGGCCAGGGGCATCGTGTGGGAAGGATACCAACCACACCTGGAAGGCATGTTCACCTGCAATGTGAAGACCTGCAAGTACGACGCCGAGCACTGGGATAGGGACGGTGTTGGCTACTGCTTCAAGCACGTCAAAGACAACGCGACGAGATGGAGAAAGGAACGCAAGCAGTGGGACAAGAGGAAAGCGATCAGCCTTCAACCGAGGCTGCAACTCGACGGCTAGTGGTTAGCAAGGGTTGGAAGAAATACTCACGAGAAGGACGGAGCGAGGCAAATGAGCATGTACGACGACGTTCACCGGGAAGCAGTGAGGGACTACGACAGCAGAATGAGGGAGTGGAAGCAGGAATACCCATTGCCCGCCCCTGGCAACCCCGCCGCCCCAGCCAGTTCCGATAGTCCCGGCAGGACCATTTGCCTCATGTGCAGGGCCGGCGAGCACGAACTGTGCGCCCATGGCACCAGGGCAGCGTTCACTAAGGGACCAGCCGCGACGATGACATGCGACTGCTGGTTGGACGGTCACTTGGATACGGGGGTGAAGGGTGGGGAATAGCAGCGACTCATGGGGCGAATGCGTGCATGGTGAGATACACCCCAGCGTGTGTATCGAGTGCCTGGAAGCGCCACCCCCCGAGAAGGCCAAGACGATCGCAGAGCACTCGATAGTGGCCAACCGGGATGGGCGATGTGAAGGGTGCGGGAAGGAAATCTATGAGGCGGTGACGGTGATTTACGTTGACGACTCAGGGAAGTGGAAGTGCGGTGCATGTGTGAGGCCGAAGGGAGAAGAAGATGGCTGGTGACTGTGGAATGTGTATTTGGCCTGGTGACATCGGACTCCCTGAATACGACCACCTCGGTCATCCGGCTAACATCAACCCAGAATGCCCAACCCATAGTTGGGATGATTGGCAGATGATCCGTGAGGGGGAACCAGGGTGGGTAGAACCAGACGACAGCAACCAACCGGTACCAGTGTTTGAAAGTCTGCCCAGTGGCCGGTCCTGAAGCGTTCCCCGACGACCAATACACCACCAAAGGCCGGCCGTATTCCCAGGCCACTAAACTCGGACGGGTGATGTGGTACGCGGGGCACACCAACGTCTACGAGTTCGCTGGGGAGGTGAAGATAAGCCCAAGACAGATGTCGAGTTACCTAGCAGGAGAGAAGATAGCCGACCATCATTTGATCGTGTTGGCAGAGGCATTGGATGTCCCAGTGCCTAGGTTGTTACAGGAAGACGGAAATCTCTGAAACCAGTTGACAGGGGGGTCAGACCCCGATAGTGTCGTGGGTGTTCCGCAGTACGCAGCACCCAACCCACAACCAGGAGATGGACAGATGACCGAGACCGCAGCCAAGCCGATCAGCTTCACCGCCGCCGCCAAGCGGTACTTCTTCCCGAAGGAGGCCAAGGCCAGCGAGGTGCTGAAGGAGCTGAACCAGCTCACCGAGGCCGACAAGACGGAGATGGCGCCGTTGCTCGCGGTGGAGCTGGGGTGCGAGGTGACCTACACCCCCAAGGCGACGGCGAGCGCCTGAAGCACCAACACACCAAACCAGCAACCAAGTCGTCCACAGGAACCCCCGGCCATTGCGGTCGGGGGTTCCGTCGTTGTACCCTCCCCCCATCCAAACTTCGATTTACCCGTTCGACACAACCAGGAGCCTTCATAATGGCACTGACCGTTACCGTAAACACCAGACACCGATTCAACAACGCCCGCTTGAACACGCTGCTATTCCAAGCCGATACCAGTTACCCCGCTGGTGGATATACGTTCACGGCCAACTCTCTTGGAGTCGACAAGATCGACGCCCTCATCCTCAACCCGGTTTCTGGCTACATCCCCGTCTACAACTTCCTCACCGGCAAGTTGCAGTTCTTCTGGGTGGATACCACCGTCGATGGATTCCCAATGGTGGAAGTCACGGCAGCCACCAACCTCTCAACGGTGTACGCCGGCGGCATCGTCATCGGCAAGTAGCCAGTAGGCCAGTAAGCCAGTAAGCCAGTAGCACCCAGCTCGATAGGCAGCGAGCGGGGCAACGAGGCCCGGCGCGACAGGGACCCCCATCACTGGGGGTCCCTTCGTCATTCAATCCGATTTCCGTGGGGGATTACAGGCGGGGTTCAGATTGTTTCTACTGAAGCTGCCGGCGCTGCCCGGCGTAGGCCATCCACGCTGCCGACAATGGGTTGGGCACCGACTGTGCTGCCGGCTTGTACTGTTCCAACCCACCCTCCTGCTGGAGTTCCTGTAGCTGCCCGAGGTAGGCATTCAGCCCAGGGTACTGATTGGCAATCTCGTAGTTCCCGGTCCTGAGCATTTCACCCTTGGCCTTGGACTCAGCTTCAATCCGGTTCTTCTCGGCCTGGATAATCTCTCTCGGGATGTTGACATTGCGGGCCAGCATCGGGATACCTGTCTGTGCTGCCAGCTTCCTACCAGCAGCCTCAGGGTTCGTCTGCAACAGTTTCTTGTACTCGGCGCTATCGAAAAACACATCATTGGCGGTGTTCGCCCAGGGGATGAGGTTGAAGCCGAGCGTCGTGAAGTAGTTCCGTTGCTTGGCTTCCAACTGCCCGGTCTCCGGGTTATAGGTGGTCGACGGGAACAGGCTGGTGTTCCCCGTCATGGGGTCCAGACCCATGCTCTCGGCGAACGATGAGATGACGGGGTTGGTCGCTCCCAGCACCCCGCCCAAGGTATACATATTGGCCACTGCTGCGAAGGGGTTGGTTCCTCCCAGGTTGATGGCCTTGATGTTTCCCTGATCGTCCATGTCACCGATGAACGCCATGCTGAGGAACCGTTGAGGGAGCCCGGTGCCCATGTCGGCCAGCTCGTTGCGTGCGAAACTCCCGAGGACCGCGGTGCGCCACGGGTGATCGAACGGGTACTGCATCACATAGCGGAAGACGTGCTGCATAAACCCGTAGAACGGAAAGACGTACCGGAGGACTGTTCGCTCCATCGGGGTGATTTCGTCCCAGTTCTGCATGATCTTGCGGGACATGGCGATGCCCTGCTCAATGGCAGCTTCCTCGGTCATACCCTTCCGCAACCCGCGCGCCTTGCCGGTGAGGAAGGCGTCGGCCCGGTACATATCATCGAACCAGGAGTTGATGTTGTAGGAACCCTGCACAACCCCCTTACCCATCTTGGCCATACGTTGCGCTGCTGCGGTGTCGAAGAGTTGACGAGCCCACCTGCCGGCACTGTGCTGGTAAATGGCCGCAACCTTCTCTGCTTCTGTGGCTTTGGCGGTGATGGCCTTGACGTTCTCCACGGAGATGTCCCAGGCACCTTCACCGATACCGGGCATCTGGTGGAACTCCCCCGACTTGACCAGACGCCTGGCTGCGGGAAGGTGCCTAAGGAACTCGAAGATGTTGGGTTGCTCAGCGAGGGCGAACATCGCACCACCGAACACGTTGTTGATGAGCCAGCGAGGAGAGAGCGCCAGTACCGAAGTACGGAAGATGTTCATCACTGGGTCCAGGGTGGCGATGATCTTCGGTGGGTTCCTCATCCGTTCCAGGTTGCGGAGGATGGTGTCGGGCACCATGATCTGATCGATTTCCCGTAGCGCCCCCCGAGACTTGCCAGCCGGCGTGTACTGGGACTTATCGAACACCCCCCAGCCGTCCTTCTTCATCTGGTTGGTGATGTAGTAGTTGATGTCCAGGTCTGGGTTGAGACGCTTGGCAGCCTGGGCTTCAGGCACGTACTCCTTCCACAGTTCGGTCCTGGGGGTACCGAAGACCTTCTCCATGGTGTCGACGTACTCAACGTTGAGGCGTTGTTGAAGGAACTCCAACCCCTGGTGGCTGAGTGCAATGGACATATCAGGGATGTAGGGGGTGGTGTCGAGCGTGCGTTCCTTGAGGCTGCTGGGGGACACCTTCGCGTCGGTGACCTTCGGGAACATGCTGCCCTTGACGGCGTTGGGGTGGACTCGGTGCATAAACACAGGGTCGGCGCCGGCTTCCTTCAACCCTGCAATGGTCTGCCCAACTTCCTTCCGCAAGTCGTACATGCTGGCGGTCGTGATGCCCGCTTCATCCATGACGGTCGCGTAGTTGCCCTGGTCGACGTGTTCCATCCAGGCTTGGAGTTGTGGGTCGTTCTCGAAATCCCGGCTGAGTCGTTCCTTCAACGCACCCTTGAACTGGGCTTGCTGGATTTCACCGAACCGTGCCGGCACGACAGCGTTCTTCAGCTTCTCAGCCTTGGCGGTGCGCTGAGCAAGACGCTTCTCAGTGAACCCGTCCAGCTTGTCGAGCTTCCGCCTGGCATATTGCAGTTCATCGAGACTGTCCAGAGCCTCAATGAAGTAGCTGCCGTCCTGGTTGATGACCTGGCGCCAGTTCGGGGACTTGTACATCCCCTTCAACACCTGCTTGGCACGGGTGTAGTTGCCGTCCCGCATGGCGTCCGTGAACGCCTTGGCCATGGGCTGCCTACGGGACTCGGCACGCAGCTTCTCCGAGATGACCCCCAGATGGTGGGTCACCTGGGGGTCGGTGTGGTGGGCAATGGCAGCTTCCATCGTCTGCCGTTCCTGCACCTTCTCAGCGAACTTGTCGACGTTCTTCTGGTACCTGTCCAGTCGACGTGCCTGCCTCGGGGTGAAGGTTTCCGTGGACCCGTTCCATTCCCGGTCCGCCAGCCGGTCAACACCGTCATCTCCCATCGACAGGATGCGACTGCGCTCAGTCAGGTCTTTGATCTTGTACCCGTATTCCAACTGCCGGTCATTGAGACCTTCAGTCCACGACATGGGCTTGCCTGTCGCGTCAATCGGGTTGGTCAGACGCTCGGTTACCAGCCTGCGGCTCTGCACGTCGATGTCAGCGAACTCATCATCGAGTCGGTACACCTCACGGACATAGTTGACCTTGGGGTCCAGGGAAGGGGCACCGTTGGGGTTGACCTGATCCCGCAACTTCTTGTTCTCGGCTGCCGTGATGCGGGCTTGCAGTCGGCTGTTCGGACCCCACGCATCCTGGGCGAGCTGTCCCGGCTTGGTGTTCATAAGACGCCCACCGACCCGTTCGGTGGCGTTGCCAACCCGACTATTGACCACTGCACCACTGTCATCCAGCGTCTTGGTCATCAAGGTGCGGAACGGGTTCGGGGCCTTCGGTGCTATAGGTACTCCTGCCACCTCCGAAAGAGCTGCCGTCTGCGCTGCACGTTCCGCAGTTGCCGCCTTGACAACCTTTGTCGATTTGGCCGCCTTATTCGCATATGGCAACACATCCAGTGCAGTAAAGAGGGGATGTCGGACCAGTTCTTGGGCATTGCCCGTCAGAACATTGCCGGCGGTGTAGGTACCGGGAACCAAGTTGACGCCTGGGAGTTGCAACATCTGGCCGGCAGCGTTGACGGGGTTCGGTGCTGTCCGTTGGATTTGCGCGATCTTGGCTGGGATTTCAGGGAGTCGCTGAACTTCCTTGACGATCTGTCCTGGCAGTCGGGGGAGACTGGTCAACAGGTTGGTGAGGTCGTTGCCTGCCGCCTGTAGGAAGTCGGGTTCGGGCTCGGGGGTGACGGCCCTGTTCTGCTGCGCTGCCGTCGCCACCTTCGCTGACATCTCCGCAGACAGGGGTGACTTACCCTGCGCTACTCGACTCTGGTCATACGCTTGAAGGGCGTTGTAGACCGGGGTATCGAGCTGCTGACTGTACTGGTTGTTCTGCCGGTACTTCTTCAGGAACGACTTCTGGGCAGTGGGAAGGTTGGGGTACAGAATCCCAGGGTCGGTGAAGTCAACCGGTGCGGCTGCGGTGGTCTGTGCAGGGTCGAACGTTGTCGGGAACAGGGACTCATACTGCTGGATGTCCGACATCGACTACCTCAGATTCCAGATGAGAGGGGAGTTGCCTGCACACCACTTGCATCGATCTGTGCCTGGATCATGGCCTGGTCCATCTGCTGCTGGTACTGGTTGGCGAGACTCGTGGCCCGCTCCTGCTGCCGTTGCTGCATCATCTGACTCGGTGCCAAGGCCACCTGAGCGGCGTAAGCATCGGCCATCTGGTTGGCCTGCATCGGTGCACTGTTCGCTGCGTACTGGCCATACGCCTGCATCTGCGCCGGCAGGTTTGGGAGCATGGCCTGAAGGAGCTGCTGGGACTGCTGACCCTGTGCTCGCATACTGTCCAGGTAGGGGGCCATGTACTTCTGGGCCTGTGCCTGCTGGGCTGCCAATGCCCCAAGCTGCTTCTCTTCGTCCTTGACCGCCTGCCACTCACTGATCGTCTGGGATTTGATGTCCGTGGCTACGTCCTCGGGCTTCTCGCCGGCCGCGACACGGATGTCGTAGAGCGACTGAAGCATCTGGCGACGATCGGAAGGAAGGTTGGCGACATCGAACACCCTGTCGATGGTGTTCTGTGGGGTAACAGGTGCCTCTTCCGCACTGGCACCATCACCACCCTCACCACCGAACCCAGTGAAACCGAGGATTCCGTCACTGTTGAAGAGGTCCGAGACGTTCCCGCCACCCGTGTTCAACAGGTCGCCGGCACTCATAATGCCACCGGCCAAACCACCCACTCCACGCAGTGCTGTCTTCCCGGCTGCCACCAGACCACTGTCGTTCTCGGTCTGTCCACCAGCCACATTGAGGGCAGTGTCAGCGGTACCAACACCAACGGCGCCGGCCAAGGAACCAGGCACGCCACCGAAGGCACCCAACGTTCCGCCCAAGGTCGTACCCTGCAAGACGGACTTGTCGACGGGACCAATGGACTTGTTGGGATCTGCGCTGTTGACGAGCTGTCCAGCGCCGCCCCAGGCCACCATGGGAACCAGGGATTCCCCGATGCGAATTGCTTTGCCGTACTTGCCTTGGTTGAGGTTGTTGGTAGCCCACTCGGGGAGACGCGATCCACCAGAGCCAGCCGTGCCGCCCCGCCCTCGCAGCGTGTCCCAGAATCCGGTGTTCGGGGAAGCCGGCCCGTGCATCTGGCCAGTGTTCTGGGCATTGAACGGCCCGTAGGGACCGGCTGGCGTCTCCACCTGGGCGGCAGCGTTGAACGGTCCGTATGGACCCTGAGGGTTCGGTGCGCCGGCTGCACGACTCGGGAGCGCCGACTGCACATTGGCGGGCTCCCAAGTGGGGAGTGGTTGAGCTGCGGGTGCGGGGGTGGGAGCTTGGGGAAGTTGCATGGTGGGCAACGGCCGTTGAGGGAGGGGAGCGTTGGGCACGATCGGTGATGCTTGTGCCAGTCCCCCACCCTGAGCTGCCTGGTTGAACGGACCATACGGCCCAACAGGAGGATTCGCTGCCTGTGCGGGGCCTGCTGCCTGTGCCCAGTTCCGAGCAACCTGGGACTGGGCGGCACTGTTGAACGGGCCGTATGGACCAGCCGGATTACTGGGTAGTGCCCCCACTCCTTGCAGTTGGGCCTCAGCCATCGACGGACCCATGACCCCCGTATCGGCCATCGGCAAACCCTCACCCAGTTTGCGCTGGGCGCTTCTCATCAACTGCATCCAGTTCACGCCATTGCCGGCCATGTCAGCCTCCCATTCCTACGGGTCCGATATTGCCCTGACCACCACTCTGTAACCACTCGGTGAGTAGCTGCTGGGCGTAATCCGCTGCATCACCCTGACCGGTTGCTGCCTCGGTGAGCAACTTCTGAGCATCGATGACACTGCTAATCCCGAGGTCACCCAAGTGCTTCTGAAGGGCCAGGGTGAGTTGCTGACCGTTGAGGCCGAGCATTTGAAGGTTGATGCCGTTCTGCGCGAGACGCTGGTCCAGCCGGTTCATGTCCAGGTCGTATTCCTGCATCTGTGCCTGGTTGCCGGCGAGGGTGCGGTCCACCCCAAGCTGCGACATCGCGGTGCCCAACCTGGCATCGAGCTTGTCCTGTTCCGCCGTTGCGTTCATGGCGTCCTTGCGGAACTTCTGCCCAGGAGCGAACCAGCTTCCACCACTGATGTACTGGTTCTCATGGTCGAGTCGCTGGACACCGAGCTTGGTGTCAATGCCGGCCAGTTGGTTGGCGAGCTGCGAGTCGTACATCTCCCGCTGGCGCTTCAGGAACTGACTGTCAGTTTCCGTGGCACCCTTCTTGATCTGGACGGACTGCTTGTCGGTGTTGATGCCCTGTGCATCGATGCCAAGCCCAGCTTGCTTCAGTCCAAGCATCTGCTGGTTGAGAGCGTTGTCCGCAGTGGCCATGTCAGCGCCCCACTGGTACTGGCCCTGCACACCAAGGAGCTGCCCGTAGAGGACATCGGCTATGGAACCGTTGGTGGGGTAAGGGCTACCGGTTCCCGTTCCTGCCGCTCCACCATCTCGGGGAGCCAGGGAGGACGTAGTAGGGGCAACTGGTCCCGTTCCTGTACCTGGAACCCCTGCGTCGCGGTGGGGTGTTGGTGCCGGCCCCGCCTGAGCGTAGGTGGCAGCACCGGGCATGTGGTTGAAGTCGTTACGGAAGCTGCCACCCAAGGTGGGCGCCCGCATGACGCCTGTGGATGGTGGCTTGGCCTTGGCTGCCGCACCCCATGACTGCTCCCCGGTATACACATCACCCATAGGCATGTTACTGCCCCCTTTCAGTCGTAGTCGAAGTCCCAAAGGTATCGAGGAATCCCACCGGTCGCCGTACTGATAACCCCAGCCTGGTCGGTATAACGAATAGCCGTTTCGAGAAGTGCAGCCAACTTGCGCTCGTAGTCATCATTGAAGACCTTGTACCTCTCATCGCGATCCGAGATGAATGCCTGTCGTACCACGTAATCCACAATCGCATCTTCCCAACCTTGGGGAACATCGATTGGGATGGTTGCAGCCGAACCATCGGTGGCCAGTGGTGTGGCAAATCGGTAGTAGTGAACGGAGAGGGTGCCAGCGAGGGAAGGCGTGGGATAGAGCCCGATGGTGAGAGCTGGTGCGTAACCCCATGTCCAGAAGATTTCAGGGGTTCCCTGTGCTGAGGTTAGGGAGGTCCATGCTTGGGAAGTAACGACCTGATAGTCGTTGTACTCCAAGGGGCTGACTCGATCGCTGCCAGTTGCGGTGTAGGTGACCATGTGCACGCGAACGGCATCATCGGGACCTGGGTATTCCTGGGTGCCGGAAACTACCGCCTGGGTATCTGTGGCCCTGTTGCACTCGGTCCGACGCACCGCATCCGCCACACCCTCGTTGATCCAGATATACAACATGGCGTTGGTGAACCGGTCAGCACCCAACTCATAGAGCTTGTTGCGGGCCTCGGTAGCAACCTGGGCTTGTGTCTTTGTGGCCATTACTAGTACCCCTAATAGGTGAAGCCGGCGCGCCGGGAGTTTGGCAGGAGAACGGGACGAAAGCGAGAGCTAGATTCGTCGGATAACGAACGGCCCACGACCACAGGGAATGTTTGCTGGACGTGGACCACCCAAACCCAGGTTGCCGTCAGCATGGTTTCCATCAATTGCGAAGCCATGTTTCGTACTTCCCACCAGCTCAACGGGTATGGCCAACTTCACCCCATCGGCCCACTGGTCATCGATCTTCATGGTTATGTATCCACCACAGGAGCGAAGGGTGAACTTATGGGGGTGGTAGGGACCATAGGGGTATTTGACTGGAGCACCGAACGGTGGTCGGTAGGTTTCCCCTGGTGGGTTCGGTGAGTATTGCAGGTGTTCGTTGACAGTGAGACTGCGGGTGGAAGCGTCATACCCGAACTTGGTGTTATCCAGCCCAATCCATCCCACCCCCCAGATGGATTGAATTGGAGAACCGGGTAAGAGGTCCCAAGTGGGCCAAATCCCAACCCCCAACTTGTCGGCGGCGGTGTTGACATGGAGTAGAGGGGATGCCTCAATTGCCCGAATCCCAGACCACCAGAAATCCACCTCGAAGTTGTCGGCGAACTCTGCACCAAAGTCATGCCAGGCGGCACCATGGTACGCACCATCAACGGCAGAGCTGATCGGCCCGGAGTTAGGGTTTGCACACGTCACGAACCCGTCGTAGACGGAAAGCTGGTCAAAGGCCGACGGGTTGAGGTCGTAAGCCTGAGTCCAGTACGCCGGGTTGATGGTGTTGAGGGGATCTTCGTATCTAGTAGCTCGATCCAGAGAACGGCTCCTAGAGGTACGGGTCACGAGTCACCCGCAATGCCCATCACCCCGTAGGCGTTGGTGCCGGCAGAGATGATGGAGACCCAGTGGGGTGGGGTGGTGGTGTTGCCGGGGATACCACCACCACGGATGATTCCACCAGTGAACACCTTGGACTTGCTAGGTCCAATGTACTCACAACCGGCACCAGCAACCGTGGCAGCACCACCGTCCAGACGTGCGTACATGCCAGTCGCAGCATCCTTGTTCTCCACTTCAATCGCGTCCCAGAACTGGGTCAGCTTCACGATGTCTTCAGTGGCAGCCGCAAGGGTGCCATGGAACGCCTTGACGTCACTGTTCGTTGCCATGATTAAGTCCTCTTCCCTAGGTGACTAGCTGGGTGTACTAGCTGGATGTACCGCCACCAGTGCAGCAGGAGCCAATTCCACGACTCCACTGTTCGATGACGGTTAGGTTCTCTTCCTCGTGGATTGGGTTGCCTTGTAGGTTGTTCTCAAATCCCCATTTCTTGAAGGGGATGTGGATGGGATCGCATATCTGCCTTGCCCATCGCTCGAATACGTTGTAGTTGTTCTCCGACTGCTCAGGAGTGCAGGTTCCCTTGTAGGGAATGAGGAGGGGCAGAAGTTCCCAATCGACTCCGGTACTTCTCCCCGTGCACCTTATCTCCCTGGACCATCGTTCAATTCTGTACCAATTCGTGGCATGATGAACGAGTGATCCATCGCGTGGGTATGCCCATTTCTTGAAGGGGATGTAGAGCTTGCTATCTGTGAAGATCCCCGTTCCGGCCCCACAGGAAACCTCATAGCTACCGGAGTAGATGATGAGACCAGTAGAAGATTCGAGGTAGAAGATGTAGGTGCCATCCGCAAGCCCGGTTACTGAAACCGACTGTGGAGATGGTGGGAGGTTGATGCTGTCGACAACCGACCCAAATCCGTCGTCTTCATGGAGGGTAACAGTTACCGGGGAGGCCCCCACGTAGGTTACATCGAAGGTTACATACCCACCGTCATCGGCGCATCCAGTGGTTACATCAATCGTATAGTCGTTGATTTCACAGTTGATGACCTGGGTCTTAGAGCCCAGGGAGAGGCCATCCTGGTCGAATACCTCGTAGAAGTAGGTCCCGTTCGCCAGACCGGAATCGAAGTAAATGGCTTCACCAAGAGTGAATGACCCAGTGCTGGGAATGCCGGTGTCCAGAATCGGCATGACCTGGATAAGCACACCATCACGCCACAGGTAGACGTTCTCCGCTGTCCCATCGAACTCGGGAGTTACAACGTCTACAAATGAGTACACCCCAAAGAAGCAGGATTTCTGCCAGTCAAGAGCGTTGTAGGTGTAGGTCACGACTACTAAGCCCTAGACTCGTTCGATCATCTGCGAGCTAATGTACCCAATACGGATTTCATGCACCGTTGGGGCAGGGGTGTCGGTATCCGCACCTATCGAGATGATCTGGATGGTGTGATGGGTTCCCTTGATCGAAGTCGACCAGTCCTGAACGTTGGGGATCTTCGCAGCATCCACAGTGAAGGTCTTCGTGATGGTGCCGGTCTGATCGTTCACCGATCGAAGAACGATCTGCACAGTTCCGTCACCGGTAGTGACTGGGATGATGTTACGAATCTCGGTGTTGCGCTCCACGGAGAACGGAAGGGGGTGGGATTCCCATGAGTAGTTCGATGCCGGGATCGTCTTGTTGAACTCGTACAACACCGCGTCGGTGTCGGTGGTGAACCCACTCGGGGTGCCGTAGCAATTCAACCCTCGCCAGTCAGCTTCCCACTTGTGGATGACGAAATCGGCGCCATCATCGATCTTCCACCAACCGTCGAAATCGGTATCCCACAACCAGTTGTTGGGGAACATCACGAACTGGTTCCAGTCGGTGCACTTCGATGGTTGGTAACCCCACAGGTTCTCAGTCGGGGTGGGATCATTGGCAGGAGAGACAGCCGGTGGACGCCAGAAATCCGGTTCCATGTACTTGGTGATGTGCTCGGACTCATCACCGCCACCCCAAACCCAGACACCACCAGCGTCGGTTGGGTACACGAAACCCTTCGGGGACACCGACCCCCGGTTCATGGAATGCCCAGTTCCACGCACGTTGGGAAGGTTCCGCACCTGGAAATCGTTGAGGTTGCCCGAGACAACCAACGCCCCACCGCGAGCCTTGATGAGTAGCAGTTCGTTGGCAGTGAGGGACTGGTAGACCTGATAGCCGGTGGGGTTGTCGTAGCTAACGATGGTCTTGAAGTAGCTACTACCGATGGTGGTGTCCATCGTCTCTACGTCGTTGAGAATCGACCAGAACAGGGACTCGTTGGTGGTGTAGAGCTGGTCGTCACCGACCGCGAGTACGGCGAGGGGGAACTGCACGGCCCGACCCTGGTGGGCGACAATCCCGTCAGGCCCAACCAGGCCACCACTGGCCACGTCATCCACGTTGTCACCAGGAAGGAAGGCGGTGGAGTTTACGGTGGGGGTGGTGGGGTCAGGGAAGCACTGTGCCCAGCCGGCGAAAGCCCAACAAACCACCATTGGACCAGCATCGGTCACTGAGGCCGGGTTGCTGCGGATGGTGATGAACTCACACTTCTTTGGACGCACCTCAGGATCGAACGTCTGAGCGTAGATGCGGGTATCGAGCGTTTCCCATACCGGGGTGTTGAGGTTCCGCTTGTAGCGACAAACGGTAAGCACCTGTTGTTCGGTGCCACCATCGTCTTCCCAGTGCTCGAACGCGACGTAGATTTCGGAGTTGTTCTGATAGATGCCCGTCTCGTTGTCAGTCCAGAACACCGGGTTGTTAACACACAAGCCGGCGATGCGATACTCCTCGGAGAGCAGGGTCGCACCAGGAGAGAGAAGATCCAGATCGTGGGGGATGGTCTGCTGCATCGATGGCAAAGGGGCGAGGGCACCATCTTTGATGCTATGGCACTTGTAGGTGCGGGTTTCCTGGGCGGCACCAATGGGATGATTGGGCGAGACGATCTGCTGGATGCCAGGAGAGAAGTCTTTGATGGTGGCCCACTCGACGTCAGCCATGGGGGTGGTTAACTTCCGTGACGTGGGTGTTCGTTTGCACATCCGTCTCTCGCCGCATGGCCTGGACGGAAGTGCTCAGGTGGTCGATGACCGCCACCGCAATGGTAGCGGCCATCGACTCCACGATGCCTTCCTTCAGGAACTGCACTTCACCCTTCACCTCAGCGAGTTTCCGATCGCATTCCGTTCGTTCCCACATCACGGTTCGCTGAAGTTCGGAATTGGACAGCGCCATCATGTCCAACATGGTCTTGTTCTTTGTTGACTTGAACAGTGCCATGCCGGCGGCAGTGGTTCCCAGAACCCCACAGATCCCGAAGAACGTCAGCATGATGCCGAGCCACACCGGTATTCCCTCCACAATCGCTCCCTTCGGTGTTGGTGATCTTGGATCAGAACCGGTTCAGCGTGCCTTCAACCTTGGCAGCCTCGTGGATCGCGTACACGGCATCCTTCGCTTCCTGCGTCTTGAACTCACCCCACTCATCACCGTTGGGCAGCTTGTCGAGAACACCAGCATCGAGTAGAGCCTGACGCCCACCATCGGTGAGAGCGATGATGGCGACACCACCAGGATGGGGGACGAGCATGATCTGATCGCCATTGAAGTCGATTGCGTGTCCAGCCATATCAATCAGTTCCTTCGGGGGGTTCGGGATAACGATGGGCGTTGAGGGGATGTCAGCTTGTGGAGTTTGGACGTCCTGCACTGCGGTCAAGTCGGGTTCGGGGTCGGTATCTACCCCACCTTCCCAAATCTCGAAGTGCAGGTGGGCACCATCGGTGTTGCCGGCGCCTGGTTCCCCAGGAACACCACCCGACACACCGATCAGGTCACCAGCACGCACCTGGGTACCGTGAGGGACAATGATGCGGCTCATGTGAAACTGCCGCACCCACAGGTGACCGTTGGGGGTTGCGATCTGCACCCAGTATCCGGCACCACCAGGCTCATCATGCCGGGTAGCGATGCCATCAATGGATGCGTAGAGATTGGCCTTGAAGACGGGGACGTCAACTCCCCGATGCCCAGGACGATGAGCTGGACGCCACTTGGATGACAGCGGCCACCAGCCAGGCCCCAGGGGGTGGTACTTCAACCTGTTGGTCACAACTGGGCCTCCATTCCGTACTTGACCATGAATCGCAGATGGTCCCCCCGAGCGATGAGGGCTGCGATGTTGTTGCGACACTCAGTCACCAGTTTGGATTGACCAACCGTGTTGGCGTCAGTCATGGCCTTGGCAACCGTGATGTTCTCGGTAGCGAACTGGGCACGTAGCTCCCGTGCTCGACAGTCCGCTTCATCGTTGACCAACATCGTCAGCGATGCGTAGGCGTCAACGAGCGCAAGATTCAACTCGTTGAGTTCCTTGCCCACTTCCGCCCGGTCCACTATCGGTCCAGCTTCGCAACCGGGGTGACCGCGGAACGGATGATGCCGGCAGCGGTCCCCGAGACGGCCAGAACGAACGCAGAAATGGCCCCGAGCTGCGGGACGGACAGATCCGTCCACCCCAGCGCATTGGACATTCCTAGGCCCGCTCCGATGCAGAGGTCCAGGGCACCGATCCCGTACAGAACGGGCTCCATGTTGAGAGACTTGGGGTTCGGCGTCTCAGGCATCAGCTACCCGCCTTCCGGGGAGCACCGGCAGTGCGCGGCTTGGGGGCCGGCTTGTCGTCGGCCGGCTTGGGGGTCTTCGGACCCTCGCCAACCGGAGTGACGTTGGTCGCCACGTCGGTGTCGGCTTCAGGGTTGTCCGACTGCGACTCGAAGGCTGCGGTCAGGTCGCTTGCAGTGATGACGTCATCGGCCTCTGGGATGACGTTCTGGTTGGGATTCATCTGCTGTTCGGGAGCCACGGGAACCGTGGTGACATGATCGTCGCCGGCCGGCATCGCGTTCTGGTTCTGGGCAGCGATGACCTTCTGCTGCTGGTCGGCCACGGCAAGCACCTGGGCAAGCTGGGCCTCCAAGCGTGCGATGGTCTCCTGCTGGGCTTCCTGCTGCTGCCAAGCGACGACAACCTCATCGCCACCGAAACCGTCAGGATCGTCCAGGACGGTGGTGATCTGAAGGCCCGAGATGGTGGTGACCTTCAGTTTGGGCAGGTTCGTCTCGGCCAGATCCAGGTTGTCGTAGATGCCGTAGTTGGTGCGGAGGCGCTGCCACTGGTCGGCGCGGTCACGATGCCGCATGTCGCCTGGGACATCGAAGGTGCGGGGATCACCGCAGTAGGTGACCATGAGGTCCCAGGGCACGATGTTGTAGTTGACGGCCTCGTTGACCGAGCCGATTCGCCATGGACGGTTCGCGTACTGCCACACGACAGGTTCAGTGTCCAGGTTCTCGATCTTGACCATGGCGTACTGATCGATCTGACCGGACGGGGTGAGCGCCTGCAATTCAGCGATCGCAGCGGCGGTGGTTGCATCCATTGGGGTTCTGCTTTCTTGCTTGGTGGGTATTGGGGAGTAGAAACTGTGGGTGCAAATGAAAGGGGCCAGTGGGCTCATCCCACTGGCCCCTTTCGGCACGGATATGGCGTGAAGATCAGCCGATTCGGATGTCGGCCACCGCCTGGTTGGTGGTCGAGATTTCCGCACCGAGGAACACGCCCCAGTTGTCACCGACGATGGTGGTCGCATCCGCAGCGACACCATCGGCAGCACCGGGGGTGCCGGCCAGGAGGATGCACCGTTCCCATGCGGCGACGGTGCCGGCGGCGATGTTGACGAGCGCCGGACCGCCACGGCAGATCTTAGCGACACGGTTGGCTGCACACACCTCGACCGCCACACCGGCCACGGAGGCAGGATCGTCGGTGCCCTGCACCGAGATGTGGACGACGGGCTGGGTGTTCGTGGCCTGGGTGGTCCAGCACACCACATCACCAACCGTGAGGGCAGAGGTAGTCAGCACCTCCATGATTTCGCGGTCCACGCCGTCGATGGTTGCGGTACCAGTGGCGTAGGCACCGTTGGGGTTGGAGATTCGTCCGTCCATATCAGGCGCTCACATTCGTCATCTTGCCCTGGCGGGCAGGGTTGGTGTTGATGAAGTTGCCGGCCCACTTGATCATGGCCACCATGGCGTCCTGGTCCGTGGGGGACTGGAAGTCGCTCAAGTAGAAGTCGGCACGGGGGGAAACGGCGAAGTAGAAATACTCCTCGTTGAGAGTGAGGATCGCCGAGTTGCTGGTGTTCGGACCATCGAAGATGTGACTGTCCTGCACCCACGGCACGCCGTTGTAGAGCAGGTTGGTGAAGCCGGCCTGATACAACACCTCGTCGTACCCAGTGGGTCCGAGGTTCGTCTGCTGGGTGACGAGACCCAGGTTGTGGAACCGGTTGTACTGCTCCGTGCGGCTGGCGATGATCGAAGGTGAGCGACCACCGGACGTGACGGCACCGAAATGGCTCTGAAGCGCAGTGGTGGTCAGCGTGGCAGTGGTCGTGTCGACCTGCGAGTTGATGAACGTGTTGGCCGAGCGGAGAAGGCCGGCGTAGGTGGTGGACACGCCACCCGCATCCACCGAACCCTTCATGCCATCGATTTCCTTGGTGTTCGTCACCGCGTCCGACATGAGGCCCGTGGCGAGCAGTTCCGCCATCTCCATCTCAGCCTGTGCGAACTCGAACTTGATCACGTTGGCGATGGCGTCCGGGGAATCCACCTTGATGAGCGTGCCACCGTCGATGGCAACCGGGACGGCATACTGCTTCCAGTCCCATGCACCGTTCTTGACGGTGTCGTTGGGGGCGATGGAGATGGGGTCGAACCCACTGTACGCACCACCGTTGCTGAAGCGCCGGTACATCCACGGAACTTCGATCTGGTAGCCGCCACGGATCATCTTCTTGTGCATCTTGGCCATGCGGAAGAAGAAGGGATTGGAGGCGTAGACCACATCCACGATTTCCGGCATGATGTAGCGTCGTGCCAGGGAAGTGACGGTGCCCACGCCGATTGGGGTAGCCATGCGCTATCTCCTATTGGGGCTTGAAGGGGGTGGGCAGGACAACAAACCAGCAGAACCGAGGATGGTAGGACCGGAGCGAAGCCTAACCCTAAAGTTGAGGTTGAGGGTTTGATGCAGGGTAGGCACATGCCGGTTCGGAAAGCAAGCACTAGCTGGGTGTGGACGCGACAGGACCCCCCGACCGATCAATCAGGGGGTCCTGGTCATGGGAGACCGGGTTGTGAAGAACAGGTATCTCGGAACCCGTTACCCGTTCAATCCCATGGCTTCAGCAATGCCATCAATCAACCCATCACCGGCGTTGTTGTTGACGTCGCCAAGATCACGTCGCGTTCCGTTGTTCCTGGTGGTCTTCGTTCCGACAGGTGCGGCAGGTCGAGAACCACCACCACCGGAAAGCGCCGTTGAGGCATTGGTGCGCTGCTGTTGGGCTGCTGCACGTTTGCGTTCGGCGTCGGCCATGAGCTGGGCTTCACGCTGCCGAAGAACTGGGGACTGCCAGTAGATGTGCTCCATGAGGTTGCGGGTGCCGGCAACGGGGTCACCGCCTGCCTGCTGGATCATGGCGGGGAGCAGGTTCGACCGAAGCGCATCCTGCTCCAAGTTCAAGAACTCTTCAGGGGTGAGGCGTTGGCTCTGGACCTTCTCATCACGCCATCGAGCTGCTTCTGCATCGACCTGGGCACCGAGACGCATGTTCTCGTCACGGATGCGCTGCTGGTTCTGTTCGGCCATCTGAGCCTGCATCGCGGCAAGCTGCTGCTGGGTGGCCTGAAGCTGCTGCGTTTGCCAGTCCACGACTTGCGCTGCCGGCGCTAGAGCCTGGGCGAACTCAGGATCGATGTCCGGGGGGAGCTGCCACTGCGGAACCTGTGGCTGTCCGGGCTGCTGCTGGGGTTGTGGCTGTTGCGGGTACTGGGGTGTCCACTGCTGCTGCGGGGGGACGGCAGTCGGCATCGTGGGCTGCTGATAAGGCTGCTGCGGGTACTGCGGCTGGTAACCCTGCGGCGGAGCCTGTGGTGCTGGGGCTTGGGGGTACTGCGGCTGGTATGCGCCACCGTTGAGGATCTGCTGAAACGCCGCCTGCTGGCCTGGGGAAAGCTGTTCCAGGTCTTTGGTGACGGCGATCAGTGCTCGGGCTTCATCTTCGGTGATCGGCCGGCCGTATGCCGCATCGAACAACGCCTTGACGTCGAACTCGTGTTGGGCATCGGCAGCCTGTTGGGCCTGCTGCTCAGCGGTTGGGGTGGTAGCCGAGTCTCCCGTCCCGACTCCACCCCTACCACCGCCCTCTACCGGAGGCAGAGAGAACGGGAGCCCATCTTCGTACTCAGGTTCCTGTGTGTCTGACGACTGATCGGGAGACTGCTGAGCCGACTGCTGAGACTGAACCTGTTGGGGCTGGGCCTGCTGGGTCGACTGCTGTTGGTCGTCCGGGGTATCACCCAAGATCGCACCCAACTCCGCGAACATCAACTCATCGCGTCGCTGGGGGTCGATGTGTTGGTCTGGGCGGCTTAGTTCCTGGTCAGGTTCGTGGCCACCAATACCCATATCGGCGAGACTCGCGTCAGACATTGAGGTTTACCTTCTTTGCATTCGGGAGACTTCATCGACCGCTGGTGCCGTAGGACTGGGCAGTCCCATCGACATGCGGCCTCCGAGGGGTGACGCTGGCAGTTGGATGTTGGGGTCCATACCAGGCTGAGGAACACCGGTTGGCATCATTCCCATGGGGTCCATGGGGGGCGGGGCTTGCTGCGGAGAGCCCATCCCCATCCCCCCCATCTGCGACTGCTGGGATGCCTGGTCGAAGCCTTGGCGGAGGTATTCCACGATCTGCGTTTCGATGTGCAGGATGAAACCGATGTCCGCGTCAGGCATCGTCTTCATGGACGCCAAGTCTTTGATGACCTTCTCCATGGCTTCCGCCATGGTGTTCTGGGACTTGAGCGCCATGAGTGCTACTTGGCCTTGATGCCGAGTTCACGGACCGACGTGTTGGTCTGATCCTTGCGGTCAGGGTCACTGCCGAACTTGCCGTTGGTGGTATGACCCTGCTTCTTGATCTGGGCATTGCCACCGGGGTTGAGCGTGGGCTTGGGCATGAGCTGTCTCCCTTATCTGCGTTTCGCACCCGCGGTGGGCGCTGGTCGGCCGGCAGGGTACCGGAGTGGGACAGGTAGTCAATACCCAGGACCCCAGGCGCGACAAAGCCCGTCGCCTGAGGGGGGAGAAGGCGACGGGCTTTGTGGGGGAGCGATGGAGGGACACCGCACCAGGGATGGTGAGATGCAGTGTATCCGTATGCTCCCGAGTGTCAACTGCCTGGCAGGAAATCTTTGGATCACCTCTCCCTCTTGGCTACCCCCTCCATGAGAGCTGCGGCCATGAGAGCTGCCGGCGACCTACTCGACCACGTGGGGGTTCGCACGCCCTGGGCCGATGATGTCCAGGTTCTTGCCGTCCATGGCCCGGACCACGTTGAAGCTGTCCCCACCGCCCGACTGCCAGTTCTCGGGCATCGGGTAATCCGAGGAAGAACGGTCGGGGGTAGCGGAGACGGTGTTGTCTTCGGGGAACTCGTAGTCGTCAGGTTCGGATGTATCGCTCATCGCGGGTTTGGTGCCTTTCGCTCGAAGGCGTCAACTTCGACAGCCTTGCCGGTGGTGTTCTTGGTCATGTAGCACCCCTTGGGGCACTTGGTGTGAGTGGTGGTTCGCACCAGGGGGGTCTTGCAACTGGGACACTTGAAACCCATAACTATGCCCTTGCCCTTTCTCGTTTACCAGGAGGCTCAACGCCAGCCTGTTGCTGTTGCATCACTCGCTCGACAACCTGATCCTTGTTGGGCGTGTTGAGCCCTTCATGGAGGGAAAGGAGGTCCAACGCCCCCAGGGTCCAGAGGGTGATGAGCTTGTCCTCACGCACCTTGCGTGAAGTATCGGTATCGGCACCTGCACCGACGAGAAGGTTGTACTCGATAGGCGCCGCTCCCTGTTCGGTGGGCAACATGAAGTGATTCGCACGAAGGGAAAGGGTGCTGCGCTCACCACTGTTTCCGGTGATGGCCACCATGCGGGGGATGGTGTAGTTCTCCACGATCAGACTGGCTTTCTTGGTACCAGCATCCCTGAGAGTGTATTCGAGGCCCCGCAATGCCATGCGGATACCCACGAACGCTGCTTCCTGTACCGCGTCCATCGTGCCTTCCGCCGGTCGACCGCTGGGTGTCGCACCCTTGGTAATAGCGGTAAGCCCACTGATAGCCTCCATTCGGCCAAGGAAGAAGTTGAGGAACTGCACGATGTCGCCTTGGATCTTCGGTGGTTCCAGCCACTTGGCTTCACCGCCGTTGCCGGTCTTCGTGACCCTCTGCCCCGGCTTGTTGACGATCATGGTGCGTTGGATACCGGCCCGTGAGTCTTCCATCAACACCGGGTTGCCAGTCAACTCGATCTGCTGGATTGCAGCGGCCAGAAGACGGTTGATCTGCTCCTGGCTGGAACTGAGCAATTCGACAAGACCGATACCCCAGAACTCACCGAGGTCATAGGGGACGTAGCGGGAGTAGGGGTGCTTGCCGTGAGACCAGATGTCTTCAGCCGGCATATTCAGCAATACGTGGTTGCCCGCAACCACGTATACCCGCCATGCGTCCCAGACGTGCATCTCCTGGTAGTCACCGTTCTCGGGGTCCGAGACAGTCACCTCGTAGAACTCGTGCTCCCGAACCCAGCACTCGAACACCGTCACCCCATCGTCTTCGATATTGCGGGCGTTGAGGGAGGCGTTGCCTGGCTTCCCGTACTGCCCGAGGGAACCACCGATCGCCGCGGGGTTCGACCGCTGCACGTTTCCTGAGTTGTGCAACTGCGACGGTGCCTGGTCGAACTCATCGACAATGTTCCCCCTTGCACCGAACTTGTCCCATGAACCAGGGAAGCGACGATCCAGTTCCTGAAGGGACATCTGCTTGACTTCGATGTAGTAGTTCCCATCCTCGCAATTCAAGGCGACCGGATCTGGGTAGAAGCCGAAGAGGTCGACCCGCTTCATCTTGGCGTCACCCATGCCACCCGCAAGACTATTGTCCCACGTCGTCTTCAGGATGCCGGTGCCGTAGGAGAACGCATCCCACAGGGAGATGGTCACCTCACCTTCCTCCTTGTTGACCTGCCAGGTGCTATCCATGACGGTCTCCAAGTCCAAGGCCACCTGCTGCCAGTAGGTGGAGAACGAAGAGAAGGGGGCAGAGGCCACGGAGATGGTGTTGTGGAAACGACGATCCGTCATCCAGCCAACCGTTGACCTGACGATGGGGAAGATTTCAGGCACCGATGGACTGGGCAACCACTTCGCTCGTCCCTCTTCCGCCCAATACCGACCACGCAACATGCGGTACGACTTGTTCCACTTCGCAACCAGTGGACGTCGAGCCTGTCGAGCGTCTTGGAAGAGGTTGCGGACAGCCTGAATGATTTCCATATCCGAGCTGTTGGGCACGATGGAAGACGAGAACTTGTTGACCCCCTTGTCACGATCACGCTTCTCCTGCTCAGAGGCAGTTGCAGAATCGTGACGATGCTGGGCAGCAGTGGAGTTGAAGAACCCCATGAGGTCGGCTTCAGAGAAGGTGCGATTCGGTGCGTAGTCAGCTACGGTCACGTTGGGTCCTTCGTGGTGGTTTCCCCGGTAGTCGTCTTGGAAATGGGGAAGACGAAATTGCCCTTTGATTCTTTGTAGCCGAGCTTAACATGGGCGTCATGGGTGCTGTCCATCCCCTCTTCAGTGACCCCCAACGCCGCACGTTCACTAGCACCAACCTCTATGAACCTGTGTTCCATACCCAGACGTTGGGTGGCTTGGTCACTGAGGTCTGAGAGCTGCTGGGGGATCTGCTCGCGAGATGTTACCCACTTGCCGGTCGTTAGTGACTGGTGGCCATGCCACACCTTCCAGATGGCCGGCGCCTGGATGGTGCGCTTCATGGGGCGTGTTTCACCCTCACACCGGCAGATTGGGCATGGCCACAAGGTCTGCTCCCGCATGTACGACCAATCCTCGTTGCCACAGAACTCGCATTTGTAGGCATAGCGAGGGGAGTTGACGGACACACGGATTCCACCGAACTCTTGGAATGAATCCAGTTCGGATAGCTCCACGTTGGCCGGCCATCCTTCCTGCGGAATCCACGCATCGGGCAGTTCGGTCGTATCGAAGTCACGCATTGTGGCCACGTCCAATCAGGGAGATTTGCATTTGGCGAGTGAGGTTTGAGGGATCGTTGTGATACAACCAAGACGAGAACCTGTACTGCAATTGCATCTCTTGGTGTAACACCCTCCCAGCCTGCCTAACCGTTACCATCGACACCATCATCAATTCCAGTTCATCCAGGGCGGTTCTTCCGCCACGTCTACACTATCGTCTTTGGTAACGTCTTCCTGCCTTAGTACCTTCAGTGCCTCCGCTGCGTCGCGTGCCGCTTCGTCCCACTCTTCGACTGTCGGGCCGGTCGGGGGTGGGGGTGCCGACGTGCTTGTGTCCACTGTGTCCATGATGTGTTTCGTGTCCATCTTGGGCGTGGGGGCACTATAAGGAACGTCGGCATCGGGCTCCAGATGCGCTGGCAGTAGCTCATAAGCCATGTAGTGGATAACTGTGATGCCGATCGCATACGCCATAACCATGTCATCATGGTCCACTGCCTCCCCGTTGCCGAATTTGCCATTCCCGAGGGCCACGTAGTTCTTCAGTTCCTTATACATCTCCCGACTATGGAACTTGGTGAACCGGTCGATGATGGCTTTCTTCAGGGTGCCAATCGCCTGGTTCTTCGTCTTCCAGTTCGTGTGCCAGCCGAACGTGTTATCGATCTGACCGGGCATGGTCTCGGCCTTCTCATGCTGCCAAACCTTGGGGTAGTTCCTGTCAAGCAGCACCCCAATCGTTGCATAGCCGCCGCCCTCAATCTCGGGCACTAGGAGAGCGGTGTTGTAGTACATGCCGATGTTCATCATGTGCTCCCCGAAGGTGATGGGGTCGCACTTATCACGGAAGATCGCTACAACCTGCCACGTCCTACGGTTGATGACACATGCACAACACCAGTCCCCCTCAGTAGCACGTTTGGGGTCCCCACTGACGATGTAGTCGCCACCCTTACCGGGCTTCCTGTAGACGTGGAAACGGCCTTCGATGTTGCGCTGGAACCGGACCTTCTCGCCCTCGCGAACCACGGCACCACGTTCAGCTACCAAACTCTCATCGAAGATGTCATCCAGGGCATCCATTGGGAAGATGTTGGTACCTGTCGAGATGAACGCTTCCTCGGGGGTTGTCGGATACTCCTGGTGGAACTTATGGAGGTCCGACTTACACAGGTTCTTGATGGCGTACCTGCGCCATGTCAGACGGTCCAGAATCTCCATAGGTGGCACCGGGCGCGACGTATAGTCATTCCACCGCTCCCGTGGTGGTGCCTTCATCAACTTCACCAACGCCCGTTCTTCCTTGTCCAGATGACCCTCAATCATGGGCAGATTGAGCTTCGATCCCAGGTACTCAGGGTGCGTGTACCACGGGAAGAACATGGGGTGGTAGTCAATCTCCCCTGAACATGCCTCCTCCCAGGATGTATGGAAGTAGTTGCCGATGCCGTTCGCCGTCGACTCCATGAAGATGAACGTCAAGGGGAGCGATGGGATGGCCTGTGCAAGACCGGTCATAAGGATGTCGGCGTTGTCCCAGAACCCCACCTCACTGCCGTGGAGGAATTGGATGGTGCGCCCACGAGCCGATTTGATGTTCCGGGCCGTCGAGATACCAATCATCGACTTGGTTTCCACCCACGACAGCACCTTGGTGGATTTGTTCTTCTGGGTGTATGCCTCTTCAGCCCAGAACTCATCGAAGTAGTTCTGTGTCATGGACAGCAGGTGCTCGGAGCTGCCCATTTCGTGAGCCACCACCAGGCCGCGGAAACGGTTCCTGAGGAACGCCAGCGCGAACTGGATGGCCTCAATGATCGTGGACATGCCGATTTGCCGTGCTTTGAGGACAATCACGCGACATGGGATGTTCTCATTGATGCAGTAGTTGACGTAATCAATTACCGCTATCTGCGCTGGGTGGATGATGTCAGCGAGCCGTGTAACCCCCAGATCCTTCTCTACGATGTAGAGGTTGAGGATGAAGGGTTTGAGGTCAATCTTCCGGGGGACCGATGTGGTGCGGCCGGTATGGATAGGGGGGGCGCTTCCACTCATTCGGATTCTGCTTCTGTGGCGACATCCTCGGTGTTGGGGTCATCAACCACAAACACCATCTGCATGATTTCCCGAGTCTTTGCGTGAACCTCATTGGCACTGTCCTCCCCGTCATGGGCATTGAGTGACTTACTGAGCACCGGCATGAACCCCCGTGCGATCTGCACCTTCTGTTCGGGGGTGCCGTGCCTAATGATGTGTAGGGTGGCTTTGATAGATTCGGCTACCAGTTGGCGTGTGAGGTTGGCGATCTGGTCGTCGTGCTCGACAACATGCGCGACGGCGGCTGCGGCGAGAGGATCAGGTGTCGTCATCGAAGGTGTTCCAGTCCATGTTGCCCTCTTCGGTGGTAGGGAGGCCCAGAATTGCCGCCAAACCCGCGTCGATTTCCCCTTCACCGACTGGTTGCGGCCCGTACACCTCGAAATGCAGCATCAACGGCTCATGCATCATCAACAGGGCCTTGTATATCTCGGAATGCGGCACTGCGATGGTGATCTTGTCATACCCCTTCACGGTTGATGTGTGGGAATGGATGTGGCCAGCGAATCTGGTGACCAACTGCCTGTCGGAGAGGTCCACGGGGGGTGGGATTGGCGGCTGCCAAGGGTCACCATCCATCAATTACTGCCTCTCGCTCCTGCTCATCAATCATTTGCCGCAGTTCCCACCATGCCAACGCCTTCTCAACCAGCACCACATTGCCTTCTATCAGTGCGATGGCCATGGCTGCGATGTGTTCTGGGGTTTCGGAGGGGATGATCCACCGCATAGCGTCCCGTTCGGTGTGCATCTGGCTGGTGATTTCGTAGTGCCGGAAGATGTCTGCCCATGGTGGAGCTTCCCCACCGCGTTCGTCCCACTCGAACGACAGGTGGAGCTGGTCGAGCGTGCGAAACCACTCTTCATGGGATACCCATCGTGTGGCCTGGCAACTGGTCAACTGCACTTTCCAGCCATCGGTGATGTCCTGTTCAGTTGGTCGTCGTATGTCACCCATCGAAGTTCTCTCCTGCCAAGTTCCTGTCTGCTCCTGGTGCCATCAACCCAATCCCCGGTATTGGGTCATTCACACCCAGCCCTGCCGTGTCTTGCCGGCCGTTGGGGTCAGGGATCAGCATGTCGTAGTCGTTGAATACCGCACTTTCGTCTTGCCGGTAGAACTCATCCTCAGGTCCCAAATCGACCCTGGGGTTGCTCATTGCCTGTTTCACTGCCATCGCGACGTCCTCCCTCGTGGTGACCATACCTGGGTTGGCCAGTTTCTCCATGGCCTGAGCCATGCCACTCACCACCCCCTGCATCACCTGGGCCTGGTCGCGCCCACCGTCCCGCAGCTCGCCCACCACCTCTCGCAACAATTCCTGCTGCGCCTTACTCTGCACCTGGGATTGGGATTGTTCGTGGGCGATTGAGGCCCGGTAGATGTAGAGCACCGCCCCAATGGCCAATACCGCAATGCCCAATACGGTTATGGCAAAGACCGTTAGTGCTATGACGATTGGTGTTAGTGAGGTTGATTCCATAGTGAGACATTTACCGCACAGGGGGTTGATGGTCAACTGTTTGGAATAGAAATCTAGGCT
>ERZ724509.82-NODE-82-length-42544-cov-7.963426_pt1 | contig 42544 bp, 70 predicted proteins | sample MGYA00376042_ERZ724509 | MGnify/ENA primary metagenome ERZ724509 (study PRJEB28724, sample SAMN07190887) | wastewater metagenome | isolation source: effluent of sewage treatment plant in Hong Hong | place: USA: Christiansburg, Virginia | collected 2016-03-01 ...
GATCCTGCCGCACAGCGCGCAGATGAAGCTGGCCTTGACCTTGCAGGCCCATGCCATCCGCCGCCATTCCGGTTCGTCGTACCACTTGCGCCACGGGTTGACCTCGCGGCGGTGGCGGCTGCGGTCAGCCTCGTTCGTGAAGGGCGCAGGCCCAAAGCGTGAGGCAGGAACAGGCCCCAGCCTGACCGAGGGAATGCCCTTCAGCTTGGCCATGGCACCCCAAATGCAAAGCGCCCGCGATGGGGCTACCATCCGGGCGCTTGTGTTCTCTCTGGCCGCTTGTCTAGAGGGGCGTGATTCGTTTGTCAAACTCTTTTGCCAGAGCCAACGCCCTTTCGCCCTCCGGGGTGATGATGAAGCCGGGATGCTTGTTCTCTGATGGATCGCCATACTCGTTGTACCAGGGCACTATTGGCGGCCTTCCCGCATAGCGCACCCAACCCAGATCAATGGCACAGTCTCCTGCCCCGCGCGTGTTGATGATCACGAACAATGGCACGCCGGGTTGGAACATTGACAGCCACCTGATCTGCGCTGGGTCTGGAACCAGCCGACCACGATCATCCCGCCGAAGCGTTCTCGGATTGCACCTTTGGTCCCGCATCACCCAACCCTCCCAGCGTCAAGCTGTCTGTCCACGCCAGTGTAGGCATACCATTCCTTGAACCTCGGCCATCGCTCACAGAAGAACTGATGCGACCAGACCAGCGCGGCGGCAAGGTTCAGCGGATCGCTGCTGAAGTTCTGACCGCCGGAGCATTCGCGGAACCCATCGAAGCTCGTGCCACAAAGCCAGATGACTGGCTCGGCCTCCAAAGGTGCACTGTGCTGATCCCAGACCCCGACTTCGTACAGGTACGCCTCAAAGGTGATCTCGTTCCGCGAATGCAGGAACATCTTAAAGCGCGTCTCGCCGCACTGAAACTGACCGACAAAGTCGGACTCGGCCGAGTGCAGGGCGACGATGCGATCAAAGCCGATGCAAACGGACGAGTATTCCGGGCGGTCAGACCAAGTGCCCGTGGTGAACTCGGCCAGGGTGTATGTCTCGACTCGATCCTGCCTTTTCGTCACCATCACCCAGCCCTCCTTGCATCCTGAACCCTAGACCACGGTTCCGCCTCAGGCAAACCGTCCGCGATCACCACCCGGTCCAGCGTGCCTTGGCGTCGCAGGCCAGACGCCACCCACTCCAGCGCCGCGCGCCAGGTGGTCCAGGCACAGCGGGCGGCGGTGATGCGGGCGGGGCTGGCGGTGAAGGTGACGGGGCAGGCCCGCACCTCGAACTCGCGCCACTGGCCGCGCGACAGGATCCGCTCATACCCGACCAGCGTGGTCTCGGCTTGGGGCCCGTGCTGGTTCTCGCCCTTCCAGGCGACCGGGATGCAGCGGGGATGCAGGTCCTGACCCCAATCCTCCACCACCCCGGCGCGGGAGAGTTCGGCGATCCGCAGCGCCATCCGCATCCCGCCCAGGACCTGCGGCAGGTGGGCGACAGCAGATGCGATGATGTCGGCATCCCGCGCCGGGGCCGACCAGCCGCCGCCGTCGATCTGGCAGCCAAGCGCGCCGCGCTGCATGACGGTCCACAGGGGGCTGACACCGGGCCGCACGTTGTCGCCCTTGGCTTCGTCGAAATCCAGGCTGGCGTGTTCCGTGGCAAAGGCCCAGTGCAGGGCATCGGCGATCGGCATGACCTTGCGGGCCAGAACCAGGTGCGGCGCGGGGCGCTGCATCGGGGCCGGGCTGACCAAAGAGGCGCGGCGACGGTCGAAGGCGCGGGCGAGGTGGGAGGTCATTCCTCGTCCTCCATAGCAACGATCCGCAGGGCACTGGCATCCACCAACTGAACCGGGTGGACCATAATCAACTCGCGCGCATCCTTGGATGTCGCGCCACCCCAGAAATACTCACCGCTCTCAACGACGAACGCCTCGCTTTTACCGTCCTCACTTCGATATTCCGACTTGAAGCCTAGGCAGTCGCCGCACAGGAACAGGCCCGGCGGGCACTCTGCCAAGGGGTATGCAAACTTGGTCATCGTGATCCTCTCCATTGGGGGTTCAGGGTCATGCCGGGCAGCAGGCCCTCGGGCTTCTCAGACGGCAGGAGGGTCGCGCGATACAGCTTGCGGCATCCGGCGCAGTGGCAGGCGGGGGAGTGCATGTGCGCCCTGCACACCCCGCTGACATTGGTCGCGCCCAGTTCCGCCAGACATCCGGGATGGGCGCAGAAGGCGGTCATGCAGCACCCCATTCGGCGCGAATCTTTCTGACATGGCGACCAATCGCCATTTCGCTCAATCCAAGGGCCGACGCCGCCTCGCGGTTGGTGGCGCAGGGGTGGTCGATGAACCATTGCCGGACCAGGACATGGTTGTGCTGGCCTACATCCCCGCCGCGCTGACCCTTGTCGGCAGCATATTGAACCGCCGCGCCGGTCATCCTGTCACCCAAGGTTCGCGCGGCAGGCTGACGCGGATATGGGCGTCGCCACCGCTCGTGATGTTGCCGGTCGAGGCGACAAGCGCGGTGCGGACATGGGCGCGGTCCACCGTGGCGACGCGGCGCGCGGCTTGGGCCTTGGCGGTGGCGCGGGCCTGACAGCGGTTGCACTGGCAATGGCCTTCGGCATGAAGGTGATCCTTGCACACCTCGGTCGAGTTCTTGGGCTGCAAGCCCCGGTGACAGCCCGGCACGGCGCAGGCCTTGCGCCGATCGGCAGGCGTGACGGAGCGCGACAGGTTCCGGCGGTGCAGAAGCCCCAGCACCCCGGCGCGGGTGACGCCGCCCAAGTGCCGGGCGATCTGGGCCGCTGTCTGGCCTTCGCCCCACAGGCGAACGGCGGTGGCGATGCGGTCGGGGGTCCAGGTCATGCGGGCACCTTCGGGCTGGGCATCGCCTTGATCCGCTCGATCAGTTTCTGCGCCTCGGGGCTGCGACGAACGCGGTAGCAGCGGGTGGCAAGGATCAGGCAACCGCACGGCGCGCGCTTTTGCCAGTTCGACCAGTCCCACGACAGCATGTCTTCGGTGACGGTCAGCACTTCGCGGAAGAACCGGCCGGGCCGCGCCTCAGCCTCGATCCACACCTGAATGCCGATTGGCACCGGCCTGCCCTTGCCGTCATGTTCGACCAGCGGTCCCCATTGATCATCCATCATGCGATCCCCACCTGCAAAAGAACTGGCGGATGCGCGTTGCCAAGGATGGTCAGATAGATCGGCTGTCCCGCCACGATCTTCGCCACCTCTGCCGGTGTCGGCTGCCAGGCGGTCATCATTGCCGGGGTGCCGTCGCCGAATTCGAAGTCTCGGACGCAAAGCCCAAGATAGCCCTGCGACTTTCCGATGCGGCGCGTCGTTCCTTCGATTGCCAGATTGAGCATCACACGGCCCCCTTTGCTTCGCGGCGTTCATCCCCTTCGGCGATCATCTGCTCCACGGTCAGGCTGTCGCGGTGGTACTGGTCCAGCCAGGCCTGCCGCTTGGGGTCCAGCCGTTCCCCGGCCTCGACCGCCTCACGGCAGACCTTGCGGCGGCGCACGTTCTCGGTCGCTTCGTCCTTCAGCTGGGTGATGGTATAGGCCCCGGGCGGCGGGCCAAGACGGCAGGCCATGCGGTAGAGTTCGACGCCGTAGCCCAGGTCATGCGCGCGGCGTCCCATCTGCGACCGCATCACCGACGCGGGGTAATCCGACTGGCCGGTGGGCGGGGCCTGCAGGGCATAGGCCCAGGCCAGGATGACGGCATCGCGCGGGCAGACCGGGGCGGCGCGGCGGGGCACGGCGACAAGGCCGGACTGGCCAAGGCACAGGTCCAGAAGCGCGCGCAGGCCCGGCTCGTCCATGTGGCGCAGCTTGCGGGCCAGCCGGTCCAGGTTGTCGGCGTGCTGCCCGGCCTGCAACCCCTTGGGCCGCGCCAGACCGGACAAGGGTTCGATCAGGATCCGCCGCACGCGGGCTGTTGCGCCTTCGGTCTGGACCTCTGTACCCGCCCCGGTTTCGGGCGCTGCGGTCTGGTCGTCATCTTCCATCTTCATCGCATCTGCCCCTTCCGGCATCGCCGCCGTGTCCGACTTATCCACAGGTCCACACTCCCAAAGGTCTTATCTATTCTTCTCTTTTCTTCTCTTCTCTGGCCCTCCACAGTGGAGCGACTGTGCTGGCACTGTTCTCCACTGTGGACTCCACAGTGACGCCGGATTTCCCAATCAAATCAAAGCTGGCTGCGTGCGCCCAACCAGCCTTCGCGCTTGGCGACGGTCAGCACCCGGTCATAGGCCAGGGCATCGCGACGCTTGCGCCAGTTCAGTTCCAGCCAGTCGTCCATGCGGGCGATCAGCACCTCGTCTTGCAGCAGCGCGTCGATGCAGCCCGCTTTCTTCAGCCCCTCGACCAGCCGTTCGCGGCGGGCCTTCACGGCCTTGGCGTTGTTCGCCAGCGCCTTCGACTCGCGCCGGTCAAAGGCGTCCTGCACCTGTTCCAGCACGGTCCTGTGGTACAGGCGCAACTCCCCCTGGTCGGTGATGCAGGGCCGCCAGCCGCGCAGGGGGCCGTGGGTGTGGCGGCACAGGCTTTCAAAATGGTGCGGGTCGGTGCGCAGCATCCTTGCGATTTCGACGCGGTCCTGCGGCAGGGTGCCCGGCGGGCTTTGGGTCTGGGCCAGGTCGAACAGATCGCGGGCCATGCCCTTGACCTCGAACGACGCCATCAGGTGCATCGACGACGACAGCCAGCGGTGGTGCTGCCATTTCACAAAGCTGTTGCCGTCCAGCCGGTCGGCGCTGGCGATGGGGTAGAGGAACGGGCCTTCGTCGGGCACGGCGGAAAGGTTGGGCTGGATCATGCGGCCCGCCTTTCCGCGTCCCGGCCCTTGCGCCGCGACAGCGTGTAGGCGCTGGTGCCCGACACGCCAGCCGCCTTGATGTCGTAACTCAGGGTGGATTGGTTGATCTTCAGGATTTCCAGCATCTTGGCATGGGTCATGCCCGCCGTGATCATCGCCGCAATCTGCTTGCGCCGGGCCGCGACGCGGGGCGTGACCGTGCCGCTGTTGTGCGCCCGCAGCGTTCCGTTCAGTGGCACCTTGGCCCGGCTGGCCAGGGCATAGACATAGGAAAGCTTGCGTCCCCACAGATCGGCGATCTGCTGACCAGTCATCCCCTTGGCCACCAAGTCCGGCAGTTGTGACAGCAGCAGCGCAGGCACTGTGCTGCGATCATTGCGGATGCTGTCGCCTGACCGCTTGACCACCCGCTTGATGACTTCACGCGACAGGCCGGTTTCGGCCATGATCGCCTCGACCGTGGCTCCGCCGCTGTGCAGCGCAAGGATCCGGGCGTTGCGTTCGACATGAACCTTGACCCCGGCCCGCCGCCCGCCATTCCGGCGGCGCGGGGTATTGGCAGATGCAGGCGCGACGGCACCGCAGGCGCGCAGCCGCTTGACCGACGCTGCGATCTGCGACCGGGTCAGACCCAGCCGGTCGGCGATCTGGCCCAGGCTGAAGTCTGGCAGCAGCGCCTTGACCGTGGCGTCGCGGTCCGCGAAATCACCAGCCACGGCCACGGCCACGGCGGCCCGGGTCGGGATGACGATACCGGGCACCGCCGCCTTGACGCTGCGGCGCAGATAGGCGTGACAGGTGATGCCCAGCTCGGCCCCGATCCGGTCCAGACTATGGCCAGCGGAAACCATGGCCCGAATCTGATCGGCCCGCAGTTGGCGCGGCGGACCAGACACGCGCGGCGCACCGGGCAGGCGCGCGGGCGCGGCGTTGCGGCGCGCCACGGCGGGCAGGACAGCCCCCGGCATCGACCGATGCACGAACTGTGCCAGATACTTCATTTCGGCAAAGCCTGCCGCCTTGGCAATCGCAGCCCGCGACCGGCCCTGCGCGATCAGCGTGGTGATCAGCGCGATCCGCTCCAGCGTCTGCGGCGTGGGACCAGGGGCGACACGCTCCAGCTTCAGCTCCAACTGGCCCAGCAGCGTCCGCACGGCGTGATCCGGCAACCCAAGCGCCGCCGCCATCGCGGGCGCACTTGCCCCGCTGGCGTGCAGGTCGCGCAGACGGGCGACCAGTGCCTCATCCATCGCCTTGCCGCGCCGCCGGGCAGCAGCACTGGCGCGAATCCCGACCCGCTTGCGCGCCGCAGCCTGTTCCTTCCAGTCCGGCACGATCAGGGCCTGCTTGCCCTCATCCCAGACGGGATAGGGCCGGGCGGATTGTCCAGTGGCGCAATGCTGCACCACCGTGCCGGGGGACAGGCTGGCGCCATAGCGGGCGGCGATGGCAGCAGCCAGATCGGGGGAAACGGGCTTGGCTGACAGATCGATCACCACAAGCCCCCCTTAAGATCATGCAGCAGGCCGCGCACCGCGATGCCGCAGCCCAGATCGTCAGCGGTCAGCAGCAGGAACGATTCCGCCTTCAGCCAACCGCTGGCTGGCCGGGCGTATTCCTGCGGGCAGGCGGTCAGGCACCAGCACGCCCTCTCCAGCCGGTCGATCAGCTTGACCCAGCGCGCCTCGTCCAGCGTCAGCTCGGGGTCGGGCCCAAAGATCGCTTGCCGCGCCACATCCTCGAACGCCGCATGACCCGCCGCGATGCCGGGGTTCTGCCGCTTGAAGTCATAAGACAGATCGCCCGCGTCCAGCTCACCCCCGTCATGCGTGGCGACGGCGCGGATCAGCGCGGCGCTGGGGCAGGGGTGCAGGACCAACAGCAGATGCACGCAGCGGCCCTGATGGTCGGCATCGCTCTGCCCGGTGCGCGCCATGGCGGGGTTCATGTGCCAGCGCTGCACCGACCCGGAAAGGTAAGCCCTGACCGGGTTCATGCCGCCACCCCCCGCCGAACCACGTTCACCGACCACCAGGCCGGGAACGCGACCGTGTCGCGGTTCGCCGGATCGGTGCAGCTGCAAGGCCCGGCCAGCGCGGTTTCGCGCAAGGTCTGATGCACCAGCAGCAGGACGGCATAGCGGGTCACCTTGCGCCCCGTGCGCCGGCCAAAATCTCTTGCCACCACGTCAGCCGCCGTGCCGCCCAGCACCCGCCGCAGAACGACAAGCCGGTCGCTGTCCGTCAGCGCCGCTGCTTCCAAGGCAAAGACCGCATCTCGAACCCGCTTGGTCATCCCCAGAATCGCCGACCGGGAAACCCCCAACGACAGCCCGATCTGTGCCGCCGTCTGTTCCAGCGCCTCGAACCGCCACATCATCTGCAGCACCTCGTCATCACTCCAGGCCGTCACGCGGCACCCCCAGGGCTTGAATGGGAAAAGGCGGCGCGGGCGGGCAAGGCCCCGACCCCGCGCCAGTCAGGCGTGGCGCGGCCGTCGCCAGACAGGGCCGCGCAGGCACCGGCTTTCGCCGGATTGGAATGGGTCGCGGCGGGGACCAGGGAGGAGGAGACACCCCCGCCGCATTCCCCGCGCGAAGGGAGGAGGAGACGCGCAAGGATGGAATGGGTCGGCGCTGCGTGTCGCCACGCTCTCGGCAGCGCCATGCCGCAGGGTCCGCTCTTGGTCCGAAGTCCGTCCTTGGCAAGGGGACCGTGCAGAGACGGCAGGTTTTCCGGACAGGTCTGCCACCCGCCCGCCAATAGCCTTGCCAAGTTCTTTTCCGAACGGGCCGGGGCCATCACATGCCCCTCCAGTCGAACAGGGTCACCCCCCCCCGCGTGCCTTCCGGCACAACGGCGGTGCAGTCTTCCGGGATGCACAGGATGCCGTCCGGCGGGGTGACGATGACGGCGTCGGCGCCATAAGCGTCGGCCTGCCAGATGAACTGCACCTCGACCGTCAGACCGGGCATCGCCAGCGGATAGGTGCCATTGTCCAGGCTGTCGTTCAACTCGACATTGTCGATCACCACCTCGGCCAGCGCGGCAGGGTCGGGGCTGGGCTGCAACGCGATCAGCGTGCCCGACAGGTCCAGAAGCGCGGCGAAAAGCGCAGTCATGCCACGCACCACGCGACGACATACCCGCAGGCAAAGGCCAGGGCGCACAGGCCGATCAGCGCCCGCCCGCCAAATCCTTTTGCCGAACGCTCTGACGGTTCGGGGACAACGATGAACCGGCCCGACCGATGGCCGACCAGACCGCTGCGCCCCGCCGCCCAATCGTCGATCAGCGAGACACGGGCGGCGTCGCGGCGGCGGGAATGGAACGCCGGGATCGTCGGACCCACGGGATTCCCGGACAGACCGCCCGACAGATCATCCGGCACGTCGATCACGGGGCGCTGGGTCGGCGGGATCATGCGCCGCGCCCCCGGTCCAGAACCCAGGTGCCCAGCAGGATGAACCCCAGACCCGGCAGGCACAGCAAGATGCCCAGGAACAAGCCGACCACCCCGACCAACTGCATCGCGACCCGGGTGATCCGGTCAAAGAGGCTCCGCTGCGGCTGCACCCCGGGGGCCATCACGCCGCCCTCCGCACCGGATCTGCTCCGCGATGCCGCGCGGCGAAATCCTCGAACCACAGGTCCATCGCCAGATCGACGGCAGGCCCGGTCGGGCAGGCGAATTCGGCCAGCCAGTTGCGCCCCGTCTGTTCCGTGCAGGCAAAGGTCTGCGCAATCCGCGCCACGTCGCCCCCCAGCCGCCGCCGCAAGAGTGCTGACCACCAGGCCAGAAACTCCCCCCGGTCGGCCATCGGGATGACCCGCACCCGCCGCGCGCCAAACCCATTCGGGCGGGACATTTGACCACGCGCCGCGCGATCCTGTCGCACGGCAGCAAGCGAGACGGGGGTGGAACAGGATGACATCAGGCAGCTTCCTTCGGTTCGGGGGTGGGGGTGGCGCTGCGATACGGGGTCAGCTTCGGCGGCACATCGCAGCCTTCCGGCCAGCGCGCGGCCATCCATTGCATCGCGGCATTGAACCGCTCCAGCGTGATGCCGGACCCTTCCCGCAACTGGCGCAGCTTCTTCGTGTCTCCGAAGATGCGATGCGACAGCGTGGTCTCTTCCTCGATCCCGGCGAGATCGCGGAACAGGTCGGCCACTTCAAGAAGGTCATCTTTGGTCAACATGGCTGTCATCAATGCGGTATTCAAACCGCACTGTCAACGGTTTCCTTACCGCTGCGCGCGCGGTTGTGAAACCGGCTATGACGCGACCCATGCAGATGCAGGCCATTCTCGACCGGATCACCGCCCGACTGACCGAACTGGGCCTGTCCGAATCCTATGTCTCGACGAAAGGCGGGTCGCGCGACATGATCCGCAACTGGCGTCGCGCACTGGAAAAGGGCCACACCACGAACGCCCGCCACGACTCGCTGGCCAAGATCGCCGCCGCCCTGCAGGTCAGCGAAGAATGGCTGATCCATGGTAAAGGGGACGTTACCGAAACCGCGCCACCGCCGGTCGGACTGGCCGAGGCAGCAACGCCGTACATCTTGCGCCCCCACGCCAGCCGGGCAGATGATCCGCAGGGCGCACTACGGGCAATCTTCGGCGCGACCGCCGCCACGCCTGCGCTCTATCGCATCACCGCCGACCTTCCGGGCTTTGAACTTGCGGCGGGCGATGTCGTGTTGACCGACCTGGCCCGGCTTCCCGTGGCGGGCGAAATAACCCTGGTGCGGATCACCGACGAACAGACGGCCAGCGCCACGACGATGCTCTGTCGTTACTTGCCGCCGTTTCTGGTGGCGGGCGGGATAGGTCCGCAAGTCCAGACCCTGCGCATCGACGATCCCGGCGTGACTGTCAGGCACCCCGTGGTAGGGTCGATTCGGGGCATCCCACCCGATTGAACACCACATAGGAGGCAGCCTTGGCGACGACCACCCGAACGGAAACCCGCAAACGCGGCATCATCGGCAAGATTTTTCTGGCATTTTTCTGGCTTTTCAATGGCTTAATGGTTTGGTGGCTGGTCGCCGGTCTTGGCGCATCCGGGGATGCCATCCAGAACGCGGCGTCCGAGGCGGAAAAGTCCGGTGCCGCCATCGGTACAGCCATTGGCGCAGGCATCATCATCATCGTCTGGGCCGCCGGTGCCGTCATCCTTGGCCTTCTGGTCCTCTTGACCCCGGGCAAGACGATCATCACCGAAACCAGAAAGGATTGACCATGCACCGCACAACCCTCCTTGCCGCCCTGCTTGCAGCAGCCCCGGCCAGCGCCCAAAACCTTGACGGTATGATGCGCGCCAACGAACTGGCAACGGTGATCGGCAGCGAATCCCTGTGCGACCTGACCTTGGATCAGGCAGGGATCGAGGCGTGGATCGCAAAGAACGTCGCGCCCGACGACCTGTCCTTTGCAAGCCAGCTGCAGACCATGACGATGGGGCAAGAGTTCAATCAGAAGAACATGTCCGCCTCCGCCAAGATCGCCCACTGCGCAGCCATCCGGCAGACCGCCGGGGCCATGGACCTGATCAAGTAAGCGACCCGCAGCGAATCGCCCCGCCCGAACTGGCGGGGCTTTTCATTGCCCGTCATGCGGTATTTTAACCGCACAAGGCTTGACAGCGGTTTTTATACCGCCTACCTTCCCTCCAACGCCTTCCCAGTTGGAGCCTGCCATGTCCACCCAACCCCGCCTGATCCTGTCGCATCCCGCAAGCGGACTGGTCCAGCCGACCACGATCCGCGAATTCAATGCCGACGACTGGGACACCTGCACCGACTTCAGCGACGACACCCGCGAACGGCTGCAGGACGGCATCCCCGTGCGGGTGGACGACACGATCCACACCGACCTCGTCGCCTATTACCGGCTGACCCGGGGCTATGACGCGATCGGGGCGCTGTCGTGATGAACCGCGCCCGCATCATCCCGCTTGCCCACTACCGCCCCGACCGGGTGCAGGCCGCAAAGGGCGTCGTCCTGCGCGCCGACCGCATGTCGCTGATCGACGAACCCCAGCGCCGCGCGATCCTCGACCTTGCCTGGCAGGTGCTGCGCGAAGACCACGCCCTGCGCCACCCCGCCCGCCCGGCGGACCAGGCGAACCTCGACGCAGCCCACGATCCCCAAAGGGTCATCACCCTGGCCAAGGCCCGCCAGCAGCGCCGCGCCCAGGGCAAGGCGATGACCCTTGGCCCCCACCCCGCCAAACGCCGCCCCCGCATCACCGTAATGCCCGCCAACCCCTCCGACCCAAAGGACGCAGCATGAAGATCGAAAACACCGTCATCACGCCAGAGTTTGCGCGCCTGCTGCTTGAAAAGAACACGAACAACCGAAACGTGCGCCGCAGTCACGTTGCCGCCATCGCGCGCGATATGAGGGCTGGCGACTTTGTGCAGAATGGTGACGCCATCCGCATCAGTGTGTCGGGTGAACTGATCGACGGGCAGCATCGGCTTTTGGCCTGCATTGAGGCGGGTGTCCCGTTCCCTTCGCTTCTGATCAGCGGAATCGCAGATGAAGCGAAACAGTCCATCGACACCGGCAGGGCGCGCACAGCCGCAGATCGCTTCAAGTTCGAAGGGATGCACAACGCTGCCGCCGTATCGGCCTCGATCCGCACGATGGCGATTTTTGCCAAGGGCAGCACTTCCATTCCTCCACTGACTGCCGCCGAAATGGACCGCATCGCGCACGCCCACCCGGGGCTGCAGAGGAGTGCAGTCATTTCCCGCCACGTAAAGATTAGTGGCTTCGGGACCAAGCTCTCAGCGGCCCATTACATCATGAGCACTGTCTACGGCGACGATGTCGGCGATGAATATCTGAACGTCTGGAAAACCGGCGTTCCCTTCTTTGCGGATTGTCCCGCCCACCTCCTGCGCGAACGCATCATTCGCACCCAGGGCCAGACAACGGCAATCAAACCGGCTGAACTGATCAACCTTTTGGCCGTCAGCATGAACAAGTTCGGCGGAATGGAGGGTGTTCGGGTTCTGAAGCCCGGATCTAACTGCGCTGTCAGGGGCTGGACCGAAGGAAAGCTATGGCACGGGCCAGACCACAGAGACGCGCCATGATCTCCCCCCAGTCCCGCCTGAACGCCCAAAGGATCCGCCAGGAACGCCAGCTGCGCGCGGGCCTGACCGTGGCCACCTTCGCCCTTGCCGCCGTGCTGGGGGTGATCGTCCTTGGCACCGCCCACGCCACCCTCACCCTCGCCCGCACGCTGCCCGACCTGATGCTGCAGGCCCAGACCCTGAAAGGCATGTGATGACTGCCACCCCAATTCGCAAAGGCCCCGCCATGTCCAAGATCACCAAAGCCGCCGACGCCCCGATCACCTTCCTCCAGCTTCTGCAATCGCACCGGCGCGGCGAAATCCCGGCCGAGGCGGACGCCGCCCTGACCGACATTCTGACCGCGCTGCGTGAACACGGTGGCAAGGGCAAGCTGACCCTTACCCTGAACATGAAGCTGAACAAGACCGGCCAGATCGAACTGGCCCCCGATCTCAAGGTCGAAAAGCCCCGCCGCGCCATGTCGACCGGCCTCTTCTTCACCGACGATGACGGCAACCTGATGCGGCGCGACCCGAACCAGGGCGACTGGGTGGATGACATCGCCGCCCGCCGCGACCTCGACAGCTGACCCAACCCTGAAAGGAAACTGAAGTGAGCAATCCCATTGAAGGATTCAGCGACGCACTGACGACGCTGATCAAGGCGCAAAGCCTTTACGACCCGATCATCGACGGCGTCGACGGTCGCCAGCACGCGCTGGTGCCCAAGGACTTTGATCTCAATGACATCACCGACCCGCACCGGCTGCCCCCGCGCCCGTCCGCCAAGGTCACGGTCGATGATCGCGCCAGCCTGGTCGCCTATTCCAAGCGGCACCTGACCGGCCAGTCGATGATCGTGGGCGACTATGACGCGGGCACGATCACCACTGTGATCGACTGGCACCCGCACAACCAGCACAACGACCACGGCAAGGCCGGGGCGCGTACCCACCAGGTCCAGCTGAAGCTGCTGCCGTCCGAGGAGTTCACCCGCTGGAACGCCATGGCGGGCAAGATGCACTCGCAGGCTGATTTCGCCCTGTTCCTCGAAGAAAACGCCAGCGACATCTGGTCGCCTGAACCGGCGATCATGCTGGAACTTGCCCGCGATCTGGAAGGCGTCACCGGCCAGACCTTCAAGTCGCGCACCCGCCTGACCGATGGGTCGCACGGCTTCAAGTTCGAAACCGAAAACAAGATCGTGTCCGAGGTGCAGGCCCCGGAAGAATTCCGCCTGTCGATCCCGGTCTACCACGGCGAAGAACCCGAAGTGCTGACCGCCAAGTTCCGGTGGCGCCCGACCGGCGAAGGCCTGCTGCTGGGCTTTGTCTGGCACCGCGTCGAATACATGCGCCGCGCCCGCTTCACCCAGATCGCCACCGCCGCAGCGGAAGACACCGGCCTGCCCGTGATCGCCGGTCGCGTCTGACCCCACGCCCGGCCGCGCGGGCACCGGCGCGGCACCTCCCTGTTGGACCTCCCCCCGGGCCGATCCACCGAAACCGCCGGGGGGCCTTTTCCGCCCCACCCAAAGGACAGACGCCCATGTGGAAGATCATCGACCTTGTGGCCACGATCCTCGCCATCGCCGCAGCCGCGCTTGTGATCTGGGTCACCATCATCATCCCCGCCCTGATCGGGTGGAGCGTCCTTCTCCACGTCCTGGGGGTGCTGTGATGCCGACCCTGATCCATGACGGCAAGGTGATCCCCGGCGTGGCGGCACAGGTCACCTATGACGGTCGCCAGCGCGGCAGCAAGAACGCCGCCTATCACATCACCCTGACCCGCGACCCCGCCAAAAGCGGCCAGGCCATGCTGCCCGCCGCAAAGGCAGACGAACCATGACCCGCCCGCTCATCCTCACGACCACCGCCGCCACAGCCCTGTCCGCCTGCACCGTCACCGCCGTCGCATGGGCCGACACATGGCCCATCACCACCGCCGCCTGCGTGATCTGCGTCCTGCTGATCAACCTGGCGGGCGGGGAAATCATCAAGGATTGGAGAGAGAAATGAGCATGGACCTTGAACAGCACCTTTTGCGCCAGATGGCTTTCAGTCGCGCCACCTTCGGCCCCGGTGATCGTCGCCAAGGCGTCGTCGATCATATTCGGAAGGAACTGCTTGAGGTGCTAGCCGAGGATTTGCCAGATGGAGCGGCGAAGGAATGGGTCGATGTCGTTATCTTAGCACTGGATGGCTTGACCCGCTGCTTGCGCGCAGACGGCATGGACCCAGATGCCGTCGCGCGCACAACCTGCATGATGATCCGCCACAAGCAGGCACGCAATGAGGGCCGCGATTGGCCCGACTGGCGCACCGCCGACCCGACAAGGGCGATTGAGCATGTGAGGACTGGCGCATGACCCTCCCCACGATCCCCCAGGCCTTCACCGCCAAGCACGCCGCGTTTGTCCGGCATACCCCATTTGGCCACCTTCTCGACAGCGACCGCCGCGACCTTCTGCGCTGCGTGGCGCGGGATGCTGGCGTGTCGCTCAAGGATGCCCATGACGGGATTGTGGAGTGGCTGGGGAAGGGGGTGACAGATGCCTGACCGCATCCAGCTTTCCCGCGCCAAGGGCTACCGTCGCCCCGATGGCACGATCCAGGTGGACCGCCAGTCGATCTTCGGAAACCCGTGGGCAGTAGGCAACCCCGGAACATGGTGGATGCCGCGCTGCGACAATCGGGCCGGATGGGAGTGTCTGTTCAGATTTGATGGCCCGATAGACAACGCCGCCGCGGTCGATTTCTACGGCACTTGGCTGATGGGCGGCAATCTACCCCTTATGCCCAGCGTCCTGACCGAACGGGGCCGTGCGGTCCTGCGGGCACAGATGGACAGCCGCCGCACTCTCATCCTTGCCCGGCTGCCAGACCTGTGCGGCCACCACCTTGGCTGTCGCTGTGCACTGAGTCAGCCCTGCCACGCCGATGTGCTGCTGGAGCTTGCCAATGCCTGACCTCGCCCGCCTTTTCCCCGACACGCCGCAGCGGTCCGCTCCTGACCTGCCGCCCATGATCATCGACAGCTTCGCCGGGGGCGGCGGGGCATCCACCGGCATCGAACTGGCGCTTGGCCGCAGCCCCGATGTGGCGATCAACCATGACGCCGCCGCCCTTGCGATGCACCAGGCGAACCACCCCGACACGCTGCACCTGATCAACAACATCTGGCAGGTCGATCCCGCGCAGGTCTGCAAGGGTCGCCGCGTCGGTCTGGCGTGGTTCAGCCCCGACTGCAAGCACCACTCCAAGGCCAAGGGCGGCAAGCCGGTCAAGAAGAACATCCGCGATCTGGCCTGGGTCGTCGTCCTGTGGGCCAAACGCGTCCGGCCCGAGGTGATCTTGCTGGAAAACGTGGAAGAGTTCCGCGACTGGGGTCCGCTGACCGCCGACAACCGACCCTGCCCGGACCGGCGCGGGCAGACCTTCCAGGCTTGGGTGGCAGAGCTGAAGCGGCTGGGCTACAAGGTCGAACACCGGGAACTCCGGGCCTGCGACTATGGCGCGCCCACGATCCGCAAGCGCCTGTTCCTTGTCGCCCGCTGCGACGGCCGCAAGATCGTCTGGCCTGAACCGACCCACGGCAAACCGGACTCGCCCGAGGTGCAGGCGGGCAAGCGCCTGCCATGGCGCACGGCGGCGGACATCATCGACTGGTCGCTGCCCTGTCCCTCGATCTTCGACACGGCAGACCAGATCATGGCGAAGCACGGCCTGCGTGCCGTCCGCCCGCTGCAGGACGCCACCCTGCGGCGGATCGCAAGGGGTGTGATGCGCTATGTGGTCGATGCGGCGAAGCCGTTCATCGTCTCGGTCGCACATGGCGACAGCGGCGGTCGGCGGGAATACCCGATCGACGATCCCTTGGGCACCCAGACAGTCGGCGGCATCCAGCACGCGCTGGTGAAGCCTACCCTTGCCCCCTTTGTGACCTATGCCCAGCAGGGCGGGGCGAACCGCGACGCTACAGACCCGATGCACACGATCTGCGCCAGCGCCAAGGATCAGAACGCCATCGTGGCCCCGGTGCTGGTGCAGACCGGCTATGGCGAAGCGCCGGGCCAGCTGCCCCGCAGCCTCGATGTGCAGGCACCGCTCGGCACGGTCGTCGCGGGCGGCGGGAAACACGCCCTGGTCGCAGCCTTCCTTGCCCAGCACAACACCGGCGTCGTGGGTCATCCAGCGACGGAGCCTGTCAGCACCGTGACGACCACTGGCGCACAGCAGGCGCTGGTCGCCGCCCACCTGATGACGATGCGCAACGCGGGCAAGCCCTTCAACGGGGCAGACGAACCCCTGCACACCGTCACGGCTGGCGGGGCCCACATCTTCACCGTCGCCGCCTTCCTGCAGAAATACTACGGGCAGGGCCTTGGGCAGGAACTGGACGACCCGCTGCACACTGTCGCCACGCGTGACACCTTTGGGCTGGTGAGGGTTCAGATCGACGGCCAGCCCTATACCATCGCCGATATCGGGATGCGGATGCTGACCCCGCGCGAACAGTTCCGCGCGCAAGGCTTCCCCGACAGCTACATCATCGACACCGGGGCAGGCGGGCGGGTGATGACCAAGACCGAACAGACCCGCATGTGCGGCAACTCCGTCTGCCCCCCGCTGGCCGAGGCGCTGGCAAGGGCGAACGCGGGGCACTTGGCTGTGGCGCGGGTGGCGGCATGACCGCGCTCTCCTTCAATGTCCACCTGCCAGATGTGCGCCAGATCGGCGACTGCACGCTGATCTGCGGCGACATGCGGGACGTGCTGCCCGGCCTCGCCCCCGGGGCTGATCTGATCCTGACCGACCCGCCCTACCGCCTGACCAAGGGCGGCAACACGACCGGCGAAATGAAGGGCATCTTTGCCAAGGACCGCTATGACAACTCGGGCGACCTGTTCCCGATGGTGGAATGGTCGGTCATGGCCCCGCTCTTCTGGAATGCGCTTGGGCCGAACGGCGACGCCGTGGTGATGACCTCTGACCGGGAAATGCACAACGCGCGCGGCGCGATGGAGGCGGCGGGCTTTGGCTTCCACCGGGTGCTGGTCTGGGACAAGGGCACGGTCACCCCGAACCGCTGGTTCATGCCGAACTGCGAATTCGCGATCTATGGCTACAAGGGCAAGGCGCGACGCATCACCGACGCAAATGCGCAGCAGCTGGTCAAGGTCCCGCACCGGGATGAGACCGACCACCAGACCGAAAAGCCCGTGCCGCTGATGCAGGGCTGGATGCACCAATGCAGCCGCCCCGGCAGCCTGGTGATCGATCCGTTCATGGGGGCAGGGTCCACCGCCGTCGCCGCCGCCCAGCTTGGCCGCAGGTTCATCGGGATCGAGATCCAGCGCCAGTGGTTCGACGTGGCCTGCCAGCGGGTGACGGCGGCGTATCGCGATCGGCAGGGGGTGCTGCTGTGACCGACCGCGCCGACGATATCCCCACCGTCACCGGCCATGTCGTCGCGGTGCAGATCACGGTCGTCTGCGGATGCGGGGCTGATTCCTGCCAAGAGATCGAATGCGAGGAAGACGACTTTGGCGGCTGGTCTGCTGCGCAAGAACATCGGTTCATCCTGTGCGAGACGTGCGATTCCCTGATTGACGCGGGGCTGCTGATCAACGTGGAGCCACCCGAATGACCGCCCGCGCACAACCCAACGCCTGCTTCTGGTCCGATCGCTGCTACTGGGTCCGCGAACCTGATGGCACCGAGACGCTGATCCCCATGTGCGTCGGCGCGGCGCATCACCCATCCGCCTGCACCTGTGACGCGCCCCAGTCCAGGATTGAGAGGGCAGAACAGCGTGCCGAGATCGCGCGGGGTGAGGTAGACCGGCTGCGCCAAAAGCTGCGCACAGCAAGCGACCGGGCGAACGGGCTTGAGGCAGCGAACCGCCATCTGGCGCGCAGACTGCGCGAGGCCACCGCATGACCGCCCACACCGACGATATCCCCACCGTCACCGGCCAGATCGTCGCTGTGCAGATCATGGTCGTCTGCGAATGCGGCGACTGGACGCATCATGTGGTCGACTGCACTGACGACGACGGGTTCTGGACCGCGCCGATGCAGGACAGGTTCCACCTCTGCGAAAGCTGCGCACAGGTGATCGACGCCGGGCTCAAGATCACGGTGAACGAACCATGACCGCCCGCGCCCTTGCCACCCTCCTGACGCCCGAGGAAGCCGCTGCCCTGCTGCAGGTCAGCACGAAAACCTTGACGCGCCTGCGCAAGGCGGGGCTACGTTTCGTGACCATCGGGCGGCAAGTCCGATTCCGCGCCGACGACCTTGAGGCTTTCATTGGGGCCAGCACATGCCGTTCCGACACAAAGGTTCCCCGAACTGGCATTACGACTTCCAGATCAGGGGTCGTCGATTTTCAGGAAGCTGCGGCACGGCGGACTTCCAGGAAGCCAAGGCGGTAGAAGCGGCGGCGCGGGTCGCGGCCAAGGCCAGCGAACCGGTGCGCGGCACCTTCACCCTGTCGCAGACCCTTGGCACCTACTACACCGATGTGGCCCAGCACCAGCCGTCAGCCGCGACCACCTTCAGCCAGATCAAGACGATCCTGTCGGTGCTGAACCCCGCGATGAAGCTGGCCGATCTGACCATGGCCGAGGCGCAGCGCTATGTGACGGTCCAGCGCGCTACCATGGCGAACGCCACGGTCAACCGGCACCTGTCCCTCTTGGCCCGCGCGATCAAGCACATGGTCGCAGTCCACGCCGCCGCTGCGCCCGATCTGGACCTGCGCCGCCTGCACACGCAAGAGGCCGAAGAACGGGTGCGCGAACTCACCCGCGATGAACAGGACCGGATCTTTGCCAAGCTGCGGCCCGACCTGCACCCTTTCGTGGCACTGGCCCTGATGACCGGGCTGCGCCGGGCCGAACTGGCGGCGCTGCAGTGGCGACAGGTGGACTTTGACGCCGCCATGATACGGGTCCGACAAAAGGGCGGCAAGACCCGCACCTTTCCGATGAACGGGGAACTCCGGGCCTTCCTGACTACGCTGCCCCGCGCGACCAGCCTGCCCGCCGCGCGCCATGTCCTGACCTTCGTCGATCAGGCAACCCAGGAACGCCGGAACATCACGCCCAGCGGGTCGATCATGGTGGATTTCCGCGATGCGGTCGCGGCGGCCGGGATCGAGGATTTCCGGTTCCACGATCTACGCCATTCCTTCGCCACCAGGCTCTTGCGCCAGACGCAGAACCTGAAGCTGGTAAGCAAGCTTTTGGGGCACCTGAACGTCACGACAACGATGCGCTACGCCCACGTCTTGCAGGACGACATGCGCCTTGCACTGGACGGATACAGCGCCCTGTCCCGAACAAATCCCCGAAGCGACGACGAAATCCAAGCAAAAACAACTGCTTAGGCGTGTCTATCGTTAGCCTTCCAAGCTAAAGACGCGGGTTCGATTCCCGCCGCCCGCTCCATCAATCAAAAGATATTCGCTAACCGTTTCAATGCCTTGTCGTCAATCTGGCGCGGGGCAGGGTCGACCGATCAAGAACAGATCAAGGACAAATCCGGCCAGTTCGGGACAGGTCGGGACACTCAGTCCCGAAGAAAGTCCCGAAAGGTTCCCGTTCACTGATCCCGCTGCGCGCCATCAATCGGCGGCGCCACGGTGATCGTCTCCGGCATGTCGACGCCGTGCGCCTCCAGCCAATCCCGGACTTCGCCCCAGACCTCAGCCGCGCCAACGTTGCGCTTGGACAGCACCTGGTCAAGGCGCGGGCGAAGATCGGCGGGGATGGTATAGGGCCAAGGCATGGGGTCCAGGTAGCGCGCCCCGCCCAATAGATCAACGGTGACGGATGCGCGACCAGAACGGCAGGCGGCGGCGGGGCTTCACCGCCCACCCCCATGCAGCGCTCCGCTGACGTCTGACAGGTAGCGCGCAAGCTCGGCCTGCCGTTCGCCGCAGTCGATCAGGGCAAGGCCAAGCCTGCCCGCGATCACCTCCCAATCGCCGCCGCGCAGGTGCTGTTCCGGGGCGTCGCAGGGCGCGGTCACCGTGGCGTCAGGGGGTGCCGCGCGCAGCCCGCCAGAGGCTTTCAAGCCGCCGCAGGCTGTCAGGGCTGGGGCGGCGATCAGCAGCAGAAGGATCGGCGCGTGCCGCATCTTCGAACTCCATGGCAAGGGTTTCCCGGTCGGCACGCAACCGGGCCAGTTCGGCGGCGGCTTCGGAATGCCGGTCGGCAAGGTCGAACAGATCGGCTTGCAGCTTGGCCCGCGCCTCGATCCAGCGGGCATCGGCTGCAGCGCCGCCCTGCCGATAGACCCAGCCATGCGACAAGGCCAAAACCGCAAGACCTGCGGCAAAAGCGATGGCACGGACAGGGATCACGGATAGGCCTTCCAGGCCAGCTGCCAGTGCGGACCATCGGGGAAGCTTTTCCAATCGCCCCCCCATTCAATGGCGACCCCCAGCTCTGCAGCTGCAGCCTTGACGATTGGGGCCAGTTGCCTGATCAGCGGCCAGTTGAACAGCTCCTCAGTCTCCAGCTTGCCATCGCGGTCAAGATCGACCAGCGGCACAATGTCGACCGCATGGGAAAGACCGTTCTTCGGGTTGGGCAGGTGGCGGCTGTTCATCGTCTTCGATGCGCCGATGCGCACCAGCTCGCGCTGGCGTTCAATTGTGCGCAGCCCGTCGATCACGCGGAAAGGAAAGGGGGCGCGCTGCAAGGCGAGTTCCATCACCTTGATCAGATCTGGATGCACCCCCTGCAGGCGGGCGGTGCTGATCTTGTCCCAGGTGCGGGTGGTCATGGTGCATCCTCCTTCTTGTCCGCTGTTTCGCCAGGCAAGACCCGGTTCAGCGCGCGATCCGCCACGTCCTCGGCCCGCGTTTCCAACCGACCCATCACCCGCAAGGTGAAGTGCAGAATGTAGCGGCTGCCGAATCCCGTTGCCGCCATGGCGATCTGGATCGGGAAATCGGGCGGAATCTTCTCCATCGGGGGGGAACGCAGCCAGCTTAGGATCATGGCAGTAAAGGTCGCCAGGACGGCCGCGCTGAACAGCACAAGCCAGACCTCGCGCTGGTCCTTTTCCGGCATCATATTGCGCGCCACCATCGACGCAGCCATGGCCAAGAACAGGCCACCGAAGAACTCGGTCGGCAGCATCTTGATGCCAAGGCCAAAGAGAAACAGGAACAGCCAGTCCTGCATGGTGTCGCTGAAGACCTTCATGGTCTGGTGTCCTTTCCGGATTGCAAAAGAAAGCCCGCCCCGGTCAGGGGCGGGCCGGGGGTCAGGCGGCTGTGGACAGCAAGCGCCGCGTTAGGACAGGCTGTCGCCGATCCGAACCGGGATAAAGCCGACATTTGGAAAATGTTGCACCCCGCCATCGGGAAAGGTGACTTCAAACTCAGCCTCGAATGCGCCGGTAGCGGCAGTGTCGCCGGACTGCCAGTCATACCGGACCGTTGGCGTACCGGTCGGGGTGACGACCACGGCAAGCACGCGGTCGATCACAGCTGCGCCCATTATGGGACGCATGGAAAAGCGCACCGTTGCCCCGGTCAGGTCGGTTGAAGCAGGCTCCAGCTCGTAAAGCAGGCCGGACCGCGTGTCCCCCGCTTGATGTAGAACGCGTCGCTCATATCGGCTCCCTGATGACCCTGCCGCCCGTGCGGCTGATGTTCACTGTCCCGCCCGTCACACCGCCGACAATCACGCCGCCGGTGCGCCCACTGCCAACGTTGCCGCCGGTCACCCCTTGCGTCGCAAGCCGACCGCCAGTCCTGCTTTGGGCTGGGACCACAGCCGGGGGCGGGGGGCGGGCGATGACAATTGGCGCGCCGAACCAATCTGCCTCAACGATTCCAGTGGCCAGCACTGTGACCGACCCAGCCAGCGCCCGCCCGGCAAAGAAGGCGTCAGCCTCCACCAGATCGGGAGCTTGCAGCGTGATTGGCCCGACCGTGACCAGAGCCTCGGGAAAGTCGTCAGCCTCGACCAGCGCCGCAGCTTGCAGCGTGATCGGGCCAGGCAGGACGCCGCCACCAAAGAAACCATCCGGCTCAACCAGAAGCGGCGCGGTGACAGTCTCCGCCCCAGCCTGCCAGATCGCCAGCCAAAGCTGCAGCATGACTCAGGCAGCCATTGCAATGGAACCGATGGTAAATCGGCCCTGCGCCCCTGGACCGTTGGTATAGCCCACGCGGGCATAGCGCCAACTTGGCTGATGGATAATCTCGGCAAAGAAGCCGCCGCCCGAAACTGCCACGGTCGCCACGGACTTGACCCGCCGCCAGTTCGTTCCGTCGCGACTGGTCTCCAGCCACAGGGTGCCGGTCACGTCGCTTTCCGCTGACACGCGCAGTTCATTGGCATAGGTCGCTGCGTTCGCCATTGCCGCGCCGGTCGCCGATACCGTCAGGTCGCGCGACGCTCCGGTGAAACTTGCGTTTGCCAGCAGTGCCGTCGAACTGTCATCATACCAGACCCCCGGGGCCGCAACAAAGCCAGCGCGCACCGCGGCTGCCGCCAGGGTGGCGGTGACCGACCCCGACACAGGCTGCGTTCCGCTGATCTGGGCGGCCGGGATCGGCTCGGTTGCGTAGGTGCCCGGCACGAAAGTCCACACTTGCGTGCCAGAGGTAAAGGCGGTTGCCCGCACGCGAAAGTATTTCAGGGCGTTGACCGACAGCTCCCAGGCATAGGCAGGGGCGGCGGACAGGTTGCCGGTAGCCGTCTCGATGATATTGGCGTTCGACCGGACAGCCTGCACTGTGAACCAGTTTCCGTCGACGCCATTGGTGCTGTTCAGCGACCCCTCGAAAATGACGTTGACGGTCGAAAAGACCCCGGCGCAATGGACCATCAGGTTGGAAAAACGTTCGCAGTTCACCACGACCGTCTGGCCGTTCGCCGCGATGTTCCCGACCGTGGCGGCATAGCTTGCGGGCTTGCTGGCCACCTTCAACCGGCCTTCTTCGTCAACCTTCAGGTTCGTGTAGTCGCCGTCCGCGCTGGTCGACGGGGTGTCCGCAGCATAGCGCAGCGCCAGCAGTGCAATACCGGGATCACCGCTGACATGCGCTGTATCTTCGGACTTGATCGCATCCGCCAGAATCGTCAACGCCGGGGATGTGACGGGCATCGGGTTCGCCGCAGACAAAGGACCATCGTTGGCCCCGTCGCCGCCAAGGGCGATCTTGGTCAGCGGGATGTGTACGCCGCCGATTTCATCGGTGGCAAAGACGGCGCCTGACGCCGGGGCAATGATGTTGTCGGCCATGCCTTATGCCCCCAGCCGGAAGATGCCTGCAACGTTCCATTCGACCATGACAGGTCCGGTGTTCGTCACTGGAAGGCCGGTCACGTCCGTGTCGATATAGGCGACCAGCCGCGACGTCTCGGGCGCGCCGGTGTCGATGTAGATCACGACAGCCTCCACCGAAACGCCGCCGCCTGACGGAAAGGTCACGTCCGCCGCATCGAATGCACCGTTGACAAAGGTCTTGCTGGCAAGGGTCTGGTCGGTACCCACGCGACCCGCCAGATCATCCAGAAAATCATGCGCCGCGCTGTAGGTATAGGCCCCGGTATCGACCAGCGCCGCCTTGACGGTACCGGACAAGGCCGCATTCGCAGCACCGCCGATCAGGGCCTCTTTCCATTTGGGGTAAAGGGCATTTGCCATTGCACTGGTCCTTTGCGATACGCGTGTCAGGTGATGCTGTAGAACGTGGCCGGGGCGCTGATCATCAGGTGTTCAGCCGCGATCCAGTCGGCTGACAGCACACCCAGCCGGACATAGGCAAAGGTCAGGTCGCCGTCGAAACTTTCGCCCGTGGTTTCGTCGTCGATGCCGACCGAAAGGCAGTCGAAATCGGCGTCGCGGGCCGTGATCCCGGTCTGCGTGCCGATCTGCACCCCGTCGCAGTACAGCGTCCGGGTCGTGCCGTTGTAGATCCCGACCAGCCGGTTCATCGTCGACAAGGCGCTGTTGACCGGGCTGCTGATCGTCGTCCAGGTGTTCGTGTTGTCCCACATCTCGACCCGGTAATTCCCGCTGACCAGGCGATGCGCCAGCGAAACCCGGTCATTCGTGCCGCCGCTGCTGAAGTCGCGGAATGACAGCAGGGCGGACTGCCTGTTCGCCGACCGCGCGCCGGACACCGCCATGGTAAAGACGGTGCCCCCGGCCAGCCCGTTGCGTTCGATGTACCCGCTGTTCGTCCCGAACCGCGCGCCGCCGCCGCCGAACCCCAGGTTCCAGGGCCGGGTATAGGTCGCATAGGAATTGGCGCTGGTCGGGTCGACCAGAAAGGCCAGCCCGTCCTTGTAGGCGCAGATGCCTTCAAAGTTTCCGGACACGCTGCCGCCGTTGTCGTTGAACCCGACAAGACCCGCGTCGCGCGGGCCGGTGCCATCGGCGTTCACCCGGATGATTTCGTCGCGGTCATCATCGCTTAGCCAGAAGTGGCCGTTGAACCATTCGATCCCCTGCCAGGCCGATGCCACACTGAAGTCCAGCGACAGGGACCCGTCCGCCGTCAGGACCCCGGTGCCGGAATCGATGGACCAGCGCAGCAGCTTGTTGCGGTTGGCGCTGGCCCATTGCACGGAATAGAACCGGTCGGTGTCGGGCCGATAGCAGATGCTGGACATCTCGTCTTCCGTCGCGGTCACGTTGGTGACGGCAACAAAGGCCAGCGTCGTCTTGTCGAAAACCGCGATGGTGCAGATCGAGTTCGTCGGAAAGTTGTTGATCGGGATGACGATCCAGCTGCCATAGACGCAACCGTCGCAGACGTGGGTCAGGCTGCCGACCCCAAGGGACGTGTTGGCATCGCCGCAGGGATCGCTGTTCGTGGCCAGCACCGACCCGGCACTGGAATAGCGGACCAGCTTGTTGTTGTCGAAAGTGTACAGGTCACCCGTCGCACGGTCCCAGGCCAGACCCTGATGCGGATCGTCGGTAAAGGTCTGGATGGTCGACACGTTCTCGAACGTGTTGACGTCGCCCAGAACCTCGAAATCGCCGGTCGCCTTGGCCCGGTTGGCGTTGCATTCCGCCCCCATGAAGACCGCTTCATAATCATCCCAGACCGCAGCCATGCCAGTGGCGGCTCCACGGGCACGGCGGACCTCGGTCGACGCATCCAGCCTGATCTTGAACTCGGTGTCGCTTGCGGCAGCAACGGTCGGCACCTTGACCGCGATGGTCCCGGTTTCATCGTCAGGCCGGATGGTGATCACGTCCAGCGGATACTCGACTGCCTCGGCCATGTCGAAGGCACGGATGTTCCCGCCGTCCAGCCTGACACCGGTCCAGAAGCTGGGCGGCATGTCGGCCAGCCGGATCAGCATGGGGAAGTTGGTCAGATCAGATGCAACCGTCGCACTGGGGATGGTCACGGTGTAGACCAGCCCGACCGCCGGGATCACGACCGCGCCGGTAAAGGACAGCGCCAGCGCCCCATCCTTTTCCATCGCCACGGCGTAGTAATAGGTGGTGCCGTCCGATGCAGTTGTGTCGTCATAGGTCAGGGTGTCGGCGGCCAACGTGTCCAGCACGGCAGGCAGGGTCGTTGCATCAAAGGCGCTGGTGGCGCGGTAGATGCGAATCTCATCTTCCTGCAGCGCGCCGCTGTTCGGGTCGGTCCAGGTCAGGCGGACGGTTGCCATCACAGCACCTCGAATTCAAGATCGCCGGGCGGCAGCAGCACCAGCATGGTCAGGGCCGGGCTTTGCCAGGATTCGTAGCCGTCCCGCACGGACGTGACGCGGAACCGGACCCGCACCGTGCCTGCTGGCAGGGCTGTACTGTCGTCCCAATCGTGGGTTGTCACACCGCCCACGTTAGTGTCGGTCACGGTCGAAATGACATCGCCCGCCCCGTCCAGCGCGTCGGCACGGAACCGATAGGTCGTGCCCGCCTCGGGGCCGATGTCAGTGTCGTCGTGATCCTCGGCCACCGGGGTGGTCTGCAGCGTCCGGTCACGGTGCGCCCAGGTCAGCACGGCATCAGCGGTGAACTGGTCCTGCGTGTAAGCACCGCTCAGCTTGAACCGGCCCGGGGGATAGGGCCGGATCGCGCGGCTGTCGAAGGTCACGGTGTCCACGGGCGCGGCCGCCAGCGACAGGATCGCGCTGGCCGTCCGGGGCAGCAGCTTCACATCGACGGATTCGCCGTCAAGGTAATCGGTGTCCAGGGGCGTGCCCTGGTTGATGAACAGGACCGTGGCCCCGCTGGCGTGGCGCTGGGGCACCGTGTCGACGCAGCCGCGACCGATGGTCATCAGGATCGCGCCCGCATCCTCGACCATGTCATCCACGCGCAGGATCTCGGACCCGATGACTGCCAGCTGGCCCGCCGTCACCGATGCCAGGCCGTCATTCGCCGCGATCCGCACGGTCAGGGCATCGCCTTCGCCGGCCAAATCCTCCAGCGTGGTGGTGACAGGCACAAAGCCGATGGTGCCGTCATCCGTCCAGCCGCCGCCGGTGTCGACACCCACGGTCGCCTCCAGGTGACGGGCGTTCGGCGCGGCGGCGGCGACCATCACCCGGCCCGTGCCGGGTTCGGCAGCCAGCGCGTCGTCCACCGCATCTTCGCCCGCGTCCAGGGCAAGGATGTAATAGGGCGCTTCCTCGACCAGGCGGACCGTTGCGGGCTTGGCGCGATCATCGGTGACAACAACCGGGGGTGGGGGCAGGGTGATCCCGTCGCTCAGGTCAAATCTGTGTTCCACCACCTTCAGCCAGACCGACGCGTCGACCCCCCCGGCGTGGCGCAGCTCGGTGATCCGCACCGCCACATCACCTACCACGGGGTTTGGCGAACTCAGCCGCATGATGGACGACAGTTCGAAATCCGCAGGCAGATAGGCCAGCGGCAGATCACCCGCCAGCAAGGGTGTCCCGCCCGATGTCAGATCGCGGATGCACAGCCGGTCGGCCAGGGTCGCGATGGACACGAACGGATACCGCGCATCCTGCCCCTTGTTCGTGCGCCCCGCAGCTCGGACCGCGACCGGGTTGGAATGCGTGACCGACGCGGTCTTGCCATTGGCGCGGTCGGTGTAGATCACCGTCAGCTTGTTCGGCAGTTCCCGCTGCTTGGGGCGGCGCAGCTTTGACCAGTCCTTGACGACCGTGCCGTCCAGCACCGGCAGATCGTCAAAGTCGAAATCGTCGCGGACCCGCTTGTGTTCCCATTTGCCGGTCTTGCGGCTTTTGAAAGTGACCGCATCGCAATGCCGGTCGATCTCCATCCGGTCCTTGATGTTCGCTTCGGCCCCGCCAAAGACGACTGACAGGCCGAACCCTTCGGACAGATAGGCATCGGCGGACACAGCAAAGCTGTCGCCGATCTCGTCCGCCGTCGCGGTCCCGCCGCGCATCGGGTCGATCAACACGCAGCGCTGCAGATGCGCGGGGTTCAGGTCCACCCAGGCCCGGAACGCCGACAGCAGGGCGACCCGCAATTCTGCCGGGTTGGAACTCGGCACGACAGGCACGCCGTCGCGCGGGGTGTTGTCGATCTTCTCCGTCTCGGTCGTGTCGGTGTCGTCGATGTTGAAGGCAAAGACCTCGACCCCGCCGATTGCGGCGATTGTGGCAGCCGCCAGTTCCGGCGTGCCGGGCACGGGCGCGCCATCGGTGGTAAAGACGATGATCCGCCGCTTGCGCTGGCTGACCGCCCCGCCGCCGAACAATCCGCCGATGGTGTTGCCGAAATCACCCCGGTCGAAATCTCGCTCCAGCGCGTCATCATCGGCGAAGAAATCGGCCGCTTGCGCCACGGCGGCGTTCCAGTCGCCCCCGGTGACCAGCGTGGTGTAATCCTCGATCCAGGATCCCACGTCCTCATAATCTTCATCGGTGCAGTCCAACCGTTCGATGCTGGCATTGATCCCGGCAGAATAGGCGACCACCTTCAGGGAATTGGTCTTGCCGACCATGCTGCGCACGAAGGCCGCCAGCGCCGCGCCCTGCGTCGCTAGGGGCGCACCGGCCATGGACAGCGACACATCCATCGCGATGTAGATCGCGGCGGTGTTGACTACGCCCTCGACATCGACCACGCATTTGTCCGGCAGCCAGCCCTTGTGGATATCCTCGACATTGCACAGCTTGATGTCGATGGACGGCAGACGGGCCGAATTCGCGTTGAAATAGGGGCGCTGGAACACCATCGACATCACGCCGTAGAATGCCGGGGTGAAGGCCCCGAAGATGCCTTGCAGATAGGTGTTCACCGTCTGGGTCGTCTTGCCCAGCATGACGGCGATGCGCCCGGAAAACCCGCCCTCGCGTTCATCGCCGCCAAAGGCTTCCTTGTCGTTGATGTCGATGAACCCGTCGCCCTGGTCGCCCTCCCAGACCACCTTGTCGGCCATGCGGATCGCCAGCACGGCGTCGGCCTTGCGGGCGGGGATCAGGTGGACGCCGTAGAAATAGCGGTTGCCGACCTTGGGCTTTTTCGGGCTACCCATTGGCGGTCCCATCGGTCGCGGCGATGCGGGCGCGGGCGATGACCTCCAGCCGGGCGATCAGGTCAAGATGCTGGCCCGGCGCGCGCATTTCTTCCGGGGTCAGGCCCTCGGTCTTGAAGCGGTTCCAGTCCAGACCGAAGCGTTCAAAGAACTTGGTGCGCATCGCGTCGCAGACATAGGCCCCGCCACCCCGATGCTTGCAATCCGCGCGGGTGATCCTGATCTCGGTCATTTCTTCTTCTGCTTTTTGTAGATGCCTTCGGACCGGAAATCCCCAGCCCAGGCCACGACCGACGCGGGCTGCCAGATGGTGCCCCCGAAATCCATGTAGCGGTCGCCATCGTTCGACTGCGGAATCGCAAAGTCCTTGAACTCGGCAGCCTTCGGCCCGGGCGGCGGTTTGTAGAAAAGGCTGGCCGCGAACTGCAGCACCAGCCCCAGGACAAGGCGCCAGAACATCAGGCGATACTCCGGCCATCAAACGGCGTCTCGCCCCGGACCATGCCGGGGTTGCCGCCAAAGAACAGGACGTTGTCGAACCGGTCGACGCAGGTCGCGATCTTCTTGTCGCAGCCCGGCGCGATCAGCACGTCAACCGGGTCCAAAGCGACGGCAGCCGCCAGCCCGGGCACGACCCGGTCAAGGGTCAGGGTTTCGCCCACATGCGATGCGATCAGGTATTCCGTCCCGGCATGTTCCAGGATCCCCAGACGATAGGTGCCATCGGGCTGCAGCGCGGCCAGCGGCACGGTCAGCACCTTTGCGGTCACGGCAGTCACTGGCGCGGTCTGTTGCCAGTCGGCCAGGTCCAGCGTGCAGCCCGTGCCGTCCGCTTCGGTGAAATAGTGGTTGTGGCGGCAGTCGATGGACGCGACCTGCGCCGCACTGGCCCGGTCCATTTCCGTCAAGGCATCTTCGCAGATCAGCCGTGACAACACCTTGCCGGGTTCGATCCCGGTGACACGCCCGGAAAACCGCAACACATACTCTTCGTCCGGGTCGTCCAGATAGGTCACCCAGACCGTGACGGTGATTTCCTCGGGTTCGTCCCAGGCCTGCGCCGCGACCATGGCGGGATGCAACGTGGGCAGCGACACCCAGACCTCGGACCGCGTGCTGGCCGTGGTTTCGGTGATCTCGCCCCGGTTGATCCCGGCAAAGTCGAACTGCACCCCGGCGGGGTAAGACAGATCGGGCCGGTCCGCGCCGGACACCCAGCCCTTGACCGCGCCGTTGAACGGCCAGCCGGTCAGGTGGAACGTCTCGCCCGGAACCTCGATCCGGTAGACCCAGATGGCGGTCTTGCCAAAGACGCGGGCGACATAGTTTGCAAACGACATCAGGGAACCCCGACGCAAGCCGCGCCCGACACCATCATCCCCGGCATGGGAAAGGTCAGGGTGATGTCGTCAGTATCCAGCCGCATCCGCCGCGCGATGGACACGCGCGCCCCGGACCAGATCAGCCGCCCCGGCGCTGCCGACAGATCGCAGACCCAGTCCGCCCCGTCGACCGTCACGGCGGTGACCTTGCGATGCACCCTGGCCCCGCCATCCGCCAGCGTCAGCACGCGGCCCGTCAGCAGGTCAGGCGACCAGACAGGGGCCACCAGCCGCAGCGTCAGGCTGGCGGCAGCCACGTCCCCCCGCAGGGCTAGGTCGCGGACAAAGCTGGGCAGCCAGAACTCTGTCGCCCGGCCGCGCAGCGCGTGCCAGAACTGCCGCCGCCGCCACAGCGCCGCCAGCCCCACGTCCGTGAAACTGATGCTCAGCCGGTGATCGACCCCGTCGCGTAGCGGCACGATGACAACGCCGCCAGGCCCTTCGTCGATGACTTGCACCGGGTGGACCATCGCTTGCTCCGTGCCCCGCGCGCTGACCGGCGCGTCGTCGATCACCATCAACCCGTCGACCGTGGGCATGTCATGCGCGCCCAGATCGGTGTTGTCCTGCGTGACGAAGGTTGCGCGGCGGTCCGACAGCCCGTCGAACATCCGCGACCCGGCCAGCGGCGTGATCGCCTCGCATTGGCGCAGCGGGGCGGCCCACAGCACGGACAGCGTGGTGGCGCTGTCCAGCGTGATCGTGCCCGACCCGACCGCAGAAATCCCGATCACCTCGACCGCGCCGCCTGGGCTGGCCAGGAACACTTCACCACCGGCGCGCCAATCGGCAGGACCGACCGGCAAGACGGTCGCCCCCGGCGGATAGGGCATGGCGAACTGCGTCGCTTCGCCCCAGGCAGGCACCCGGAACGGACCGGCGCGGTTGTCGTCGAACACGCCCTCGGCCTCCAGGTTCGCGGCGTTGTTCAGCCGATGGGTCATGGGATAGACCGACCGCGCGTGTCGGACAGACGTCCGGCTTTCCGCCAGTTCGGCCCGCTGAATATCGGTCAGGAACGACAGGGTTTCCGAAAACGGCACCAGCGGCGCGAACCGCCACACATCGGTCATGGGTCAGTAGCCCCCAAGGCGGCGGTTGACCCGGGCAATGACCGCCTCGCCTTGCGGGCTGTCGATCTGCTGCAGGATCATTTCCCCGTCCAGATAGACCTGGGTGATCATCTGGGTCGGGGCAGCACCCCCATCGGACCCGCCACCGGACAGCAACCGCGACGTGTCCCGTGCGTTGTAAACCCGTTCGCCGCCCTTGAAGTTGATCAGCTCCGGTCCTTCTTCGCCGACCATCGCCAGACCGGCGGCGGCGCTGGCCGTGCCAGTCGCGTAGCCCGTCAGGCTGCCCAGACCCAGCCCGTCGAAGATGTTGCCGAAAAGCGACTTCATCGCGCTGTTGATCAGAAGCTGCGCCAGCTGCTGCAGCAGCTGCCCGACCGCCTCGCGCAGGGACGTGACGCCGGTTAGGACATTGGTCGCGGCGGTAGCGAACATGTCGCCGACCTGCTTGCCCAGATCTCCGATGCCCTCCATAGCCCCGGCGGCGGTGTCGCTCAGCACCTTCGCGGCCTGACCGACCAGGCCCGCGCCGGATTCGATTCCTTGCGCCATGCCCTCGGCCACGTTGACACCGTAGCCTGCGGCGACCACGGACGGCGAATTGATGCCAAGGAAATCCTTGATGCCTTGCGCGGCAGCCATGCCCAGGTTCACGCCAGCGCTGTACGCCGGGCCGGTCCCGGCGTTCATGCCGTTGACCAGGCCTCCCGTGACATCTGCGCCAAGCCCGCCGCCCGCGCCCCCCATCGACAGCGCGTCCGAAATCGCCGCCCCGACATCGCGCGCAATCTGGATCGCGCCCTGCAGCTTGCCGACGAACGTGTCCCATTTCTGGGTGACATAGTCGATGGCACCGCCGATGGCGGACTTGATGCCCTCCCAGATTTCCCCGGCGCGGGTCTGCAGATCGGTGAATGCCGTGACCAGCCCGGCCAACTTCTGCGAATAGAAATCAACGATGATATCGCCGACATGACCCACGATGATGCCGATATTGTCCCAGAAGCGACCGTATTCCTCCATGCTCGGCGCATAGGCGATCCACGCAGCTACTAGGCCCGCGACCGCCGCTGTTGCAGCAATCAAGGGGGCCGACAGCGCGCCGATGGCACCGACGACCAGCCCAAGACCGACCAGCACAGGGCCAAGCACGATTGTCAGGCCCGCCGCCCAGGCCATGAACTTCTGCGTTTCCGGCGACAGGTTCTGGAATGCCGCCGCGACCTCCAGCAGCCAGCCGCTCATCTGCTCCAGAACCGGCGCCAGATGGGCAGCAACGATGACGGCAAGGCCCTCTGCCGTCGACTTCAGCTTGTCCAGATTCTCGTTGAACCGGCCAGCGGCATCGGCGGTGTTCTGGCTGATCACCAGACCCAGGGCCGCCGCCTCGTCCATCAGGGCGGTGATGCCGTCCTTGCCCGCGTTCAGCATCGGGATCAGCTCGGCCCCGGACTTGCCGAACAACTCCATCGCCAGCGCGGTCTTTTCCGCCCCGTCCGGCATGGACTGGAACCGTTCGGCGATGTCCTTCAGCACCTCGGCCGTGGGGCGCATCTCGCCGTTGGCATCGCGGACCGACACACCCAGCGCCGCGAACTTTTGCGGCGCGTCCTTCATGCCCTTGGACAGGCGCAGCAGGCCACCCTGCAGGTCTTCAAAGCTGACGCCGGTGATCTTGGCCGCGTGCTGCAGGGCAGACAGCGCCTCGACCGGAACACCCAGCTTCTGCGCAATCTCGCCCATGTCGTCGGCGGCGTTGATCTGCCGCCGGATCGCCTCGGCCATGCCCGCCCCGACCAGCGATACCGCGCCGCCGATCAGGGCCAGCTTCTGCGCCATCTTCTGGCTCATGGCCTGAACCCGCGCAGCACCCTGCGCGAATTCAGCCGAGTCCAGGCCAAGGGTGACCCTTAGCGCCCCGACGAGAGTTTTCGCCATTCTTCCCAACTCCGTTTCGGCAGGCGCGCGGCATGGGCGCGCAGCATGGCCAGGGCATCATCGCCCCGCACCCTGTCCGGCCCGCCGCCGATGAACTCGCGGGGGCGCGGCAGTTTCTTGGCCCGGCTAAGGGCGGCTGTGTTGTAGGAATTGTAGCGACTTGCCATCGCCTCAGCCTTCAGGCGATCCCGTGCGCCTGCCATGTGGACCATGTACAGGCGTGGGGTCAGGCCCCAGAACGCGGCAGGATCAAACCCCGCCGCGATGTAGGATTGCAGCAGCGACAGCAGGTCTAGGTCGGCTGACCTGCCGTCGCGTCGCCGTTTCCCGGCTGACCCTTGGCCTGGGGCGGCATGGCGGCGGTGATGACCGCCATCAACCCCTCCATGTCCTCGGCCAGGATGTCGCCCGCGACGTCGATGGTGGCCAGCGGATGGTGCCGCTTCAGCATCGCGTGGCAGACCTTGCGGATCAGTTTGACCGACCCGCCTTCGTCCTGCAGCGACGTCATCAGCTTGACGGGCTTCAGCCCGGTCTCTTCTTCCAGATCGGCCAGCACGTTCATGTCGAAGCGCAGCGTGTACACCTGCCCGGCAGCCTTGACGCTGCCTTCACCCAACATCCGCGCCATCACACGCTCCCGTTGATGCGGAACCCGGCTTCGGCTGTCTGCACCCCGTTGACCGGGCTGGTGCGGCTGTACCGCTTGCAAAAGCCGACATAGGTCTCGGCCACCGCGCCCGCGTGGTTCGCGGTGAACTCGATCTGCACCAGCTCGCCGCTGGCCTGGATCGCGGTCAGCACGGTGTCGGTGTCGCTGCCCGCCACCCAGTTGGTCGGGATCGTGACTTCGCCGTTGTCGATCAGGCCCGCGATGAATTCCTTCGTGCGGTTCGGGCTGTCCATCGCCGTCGCTTCGTGTTCGTCTGCCTCGGCCATCGGCCATTCCACGTCCAGCACATGCTGCAGGGTCGTCCAGGTGGGGCCAGCACCAACACCGACACGGATGACCGTGCCATAGCCAATCGTTGCATCCGTCATGTCGCTCTCCAGTTCACATCGAAATCCATGCTTTGACGGAACGGTCGTTCCGCCTCGTTCGACCCGCCCTCGCGCCCGGATCGGGTCGCGGTCAGGAAGATGCCTTCAAAGAACCCGGTCGCCCCGTTGCCCCGGAAGCCGTGCAGCACGGTGCGAATCTCGCGCGCCAGCGCCGCCGCGACCCCCGCCGTTCCGGCATAGGCGTCGATCTGCACCTGCACCTGTTCAAGCCCGGTCGGCCCGTCCTGCGCGATGCCCTCACCCCCGGCGACCAGCGTCAGCACGACGCCCGGCAGGGCCACGCCCTGCGGATGCACGCCCCAGTTCACCTGCACCGCTGGCGTCAGCACAGCGCCACCGGCGGCGGCTGCCAGCAGCAGCCCGCGCAGATCATCCTCCAGTGCCATATTCTTAGCCCTTGCTCTTGCCGGACAGGCGCCTTGCTCGGGCCGCTGACCGCGCCACGACCTTGTCGATCTCGGCCCGCAGCATAGGAATCAGCGACGTGATCACGCCAGCCGACTCCTGCTTGAAGGCCGGGCGCATGTAGGGCTGCGCCGCTTGCTCCTTGGAACCGAACTCTTGGACCATGACACGGGCGTAGCGGGCGATCTTGGGAGTCGGACCCATGAAGATGGTCGCCCGTGACCCACGTTCGCCTGCGGTCAATCCACCCTTGCCTACATTTGCATCATCAGAAACCACGATGGACGTCATCAGGTCCAAGGGGGGCGTCGCGGGATCGTTCGGGGCCAAGCGTCGCGCAGTCGCAGCCATTGGCTCCATCGCCTTGATCCCGACGCGACGCAGCACCCCGGTCCCCGTCGACTTCTTCAACTCCCCAAGGCTTTTGTCGAGTTCGTCAAAACCTTCCAGCTTGATGCCGTGGAACCCGTTGTACCAACCCTTGCCGCTAAGCTTCGCCATGTCAGCCGCCCACCTTGTCGATCCGCGCCGCAGCGGTGATCTCCAGCCACTCGCGACGACCGACTTCCTTGATGCCGGTGATCTCGTATTCCCGGCCTTCGCAGACCAGCCGATCCTTGGGCGTCAGACCGGCGGCAAAGTTGGACCAGCGCACGACAAAGCGGGTGGTGACGTTGGCCTGCACTTCCGCCGCCCGCCAGCGTTCCCCATCCGACAGGTCGCGCTTGGACGCCCAGACCGGCGTGCCATGGTCGGCAAAGACCGGCACCTTGGACATGCCGTCATCCACCAGGCTGGACCGGCGGAATTGCACCCGCCGATCCAGATCACCCGCTGCGGTCATGATCAGGCCGCCCCCACCTACGCCGACCGGCCAATGATCACGATCTGATAGTCCGCAGCCGCGCCGCTGGCATTGGCCACGCGCAGGATATCCGACGCGCCCGCCCCGGCGGTGCCCAGACCGGCAGCGCCCGCTGCGGCGATCAGGAACATGCCGCCGGGGGGGATGACGATCTGGTCGCCTGCCGTGCCCCAGATCCCGGCAAAGGGATTGGTCCCGCCGCCGATGGTCAGGGCCGTGGTGTTCGCCGTGCCATCCGCCGCCGCGTTGACGATGGCGATGGCGACGATCTCGGCAATGTTCAGGGTTGCGCCGAACGCGTCCGCCAGAACGCCGCGCAGGTCGATGTCGTCGTTCGTCGCACTGGCGACCGCGCGTTCCTCGGCATAGACCAGATCGGCCTGGTTGACCCCGGTCCCGTTCGCCAGCGCCAGCGCCGCCGAAACCACCGGGGTGAACTTCTGCGACGCCAGGCCATTGGCCCCCAGCTGCGTCGCCTCGACCCGCAATTGCACCTTCGCTGTCAGCGTCATGTCCGTCCCTTTCCGATGATGTGAGTGTTTGACCCGCCGCCCGGCCTAGACCAGGCCGACGCGGTAGGGGGCGATCAGCGCCTTGACCGGCGCAGGAATGTCGTCCGTTCCGCCCTCACGGTGCTGATACCAGTGCCCGACCAGCATCAGCGCCGCGACCTTCAGGGGCTGCGGTGCCTCGGCAAATCCGTATTCCGCGCTGATCGTCACCGCGTCGTCACGATCCGCCAGCACCTCGGGCGCGGCAAAGTCGCTGGCAAAGGTCAGATGCCCCGCCCCGTTGATCGTCCGCACACGGTAGTTTGCCGCGTCGACGGTCTGCGTGACGCCAGCCAAATCCAGATAGGACACCACCGCCGACCGCACATCCGGGAAGGGCAGGCGCATGGACTGCAGCGCATCGGTCCGGATGACCCAGGTCTGCGGCAGGATGCAGCGACCCAGCACACCGTTCCAGCCGTCCATCCAACCGACCGCCGCAGCGATCAACCCGGTGATCAGATTGGCATCGTCAGACGCATCAACCCGAAGATGCAGCGCAGCCTCCCCCAGCGACAGCAAAGCCGCTGGAGGGGTAACCAGTGCGGGCGTGATCATCAGCCCGCCTTGCCGTCCGACTCGACCTTCGTCTTGCCCTTGGGTTCCGGCTTGACCTCTTCGACCTTGCCAAGGCCCTTGGCGCGCTCCAGCAACTCTCCGGTCAATTCGGTTCCGGCGACGAACTGCACGGGATAGATTTCCCCGGCAGGCACGGCCAGCCAGTCCGCTTTCAACTTGAATGCCATGTGTCAGCCCCTTGCTGATATGTGAAGCGGGGGCCAGTTTCCCAGCCCCTGCTTGTCCCTCGATCCGTCCGGCTTCAGCCGGATCAGGTGGCGGCGATGTTCGCGGCGGCGTCACCCTTCGGGGCATAGCGCGGACCCTGCAGGATCCACATGCCGTTGACGATGGCGTTGGAAGCAGTCGACCCGGTGACCACCGCGCGAACATACTTCTTGTTGCCGCGATAACCGATGCTGCCGATGGCGACGCTGTCCTTGGTGTCCAGCACCACGGTCAGTTCCGTCTCCAGCCCGATCAGGTCGGCGTCGGCGACAGCGGTGAAATCGGCGTCCGCCGTGGTGTCGCTTTCCTGAATCTGCGTGGTAAACCCGGTCGCGTCCCCAGCGTCGGTGACGGCCCCGGTCTGCAAAGCGAACGTGGCGAACTGATAGTCCGTCACATCGACGATGTTGCCCTTGGACGGGGTCGCGCCCGAAAGGGTCGCGGAAATCCCGAAGGCGACGGTCGTATCCGACCGCATGTCCTTAAGATGCATGGCTTTGCTCCTTCTGCCCTGCGTTGCGTGTCTGTCGCCGTCAGGCGGCAGGAATGACAAACGCCGCCCCGGTCAGGGGCGGCGTGAAAGGTCAGGTCAGATCGTCAGATCAGCTGGCGCCGAACTTCAGGAACTTGATCGCGTCAAAGTCGGTGACGCCGCCCCCCAGCCGTTTGGTGGTGTAGAACAGGATGTGCGGCTTGGCACTGAACGGGTCGCGCAGAACGCTCAGCCCGGTCCCCTCCGCGATGGTGTAGCCCGACATGAAGTCGCCGACTGCAATCGCCATGGCGTTGGACGCGATGGCGGGCATGTCGTCGGCGGCATAGGCCGGGCGGCCCATGATGGTGCGGACCAACGTGCCGTCGCCGTTCAGCATCTCGCGCAGCAGGAACGCGCCGTCGCCGTCCTTCAGCACCGCGACGTCTGCCATGGTGCTGTTCTTCATCATCCAGGACGCATTGACCATGTACTGCGCCTGAAGGTCATAGAACAGCTTGACCAGCGCATCGGCCGCATTCGGCGACGCGGCAAAGGCCCCATCCGCCCCGGTCGCCCGGTACTGCAGCGTTTCCACCGCGCGGCTGTCATCGGCGGTCGACGCCGTCGAATAGGACAGGAACCCCTTGGGACGGTTCAGGCCCGAACCCGAAACGAAGGCGGTGGCCTCGGCCCGCGCAAAGCGGTCGGCGACGTAGCCCGTCAGCCAGCCCTCGACATCGAACGACGCGGTATCCAGCAGGCGCTGCGAAACCTTCGGCATGGCCGACAGTTCATGCAGCGCGATGCTGATCCGGTTGATGGTCGGCGTGTCGGTTTCCGTCCGGGTCTGGGTTTCGCCCGCCCAGCTGAAACCCGCATCGCCGCGCTCGACCAGGATGTCATAGCTGCCGTTGCCGTCCAGGTTCACAACCCGCGCCACCTCACGCACCGGGCTGGTGCGCCGCAGCCGCTTCTGGATTCCGGCCGCCAGTTCCGGCGGTGCCAGATAGCCCCCGTCGCCACTGACCTGCGTCGACATCGCCTTGTGTTCCGGACCGGGCTCGGCACCCTTGCGCACATAGGCGTCGAACGCCTTGGCCTCGGGGGTGTCCAGCTTGCCAGCACCCGGCGCGCCGGGACGATTGCCCTTGACCTCGACCTCGTCGATGCGGGCTTTCAGATCGGCCTGCAGCTTGTCCGACTTGGTGAACTGTTCGGCCAGATCGTCCTTCATCTTCTTCAGGGTATCCTGATCGACAAAGTCCGCCGACTTCTTGGCGATCTCTTCGGCCTTGTCCTTCGCCGCCTGTGCGACACGCTGGGTGTCGTCGAACAGCTTCTTGATCTCTTCAACGTCCGCCATGGGACTATCCTTTCATGAGTTTCACTTGGCGCATGTACCGCGCCAGGTCAGACAGATCGCCCTCGTCGCCAGCGTCCTGCGTGGCCTTGATGGCTTCAAACCCGCCAGCCATCAGCTGGCGTGCGATGGAACGGGGCAGCTCAGCGTCCTGCGTAAGCCGCCGTTCCAATTCCCTGCGGCTCAGACCCTCGGTCTTGACCGCATCGACACGGGCCTTCCCGTTGGCCGGGAAGGTGACCACTGACAGCTCAACCAGCTCCACCTGCTTCAGCGTGCGGCGGGGTTCCTCGGGCTTCGTGCCGATTATGAACTCCTTGGCGCGGTAGCCGATGGACATGCCGTCCAGCACGCCCTCGCGCATTGCGCCGTAAATCTGCTTGCCGCGCTCTGTGTCCAGGTTGATCAGACGACCCGTGACCCGCAGGCCGGTGTCATCCTCTTCCATGGCTTCCCATTTTCCGATGGGCAGGGCATCCATGTCAGTCATCATCCAGCCGCCGTGTTGCACCAGCATGGGCGGCAGGGACCCAGCCTTCTTCCAGTCGCGCAGCGTGGCCTTGAACGCACCCTTGGCGATCACGTCGCCGTAGCTGTCCACGTTGCCAAAGACAGCGCCGTACCCCTCGAAGGTGCCGGACTTCTGGTCAACGCCTGCCGCGTCGAACTTGACTTCAAACCGCTGCATCATCGTCCCCCTCGGGCGTGTCGCCCGGCTGGTTGCTGTCGTCGTCATCGGGCTTCTTCGGATCGGCTCCCTGTGCGGGTGCTGCCGGGGTCGCGCCCTGCGACAGTTCCGCTGCCTTGCCGCCCATCGGGTTCAACCCGACTTCGGCCCGCACTTCGTCCTGCGTCATCCACGCCGGGCTGCCGCCAGACCCCAACGCCTTGGCGTAGTACGCCGCCTGGTCCTTGAAATCGCCGCGCAGCAGGTTCCGTTCATCCAGATCGACCTTCAGCAGATCGTCCAGCGCCAGCACGTCCCGGTGCGCCGCGTCCTCGAACCGCGCGATCCACGGCCCCAGGGTGTGGATCACATGGTTGCGGAACATCTGTTCCGCGCTGGCAAAGGTCGCCGCCTTGTCCGACTGCATCAGCATGATTGGCATGACCCGGAAGGCGCGGGCGACTTCCTCGATCTGCATCCGCCGCGTTTCGATGTACTGCGCATCGACCGATGTCATGGTCATCGACTGGAACGATGCTTCCTGATCGATGATGGCGATGCCGCCCTGACCGCCCGGCCCGAACTTTTCTTCCCAAGTCGTCTTCAGGTTGTCGCGGGCTTCCTTCGACAGACCCGCACTCATCGTCAGCACGCCAGACGGCTTGCCGCCATTGCCTGCCAGCCGCGCTTGCTGGGCCTCCAGCGACTGACTCAGCCCGATGGCCTGACGTGCCTGCCGGATCACCGGCAGCGCGGTGAACCCGTCCAGCGACGGGCCGCGCAGATAGAACACCTGGTCGCGGGTAAAGTAGGCATGGGTCTTGTCGGAGTGGTCCACCCGGATCCGCAGCGACCAGTCGGGCAGCTGCTCCACAGTCCAGGACCCGGCCGGAACCGGCAGCAGTTCCTTCACCTCGCCCCGGATCACGTTCTTGATCGCGATGGCCCCACCTGCCAGAACAGCGTTGAACACCATGCCCTCGCGGAACTCATAGCTGGTCTGCCAGCCGTTCGGCTTTACCGCCAGCAGCCGGTGCGCCCAGTGATCACGCTCCACCAGCAGCGTGCCGGTCGCAGCGCCCGGCGCGAACTGTTCCCGCACCACCCGGCACGGCATCTGCGCGATCCCCTCGGCGATCACGCGGGCGGCGCAGAAGACAGCGGTCACCTCAATAGCGTTCCGCATCGTGACCGGCTGGCCGCTGGAGGTGCGGTAGCCCAGCCATTCCATCATGCCGCCCAGCTGTTCCAGCGTGACGACCTGTGCTTTCTTGAACCAGCCCAGCATCAAAGCACCATCATCGGTTCAGAATCCATGTAGCTTCCATGCCCGGCAGCCTGCGGATTCTCCCGCATCCGCATCGCGGCGTTGAACAGGGCGATCAGCCCGTCGATCTTGCCAGCGCCGGCCAATTCCTTTTCCACCACGTAGTTCGAACCCTTCAGCCGCTGCTTGGCATTGCCGACGCACCAGGCCATCAGAGGCTGCCCGCCATGCACCAGCGTCCCAGCTTCCAGCCGCAGCGGCACGCCACTGACCACCGACTGCAGCTTCCAGCCCTGCGGCACTGGCACGACCAGCGGATACACCAGGCCCCGCGTGTCCAGCGCGTCGATCAGCAGGTCAATGCCCGCCGAGTCCAGACCGATGCCGCCCTCAGCTGGCAGCAGGCCAGCCTCAAACACGCGCTGGCAGATGTCAGCCGCCTCGGCAGCCTGCGCTTCTCCGGTCGGCACGACCGACAGGTCGCCTGCCCGCTGAAAGTCGCGCAGCCGGTCGGCGATCTTGGGCCGCGCCTTGAAGACCGAAGGCCGGGCCCAAGCCTTGACCCATGCGCCCCAGCTCTTGTCCGGGAACCGGCCCAGCAGGCACAACGCCGCAAGGTCATCCGCCCCGCCCCAGTCCACCCCGATGGTGCAGACCTCGGCCTTGTCCAGGATGTAGTCCAGCGTGACGTGCGGCTTTTCGGCGGACATCCAGTGCGCCGCGCCCGACCAGGCATCGGCGTTGTGGCCCACGCCGATCTCGACGTTGAAGTGCTGCGACGCCACGATGGACACCGCGTCATCGCCGTCATCCTCGGCCTTCGCCAGTTCCTCTTCCAGAAAGTCCTCCGAAACCGACCGCCCCATGTGCGGATTGACCATCGCCCAGGTGCGCCGTTCCTTCCACTCGCCGCTGGCCTGCATGGCCTGCGGCAGCTCGTACAGCACAGCCAGAATCGGCCCCGATTTCACGCCGTCGCGGATGTCCCGCGCCCGTCCCAGTTCGGCCTTGAACACACCCGAGGGCGCGGTCTTTGACTGCGTCGTGATCTGCAGCAGAAAGCCGGTGTTCATCGGGTGCGACAGACCGCCCCGGATTTCCACGAACACGCCCTTGGCGCTGGGGCGGCTGGCGAAGACGTGGGTTTCGTCGATCAGAACATAGCTGGCCTTGGACCCGGTTATCACGTCCGCGTCGGCAGCCTTGATCTGCATCTCGCTTGGAATGTCGGGGCGCAGATACTTGATCCGCTGCTCGTGGTCGTGCCAGGTGAACACGTCGATCAGCCGGGTGCCCGATTCCAGCACCGTCAGCTTGATGATCCCGCAGGCCTGTTCGTAGGCCATCAGCGCGGTGCTGATCACCGGGGCCACCAGCAGCGCCTTGGCCGCTGGCCGTTCGTTCATCATCAGCGCGACCAGCATGATCGCCGCCGCGATGCTGGTCTTGCCGTTCTTCTTGGGGATCATCAGGAAGTATTCCCGGATGATCCGCAGGTTCGTCTCGGTGTCAAAGGCCCCGAAGATCGCACGCACCAGGTCGAAGACGAACTGGTCGCAGACCTCGCCATAGGTCGGCGTGCCCGGAATGTCGGGGACGCGCAGCTGCTTGAACAGCCGCAGCGCCCGATCGGCCCGCGACTGGTCCAGCGGCAAGTCTGGAATGATCGACTGCCCGCTGGTAATCCGGTCCGCCCAGTCGGGCAGGGCCGTCGACCAGCGGTCACGGGTGTCGGTCATCGCGTTCATCGGTGCCCTAGTGCTTCGTCGCCGGGGGGGCGAACAGGTCAGGATCCGCAGCGATGGCCGCTGCAGCGTCGGTCTGTTTCCGTTCTTTTTTGCCTTCCGCCACCTTCTCGGGCGGCTTCGCCGATGCCCCGGCTGGCGCGTTGGCGCGGTCGCCCTGACCCGAAATCCGCCGCGCAGCTTCCATCCGGTCGTTCGTTTCCATCATCTGGTTGAAGATGCGGATCGCACCAGGGTGTCCCGTCATCGCCTGCTCTGCCGCAACCTCCAACCGCCGCGCATCCAGCCGGTCCCGCATCGCGTCCCGCTCTGCCAGCTCAGCTCTAAAATACCGCTTCACCGTGGCCAACGAAGCGTCGATGGCATTGGCGATCCGCTGGTTCGCCCACCCGCAAGCCAGCAACAGCTTGACTTTGTTGCGCAATTCCGGCGTCACCTCAAACGGTGGCCTACCTCGCTGGCCCTTGCCAGGCCGAACGGGCAGCCCAAAGAGGTCAACCCCCCCTGAAAAATCCCCGTCCCCCAAAAAAAATCCCTCCGTGAG
>ERZ724509.83-NODE-83-length-42542-cov-7.986867_pt1 | contig 42542 bp, 34 predicted proteins | sample MGYA00376042_ERZ724509 | MGnify/ENA primary metagenome ERZ724509 (study PRJEB28724, sample SAMN07190887) | wastewater metagenome | isolation source: effluent of sewage treatment plant in Hong Hong | place: USA: Christiansburg, Virginia | collected 2016-03-01 ...
GTTTTGAAGCCTTGGCGGGTGTATTTGGGGTTGGTAGCGGAGGGAGAAACTTGGGGAATACCTGCATCGCTGTAGATTTTGGAAGCGGGAATCGTTGTACCCGAATTCAAGTGACCGACCACACCAGCTACTTTGGCATCGGCCAATTTTTGGGCGACGGCTGTACCTTGTTTGGGATCAGCGGCATCGTCTTCTGCCATCAATTTCAGGGTGACTTTACTACCACCAATGGTAACGCCCGCAACATTCAACTCCTCAATAGCCATTTTTGCGCCGTTTTCGTTGTCCTTGCCAAAATGGGCAATAGCACCGCTCAAGGGAGCCACATGACCAATCATCACAACGGTTTGTGCCGATGCAAAGCCAGCGGACAATGCCAAAATCGCAGACGCAACAATCTTGAGTTTCATAATTTCTCCAGTTAAAAAAGGGTGGACACACAAAAGCACCACTTCCTATACGATAGCGTATTCAGAAGCACCATCCTATAGGGGTGATACCAATACTATAGCCGTTTCCTTATGCACAATTCACGCCAACCTTCTTCTCCTGCGCCATCCCTTTCGATTGTCCAAGTGTTAGCTTGCGGCGCGGGTGTGGTCACTTTATCCATGGGCATACGCCACGGCTTTGGGCTGTGGCTGCAACCCATTACCCAAGCGCAGGGCTGGACGCGCGAATCGTTTGCGATGGCGTTAGCGATTCAAAATTTAACGTGGGGCATTACAGGGATTTTTGCAGGCATGGTAGCCGACCGCTTTGGTGCATTTCGCGTGATTGTGGGCGGAGCGATTTTGTACGCGCTGGGTTTAGCAGGCATGGCGCTTGTGAATACGCCGTTTTTGTTCACCGTGTTTGCCGGAATTTTGATCGGAACCGCGCAGGCCGGAACGACTTATGCCGTGATCTATGGCGTGATCGGGCGCAATGTCGAACCCGCCCGCCGACCGTGGGCAATGGGGGTAGCAGCGGCGGCGGGGTCGTTTGGACAATTCTTCATGGTTCCGACCGAAGGATTTTTGATTAACCAATGGGGTTGGCAAGATGCGCTGCTGATTCTGGGCGTTGCCGCACTCTTGATGATTCCGCTGGCGTATGGGCTGCGTGAACCGGATTTGCATTCCACCCACGCGCCAGTTGCAGGGCAAAAACCAAATCAAACCATTGCCCACGCTTTGCAGGAAGCGTTTTCACACCCCAGTTTTCTGCTGCTGACGGCAGGGTATTTTGTGTGCGGGTTTCAGGTGGTGTTTATTGCCGTTCACATGCCGAGCTACCTCAAAGACATGGGTCAACTGCCCACCGTAGCCAGTTACGCGCTGGCGATTATTGGGCTATTCAACGTATTCGGCACGTATGGCGCGGGTGTTTTGGGGCAGACATTTCAAAAGAAAAATTTGCTGTCACTCATTTACCTCACCCGTTCCATCGCTATTACGATTTTTCTTTTATCGCCACTGTCACCGGCTAGCGTGTACGTGTTCTCGGCGGTGATGGGCGTGCTGTGGCTTTCGACCGTACCGCTCACCAACGCGGCATTGGCAAATATCTTCGGCGTGAAACACCTTTCCATGCTTGGCGGATTTGTCTTTTGTAGCCACCAAGTCGGCTCGTTTATGGGCGTATGGCTGGGCGGGTATTTGTACGATAAAAACGGGAATTACGATGCCGTCTGGTTTATCGCCATCGCGCTTGGGGTTGCTGCGGCTTTGATTAACTTACCCGTGAAGGAGACTGCCGTTGTCCGTGCCTAAAAAAATAGCCGTATCGGGCGGCATTCTGGCGGTGCTGACCGTGTTGGCATGGGTGTTTAGCCTGTATTTGCAGCCCGACTTTTTGTTGCAACTCGGTGGCATGGTGTGGTTGTGCGGATGATGGATTCAGTGATGGGCGTATCGGGCATAGGAAGTGGTAATACAAAGTGCTGCATCAAGGGTAAATTCACCAGCCTGTATACGCCGAAGAACCTCTGGGAGATCGAGGCACATGAATTCACTGACTTCGCCATCGCGGTTAATAGGGCGCTCATGCGCTGCAAGGCGGGTAGTGTAAACAAAGAGCCTCTCATTGTGCCAACCTTCTGGTTCAGCGCGTTCTGAGAGAATTTCATACACCCCGCCGATGAAATCCTTCGGCGTGCGGTGCAGCCCTGCTTCTTCTTGGATTTCACGTACCGCACAATGCACGGGTTGCTCGTCTGCGGGCAAACCACCTGCCGCCAGATTGTCCAATAATTTCGGATCAATGGCTTTATTGGCGGCGCGTCTACCGCACCACATACGACCATCGACCGTGATGCCATGCACATGCACCGCGTGGCTGCGTAAACCAAAATAGCGAAAGGCGGAACGCTCCAGCCGAAAGAGTTCGGGTTGCGGGTAAGGCCATGCGGCATCGCAATTTCCCCAGCAGGCATACCGCTCATTACGCCAGCCGTGAATGAGGCCGCGTGCGTATAAATCGTTGGCAATGGTTTGCAACACTTGGCTGCGTTCGGCAACCGAGGCAGATGCCGCGTGCCACACCCAGCGCCCCGCCCCCTCTTGCCGCAGGGGAAGATGGCGGGGGAGCAACTGCGCCAACATGGTGGCGCGTTCGGGCGGCATCCAGCCCAGTAAGCGCCCATCGTCCCAATACCAAGCACGCCAATCGGGTGGTGGTGGGTGGCTTTGACAAAATCGCACTAAACTCTCCCCCCTTTTACGTAATTAGCAAATAGCAAAATCCCCCATGAAAGTATTTCGCGGTTTTCACCACCCGGGTGTGGCTCCTGTTTGTGCGCTGACCATCGGGAACTTTGATGGCGTGCATCGGGGGCATCAGGCGATGTTGGCACTTTTACGCGGAGAAGCCGCACAGCGAAACATCCCTAGTTGCGTGCTGACGTTTGAACCCCATCCGCGCGATTATTTTGCCGGAAAATTCCACAAGCCCGAACTCGCCCCCGCACGGGTTGGCACGCTGCGCGATAAGTTGGAAGATTTGGCGCAATGCGGTGTCGATCAAACCATTATTGTGCCGTTTGGTGACAAGCTCGCCAACCAATCACCCGAAGCGTTTATTCACGATGTGTTGCTGCAAGGGCTGGGCGCAAAATACGTGCTGGTGGGCGATGATTTTCGCTTCGGTAAGCAGCGTGTGGGCGACTATGCGCTACTCGATGCCGCTGGTGATACACACGGTTTTGATGTCGCCCGCATGAATAGTTACGAGGTGCATAAACTGCGCGTCTCCAGTTCCGCCGTGCGCGAAGCCTTGGGTCAAGGACGAATGCACGATGCCGCAAGGCTGCTGGGGCGACCGTATACGATTTCCGGCCATGTGGTGCATGGGCGCAAGCTGGGGCGCACGTTGGGTTTCAAGACGCTGAATTTGCGTTTTTCCCACTGGAAACCCGCCGCCAGTGGTATTTTTGTGGTGCTGGTGCATGGCTTGTCGCACAAACCGTTGCAGGGTGTCGCCAATCTGGGAGTGCGTCCTTCACTGGATCCAAATGATGTCAATGGCGGGCGCGTCTTGCTCGAAACCCATTGCTTGGACTGGCCTGCTACGCTGGGGGCAGAAGGGGCTTACGGTAAAATTGTCCGCGTGGAGCTGCTGCATAAACTGCACGATGAGCTGAAATACGATAGCCTCGATACCCTCACACAAGGCATCCGTCTGGATTGCGATGCCGCACGCGCTTGGTTTGATTCCAACCGCCACCCCGCTCTCAAGAACTGAGAAATGCGGATTAGGACTGGGGTTGATGCTGGTACAGGGCGTGGCGCAAAAAGCGTCCCCGCGCTTCGTAGTGTGTATCAATGCGCGGCAAATAGCGTGACAGCTCGGTCAGCGCCATTTCGTACACCCCGCGTTTGAAATCGACCACCGAATCCAGCGGAACCCAATAATCGTTCCAGCGCCACGCATCAAACTCGGGGTGGCTGGTGGCACGCAGGTTCAAATCCCAGTCGTTGGCAAGGAGTTTCAGAAGAAACCATATTTGTTTTTGGCCTTTGTAGTGGCCTCGCGCATCGCGGCGAATGTAACGATCCGGCACCTCGTAGCGCAACCAGTCTCGGGTACGGGCAACGATGCTGACGTGCTGTGGGCGCAGTCCCACCTCTTCGTATAACTCACGCAGCATGGCTTGCTCGGGGGTTTCGCCTCGATCAATACCGCCTTGTGGAAACTGCCACGAATGCGTGCGGATGCGCTTGCCCCAAAATACCTGATTCTTATGGTTGAGCAGGATGATGCCGACATTCGGCCGAAAGCCGTCTCGGTCAAGCATAATCAAACCCCAATTTTTAAACTGCGCCCATTATCCATAGTTATCTATAGTTGTTCGTCCATGAAAGCCTCTCAATTTCTCATTTCTACCCTCAAAGAAGCCCCCGCCGATGCCGAAGTTGCCAGCCACAAGCTGATGATGCGTGCGGGCATGATTAAAAAACTCGGCGCGGGTATTTACACCTATATGCCGATGGGTTTGCGGGTGATTCGCAAGGTCGAAGCCATTGTGCGCGAGGAGATGAATCGCGCCGGAGCCATCGAACTCACCATGCCCGTCATCCAACCCGCCGAACTGTGGCAGGAAACCGGACGCTTCGACAAAATGGGGTCAGAACTCCTGCGCATCCAAGACCGCCACGCCCGCGACTACGTGGTGCAGCCCACCAGCGAAGAAGTCGTGACCGATATTGCCCGCCAAGAAATCAAGAGCTACAAACAGTTACCAAAGAACTTCTACCAAATTCAGACCAAATTCCGCGATGAACGCCGTCCCCGTTTCGGGCTGATGCGTGGGCGTGAATTCATCATGAAAGATGCCTACAGCTTTGACCGTGACCCCGACAGCGCGAAAGCCAGCTACCAAATCATGGCGGGGGCGTACCGCAAAATTTTTGATCGCTTCGGGCTGCGTTACCGTGCCGTAGCCGCTGATAGTGGCGCGATTGGCGGCGATTTGAGCGAAGAATTTCAAGTGATTGCCTCCACCGGCGAAGACGCGATTATTTATTGCACCGCGCCCGATAGCGATTACGCCGCGAATATCGAAAAAGCAGAAGCCAAAGCACCCGAAATGCCTGCAACGCGCTCTACGTCTGCACAGGCAGCTATGGAAAAAGTAGCAACCATCGGCAAAAGTACCTGCGAAGAAGTCGCTGAATTGCTGGGTGTGGATTTGAAAACCACCGTGAAATCGCTGGTTCTCGCCACCGATATGCTGGATGAAGTGGGCAACATCGTCAAAACCCAAATCTGGCTATTGCTGTTGCGTGGCGATCACGATATGAATGAAGTGAAAGTCGGCAAACTGCCCGGATTAGCCGAATTCCGCTTTGCCACCAACGCAGAAATCGACGAATACTTGGGTTGCGAACCCGGTTACTTGGGGCCAGTGGGCTTGAAAAAACCGCTGAAAATCATTGCCGATCGTGATGTAGCCGTCATGTCCGATTGGATTTGTGGCGCGAATGAAAAAGATTTTCACATTCGCGGTGTGAACTGGGGGCGCGATTTGCCCGAACCCGATTTGATCGCCGATTTGCGCAACGTGGTGGAAGGCGATTTGTCGCCCGATGGAAAAGGCGTGCTGGCGATTGAGCGCGGCATTGAAGTCGGACACGTCTTCTACCTTGGAACCAAGTACAGCCGTGCAATGAATGCTACGTTTTTAGATGTCAACGGCAAACCGCAGTTCATGGAAATGGGCTGCTACGGCATCGGTGTCACACGTTTGCCCGCTGCGGCAATCGAACAAAACCACGATGACAAAGGCATTATTTGGCCGGATTCCATCGCGCCTTTTACCGTGGTGCTGTGCCCGATCAGCCCCGACCGTTTTCCGAACGTCAAAGAAGCCGCCGAATCGCTGTACGCCGATTTGCTTGCATCCGGTGTGGACGTGATGTTGGATGACCGCAACGAGCGTCCGGGTGCGATGTTTGCCGATTGGGAGCTGATTGGCGTACCGCACCGCGTCACCATCGGCGACCGTGCGTTGAAAGAAGGCGTGGTCGAATACCAACACCGCCGCGATGCCGCTGCCACCAAAGTCGCCGTCGGTGAAATTGCCGCGCATTTGCGTGCGCGTTTGGAATGAATCGTAGAACCGCGCTCCTCGGGGCGCTGTCGTTCCTTGCTGCACCGCAGGCGTGGGCGGGTAAGCAAGTGGAGGAGCCGCTGATTGATTCGGTACGCAGCGCATTGAGCCGCGCGGTGGCGAACACGGCTCCGCCGATTGCGGAGTTTGCGGATACGGAATCGCGCCTGAAATACCTGCGTTGGCTCGGTGAAATGAGCGAGAGGCTCAAAAAAAGAAAACCCGATACGCAAACGCGCCAAGAGTTTTTGCACACCGTGTGGTACGAAAGTAAACGCGCGGGGCTGGATATATCGTTGGTGCTGGGTTTAATTCAGGTGGAAAGTGGATTTCGCAAACACGCTATTTCCATTGCCGGTGCGCGGGGTTATATGCAGGTGATGCCGTTTTGGACGCGCGTGATTGGCGATGGCGATGCCGACAAACTCTTTCACATGCAAACCAATTTACGCTTTGGCTGCTTGATTTTGCGCCACTATCTGGATCGGGAAAAAGGTGATTTATACATGGCGTTAGGGCGTTACAACGGCTCACGCGGTAAGCCGGAATACCCCAACGCGGTGTTTTCTTGCCAAAAGCTGTGGGAATTTACAGCTTAGCGATCTCGGCTTGCAGTTCACCTTTTTCGTACATTTCCATCATGATGTCCGAGCCGCCGATAAATTCACCTTTCAGGTAAAGCTGGGGAATCGTGGGCCAGCTGCTGTATTCTTTGATGCCAGCGCGAATCTCAGCATCTTCCAACACGTTCACGGTTTTGATGGATTTGGGGTCTACACCACACGCCTTCAAAATTTGCACAGCACGACCGGAAAAGCCGCACTGGGGAAAGCTCGCCGTACCTTTCATGAACAGCATGATGGGATTGTTCTTCACCAGTTCGCCAATGCGTTGCTGGGTGTCTTGGGAATTAGGGGTGTCGCTCATATTAAAAACTCCAAAGTAAAAAGGAAACCGCGAATTATCCCCCGCTTGCATTCGCGGTGAAGCTGTAGGGCTAGGGTTTGCCCTTGGTGTAAGCATATGTAATCCATGTAACCCTCAGTATTGTTAAACTTCTTTCTATTTCTTTGAGGATTTGATCGATGATATTTACCTTTGCCCATCTCCGTGTTAGCGTTTTAGCGTCTGCTTGTTTTGCGGTGTGCGCTCCTTCTGCCCATGCTGCTTTGACCGATACCGAATGTTTTTTGGATTGGGCTGAGGGTCAAGCCCCCAATCTACTCACCCCCGCACGCACCGCCACCCAAACAGTCGATACGTTTCATTACCGTTCTTATCCCTCTACCGGTACATTTGTGGGTGTGAATATCGGTGCGAATACAACGCAAGTGTTTGTATTTGGCGATCAGTTGGGTTCTAAAGTGTTGGATTTGGGCGGTTTAAGTACCTTTGTACCCTTGGCGCGTGAAGCGAATTGCGGCTATCCTACTGGAACAGAACCCGGCCCCGCAGCACCTACCGGAACCGAAACTGGTGCGGCTGGACTCAAGCGTGTGAATGATGACATCGTATCCGGCTCTGGTGCAACGACCTACACTTGGATGGATTCCGCTGGCAAACCCCGCACTATTTCCTTGAAGAAGCAACTCTCCACCAACTCCGGTAACGGTGGCTATGCGTTGAGCATGAGCTATATGGATGGAACCAATCCCGTAACCCTCAGCTGCGATGATGGTGCAGATGATGGTTGCTGGGGCTATTTTGTGGGATACGAACATGTGCGTAACCTTGACAATGGCGAGTGGAGCACGATTGCTGCCCTCAATAACGATACCGACAAACCCAATGGCCGTAGTTTTGCGGTAACGGCTTCATCCCAATCCACCATCACCAGCACCAGCACCAGCGCTACCCACCAGTTTACGATTCTCTATCCGGTATGGGGAACGACTGCGGCACTCGCTAACGCAGACTCTCCTACGCCAGCTGCCAAAACCGCCCATCGCAAATTCATGGTTCCCGTGACCACGCAATGGACGTTTGAAAATGGCAAAGATGCCCCCCGTATTGATGTCAAGATTGACCTGAAAGACACCACCCCCGGACAACTGGCATTCGGTGTGCGTGGGCCTTTTGGTGTGATGCACTTTGCCAATAACGATACCGCTGCGGCTATCAACAATTTGCAATGGGGTGATTCGGTCAGCCAGTTTTACACCACCAATAACAGCTCCACCAACCTCACCAGCGCAACCGGTTGGAACTGGACGAACCTGACCGCGCCCACACGTCCCTATAACGCGATGACTGCTATTTCCGGTGGCACGACTTACGAGATGGGATTGTTTGAATACAAACTGGGAACCGATACGGGTCTCGCCTACGGTGGCTGGGCAGATGAACGTGGTTTGAGCGGTAAAAATCTATCCGACTACAACGGCGCACCCGATGGCGCTCTGAACCCCGGATCGTGGCCTTTCTATTCCGCTAACTGGAATATCGTTCCCGATGGCGCACCCAGCACCAAAACCCAACTGGCATGGGGTAGTGCGCCGATGTATGGTTCTTTGGCGACCATCGTGGGCATGGGTTCTAATGTGAATGGTGCGTTTGCATCCATTACCGCTGTCCCCACCAGCAAGAAACTGGTATACCGCACTTGCTTGGTATTGGGTAAATCGGCTTTGACGACTGCGGGCAGTGCAACGCTGACCAAGCAAATCGCCAACGCGACAGCCGAACCCAGTTGCGCATCGGCTAGCCCGCTCAACTAATCGGCTAACCAGCACCCGCCGCTACACCGTGCAATACCCGCTAAATCGTGGCGGGATTGCACGCTACCAAAACCCGCTGTTTGCAGTAAATCGCGCACAGCTGGGGCTTGGTCGTAGCCGTGTTCTATCAACAACCAGCCCCCTGCCCGCAGATGCGTGGGTGCTTGTTGGATAAGGGTACGAATGGCATCCAACCCATCGACTCCACTGGTCAGCGCGAGGGTTGGTTCGTGTTGCAGAGCGGGTAAATGCGTATCTTCTTCGGCGATGTAGGGCGGGTTGGATACGATTAAATCGAATAATCCTTCAACCGATTCCAACCAACTGCTCTGTACACCACGCACCACCAATCCCAAACGCTGGGCATTGGCAAGCGCTACCGCGAGCGCATCGGCACTCACATCCACGGCAGTAACATCCCATTGCGGGCGTGTGTGCTTCAAGGCCAAAGCAATCGCACCACTGCCCGTTCCCACATCCACCACCCGCTGGGTAGAGGGAGAGGATGCTGGTACTACATCCAACGCCCATTCCACCAATGTTTCGGTATCGGGGCGCGGGTCAAGCACGCGGGCATCGACATGCAGGTGTAGGCCGAAAAATTCTTTATACCCTCGGATATACGCCAAAGGTTCTCCCGCAGCGCGGCGGGCAACGCTTGCTTGCAGAATGCCCCATTGGGCGGGCGATAACGTGTCGGCATCGTGGGTCAGCAGCCAAGCGCGATCGTTCTCCGAGCGGCCGACGGCGTGCAATACCAATAATTGCGCATCCAAACGATCCAGCCCTTGCGCCTGCGCCCAGTGCAGGGACTGGAGAACCGTGATAGCTGTGATAGCCGTGACAGTACGCACCATTCAATGAATCGCTGCGGCGACGATGACGCAAATGCCAAGGCTCATGGCTGCAACCACCAGTGCGAGGGCGATATTTTGCTTTTCCACAATCTCGCCCCACAAATCGTAGGGCGTGATTTTGTCGATGATGATGAAGCACACCCAAAAAATCACCACGCCCAGCAGGGCAAATACCAACGATGTCATCAAAAGATTCGGGTTCAACATGAAAAAGTTCTCCTAAAAATGGATATGCGTTTATTTATGCCCACCGCCACCGGAAGAGCCACCATACGATCCGCCAGAGGTGCGGGAGCTGTAACTACTGGAAGTATTGGAGCAATTACTGAGCATAGCAATCAGCACAATCGCCAAAACGATGAGTACGATGATGGTAATCACCCCCACTCGGCTGGCGGTGCTTAAAGGGCTGGCATCTTCACGCTTGAATAAATCGCTTTTGGCATCCAAATTGAAGGCCTTGGCAACCACATCACTGGCAACGATGCCGCCTGCCGACCACACGGCCTCACTCTTGGTTTGTTCCAATGAAAGCAGGTTTTTGCCATTAGCAAAATCCTGATTCTGGGTTTTCTGCCCGCGCTGCACCAGCCAATAAAACTCACCACACACATATTCGGTTTCAGCTTGGTAGCTGTATTTGAGTGTGTAATTTTGATTCTGGTAAACCGCCGTTTTGCCTTTTACGGTTGGCGCACCCGTGGCGGGGCGCACCAAGCTCCAGCCTTCTTCGGAATCGACCAAAAAAGAAAATCCGCGCTTTTGGTTGTAAAGCAGGTATTCACTCCAGCCAAATTGTTCATCAGGATCATCCGGCTCTTGACCCATGCGGTGCTGAAAGCCCACCACCTGCCACGATACGCCCTGCAATTTTCCGATAGAACCCAGCGGAATCAGCGGCTGAATCGGTTCATCTTGAATCGCGGCTTGCAGTTCCTTGCCCACGCCTTGGCTCAAGTCAATCAACGTATTGCAACTGCCGCAGGTAATACTTTTGCTGGTCGCCAGCGCTACCGTGACGGGTGAACCGCAGTGCGGGCAGTTGAAATGCCGCCCTTTTTCCTCTTTAACCGAACCGCCTTTTTCGTCTTTTAGCCCTTTGAGTGCCAAATCCTCCAACATCACCGCCATGCCTTGCGATACCACGGGCGGCTGGGCGGTGTAGTCAATGCTCAACACCTCCCCCATCACGTTGCGCAATTCCACCACATCAAAGGGTTCACCAATGGGTGGAAGTTTGGGCAATTCGCCCTGCGCACTAATCAGCGTGGCTTTGACATTGCTGGCAACGCTGTAGGATTTGCTGTTGATGGTAACTTGGTTGCCAATCGCAAAACGCTCGGCAGTTGGCAGTTCACGCGGTGCGGCGGTGCTGAGGGTGAAGACGTAAGCACCGTTATCCTCTGCCAGCCAGCCGGTGCTGCCGTCGTCAAAAAAGGCGTTCCATTCCGTCCAAGTGCCGTCGCTGGTTTTGTATTGCAAACGACCAATCAGCGTGAACGTTTTTTTCTGGAATTGACCCGTTGCAAACAATTGCAAGGGGCTGTGGTCGTCGAACAATTCTCCCATTTTGCCCAAGCGCGATAGCACATCGCCTTGGCGTACCACCGTGCTTTGGCAGTAGCCACAAACCGCGTGCGTGGATTGGGCGGAACGGAAATCGACTGGCGCACCGCATCCCGGACAAGGCGCGGTATAACGCCGTTGCGGTGCATTGGCGGTAGTCACGGTTTAGCCCAGTTTTTTCAGCAATTCCGCTTTCTTGATGGCAAACTCTTCCTCCGACAAAATGCCTTTGGCTTTGAGATTACCAATCTTTTCCAGCATGGCGATGATGTCATCGGCACTTTGCTGCACCGGTGCAGGTGCGGGGATTGGAGCGGGAGCAGGCACTGGCGCAGGTGCGGCTTGCTGGTGATTTTGGAAACCATTTTGCATATTTTGAGCCAAAATTTGCCCCAATGCCATGCCAGCACCTAAGCCCATCGCATCGCCTGCCACGCTGCCGCCCCCTGAATTGGCTGCGAATACGGGAATGGCTTGTCCGGTTTGGTATTGCATGAACTTGCCCATGTCGTTGCCAATCATGCCCATGCCAATTTTTTGGTCGAGGATTTTTTGCAACTCTTCGGGCAGAGAGACATTTTGCACCGTCATGTTTTCCAGCTTCAACCCGAGTTTCTCCATCTCGGGAAGCATCTGATTTTTCAAGACTTTGGCGAACTCCATTTGGTTCATCGCCAAATCGAGGAACGGAATGCCGCTGGAGGCAATCGCGGTGCTGATGTTTTGCAAAATCAGGCCGCGCAGTTGTCCATCCAAATCTTCTACGCCGTATTCATCGCGCGTACCGGAAATCTCGGTGTGGAACAATTTGGGGTCGGCAATGCGGAAGGCATAGTTACCAAAGGCACGCAGGCGCACCATGCCAAAATCTTTATCCCGAATCGTGATGGGCTGTGGAGTGCCCCATTTTTGGTCGATTTGTTGGCGGGTGCTGAAGAAGTACACATCGCTCTTGAAGGGCGATTCAAACAGCTTGTCCCAGTTTTTCAGGTAGGTTAAAACGGGCAACGTTTGGGTGGATAGCTTGTGCGTACCGGGGCCGAATACGTCGGCAATTTTGCCTTCGTTCACAAAAACCGCCATTTGGGATTCGCGCACGACCAACTGACCGCCGTTTTGAATCTCCATATCCTGCATGGGGAAGCGCCATGCCAGCGTACCATCTCCGTCTTCAGTCCACTGAATGATGTCGATAAATTGTTTCTTGATGAAATCGAAGAATGACATGGTGTACTCCTTGAAAGGGCAGTTGTTAAATAGAATAAAGTTTGATGATACACATTTGGAATAGACGGAATTTTTTATATGAGCTTACTTTTTACACCTTTTTACCTTGGCAGTTCGGAAAAAGGCTTGCAACTTCCCAATCGCATCGTGGTTGCGCCCATGTGCCAATATGCCGCACACAACGGCTTGACCAGCGATTGGCATTTAATGCACTGGGGTAATCTGCTGAATAGCGGTGCGGGTCTGTTTATTATCGAAGCGACTGCCGTCGTCCCCGAAGGCAGAATCACCCCCGCGTGTTTGGGACTGTGGGACGATGCCACCGAAGCCGCGATGAGCGATACCCTGCGCCGCGCTCGTGCGTTGGCTCCCCAAACGGCGGTGTGCATCCAACTGGCTCACGCAGGGCGAAAAGCATCGAGTGCTTTACCGTGGCAAGGAGCGCAACTCCTCAGCCCCGCGCAAGGTGGATGGGAAACCGTCGCCCCCTCCGCCGTCCCCCACTTGCCGCACGAAACCCCGCCCACCGCCATGACGCAAGCCGATATGGAGCGCGTGCGCGATGCCTTTGTATCCGCCGCCCAGCGTGCGCAACGGGTCGGCGTGGATGCAATTGAACTGCACGCCGCGCATGGCTATTTGCTGCATCAATTCGTATCACCGCTTTCCAATCAGCGTGACGATGCCTATGGCGGAAGTTTTGAAAACCGCATTCGCTATGTGCTGGAAATTTTCACGGCGATGCGTGCAGCGTATGCGGGTGTTTTGGGGGTGCGTATTTCGGCAAGCGATTGGGTCGAAGGCGGTTGGGATGCCAACCAAAGCGCAGAATTGGCGCAACGCTTAAAAGCCTTGGGTTGCGATTTCATTCACGTATCGTCGGGTGGATTGTCGCCCCAGCAAAAAATTGCATTGGGCGCGAATTACCAAGTTCCCTTTGCCCGCACCGTGCGCGATGCCAGCCAGATGCCGACCATTGCCGTGGGTTTGATCACACAAGCCCAGCAAGCCGAAGCGATTTTGCAAGCGGGTGATGCCGATTTAATCGCCCTCGCCCGCGCCTTTTTATACAACCCCCGTTGGGGCTGGCACGCTGCGGCGGAGTTGGGTGGACAAGTGGCGGGTAAGGAAAACTACTGGCGCAGTCTTCCTCCCCACGCACAGACTATTTTTGGCAAAACCGTGGTGGGGATGCGCTAGGTTAAGCCCGTATCCACATTGCGCTTCTCCAACGAGAGGTATTCTTTGGATTGCATCTCCCCCAAGCGGGAAACCGTGCGGGGGAATTCGTGTGCCATAGGGCCTTCGGTGTAAAGCTGTTCGGGGGGAACTTCGGCGGACATCACCAGTTTGACACGGCGGTCATACAGTACATCGACCAACCACGTAAAACGCCGCGCTTCCGAAGCCATCCGCACGGGCATGTGCGGCACGTTGCTTAAAAATACCGTGTGAAAGAGCGAAGCGATTTCTAAATAATCACTTTGCGAGCGTGGCCCGCCACAGAGGGTTTTGAAATCGAACCACACCACGCCGCCCGCTTTGCGCTTGGCCTGAATCTGACGGGCTTCGATGTGCAGGGTAGGGTCTTCGTCGTGGGTGGCGGCTAGTGCGGTGAAGGCTTGCTCCATCGCACTATCGGCTGCTTCACCGTGTGGAATGTGGTACAGCGTCACCATCTCCAGCGTGCGGCAACGGTAATCGGTTCCGTTGTCTACATTCAGCACTTCCAAGCCTGTATTCAGCAGGTCGATGGCGGGCAAAATGCGGTTGCGATGCAAACCACCCGGATACAAGCCATCGGGGTGAAAATTGGACGTGGTAACAAAACCCACGCCGTTATCGAATAATGATTGCAGCAGCCGATGCAAAATCATCGCATCCGTGATGTCGGCTACGTGAAATTCATCAAAGCAAATCAGTTTATAACGCTTGGAAATTCGTTTGCCGAGTTCATCCAACGGGTTCACAATGCCTTGCAAATCCGCCAGTTCGCGGTGGACTTCCCGCATAAATTCATGAAAATGCAGCCGCACTTTGCGTTTGAGCGGGACGGCATTGAAGAAACAATCCATCAAAAAGCTCTTGCCGCGCCCGACACCGCCGAACATATATACGCCGCGTGGAATATCGGGTCGGTGAATCAGCTTTTTGAAGGAATTAGAACGCTTGGCTTTGTACACCGCCCATTCATTGGCGCAGCGTTCGAGGGCATCAATGGCACGCAACTGCGCCGCATCGGGCTGGTAACCCCGCGCGGCGAGTTCCGCCTCGTAAGTGGCTTTCACGCTCACAGGGCTACCTCTTTCTGCAATTAGAAGTTCAAAGTACGCTTATCCACCGCCAGAGCCGCTTCTTTAGTGGCTTCGCTCAGGGATGGGTGGGCGTGGCAAATGCGGGCGATGTCTTCCGCGCTGGCTTTGAATTCCATAGCGACTACGGCTTCGGAGATCAACTCGCTGGCCATTGGGCCTACGATGTGAACGCCCAAGATTTCATCGGTGGTGGCATCCGCCAAGAACTTCACAAAGCCGGTGGTATCACCCAAAGCGCGGGCGCGACCGTTGGCGAGGAAGGGGAAAGAACCCGCTTTGTACGCCACGCCGTCGGCTTTCAACTGCTGCTCGGTACGACCGACCCACGCGATTTCGGGGCTGGTGTAAATCACCCACGGAATCGTGCCAAAGTTGACGTGACCGTGTTGACCCGCCATGCGTTCTGCCACGGCTACACCTTCTTCTTCCGCTTTGTGTGCCAGCATTGGGCCGCGCACCACATCGCCCACCGCCCACACGCCGGGGAGGTTGGTTTTGCAATCGGCATCCACCACAATCATGCCGCGCTCGTCCAAAGCCAAGCCTACGGCAGCAGCGTTCAAACCATCTGTATTCGGCACGCGACCGATGGAAACGATGAGCTTATCGACTTCCAAAGTTTGCGCTTCGCCCTTGGCATTGGTGTACGCCACGGAAACGCCTTTTTTCGACGTTTTGATGTCGCCGACTTTCACACCCAGTTCAATCTTCAAACCTTGCTTGGTGAAGGCCTTGTGCGCTTCTTTAGCAACTTGTTCATCGACTGCGCCCAAGAATGTGGGCAGGCCTTCCAAGATGGTGACATCTGCGCCCAAACGCCGCCAGACCGAGCCCATTTCCAAACCGATCACGCCCGAACCAATCAGACCCAATTTTTTGGGTACGGCATTGATCGCCAAAGCGCCATCGTTGGAAAGAATGTGTTCTTCATCAAACGGCACGCCGGGCAATGCGCGGGCATTGGAACCGGTGGCGATGATGAGTTGCTTGCCTTCGATGGTTTCGTTGGCAGCACCGGTGACGCTCAGCGCATAACCGCCGCCTTCAACGGCATTCGCAAATGCGGCACGACCGTGAAAGAAGGTGATTTTGTTCTTTTTGAACAGGTATTGGATACCGTCGTTATTTTGTTTCACGACGTTATCTTTGCGGGCGATCATCTTCTCGACATCAATTTTCACGCCCTTGACTTCAATGCCATGCTCGGCAAAGTGTTTATTGGCGTGTTCAAAATGCTCTGAAGATTGTAGCAATGCCTTGCTGGGGATACAGCCGACATTGGTACAGGTTCCGCCCAAAGCAGGGCCGCCTTTGGCATTGGTGGACGCATCCACACACGCGACTTTGAAACCCAGTTGCGCGGCACGAATCGCCGCCACATAACCACCCGGGCCACCGCCGATAACGACTACATCAAATTGTTTGCTCATAAAGTTCTCTTTCTCCCCTCCTTTGAGAGGAGGGGAAGGGGGTGGTCAATCAAAATTAGATGTCAAACAGCAAGCGTGCGGGGTCTTCCAGCGCTTCTTTCATCGCTACCAAGCCCAGAACGGCTTCGCGGCCGTCGATGATGCGGTGGTCGTAGGACATCGCAAAATAGTTCATGGGGCGAACAACTACTTGGCCGTTTTCTACCACAGCGCGTTCTTTGGTCGCGTGAACGCCCAAAATCGCGGATTGGGGTGGGTTGATGATGGGCGTAGACATCATCGAACCAAACGTACCACCGTTGGAGATGGAGAAAGTACCGCCCGTCATTTCTTCGATGCCCAGCTTGCCGTCTTTGGCTTTTTGACCGAATTCCGCAATTTTCTTCTCGATTTGGGCAAAGCTCATTTGATCGGCATTGCGCAGAATGGGCACAACCAAACCGCGTGGGCTACCCACAGCGATACCGATGTCGAAGTAACCGTGGTAAATGATGTCGTTGCCGTCTACCGAAGCGTTCAACACGGGGAATTTTTTCAGTGCATGAACAGCCGCTTTCACGAAGAAGCTCATGAAGCCGAGTTTTACGCCGTGTTCTTTCTCGAAACGGTCTTGCATACGCTTGCGCATATCCATGACGGGAGCCATGTTGATTTCGTTGAACGTAGTCAAAATCGCGTTGGTGCTTTGCGATTGCAACAGACGTTCGGCGATACGCGCACGCAGGCGGGTCATGGGAACGCGCTGTTCAGGACGCTCGCCCAATGGCAGAGGTGCAACCGGAGCAGCCACAGCAGCGGGTGCAGCTTTAGGCGCAGCAACCGCAGCCAATACATCACCCTTGGTCACGCGACCGTCTTTGCCTGTACCTGCCACCGCAGCGGCCGACAGGTTGTTGTCCGCCAACAATTTAGCAGCGGCAGGCATCGCAACGCCCGCCTTGGAATTGGATGCGGGTGCAGCAGCAGGTGCAGCGACTGGAGCAGCAGCAGGTGCAGGCGCAGCGGCGGGAGCGGGTGCAGCAGCAGCGGCAGAGGCTTCGGTGTCGATACGGGCAATCAATTGCTCGGCGGCAACGGTTGCGCCATCGGCTTGGAGGATTTCAACGATCACGCCAGCACTGGGAGCGGGAACTTCCAGAACCACTTTGTCGGTTTCGACATCAATGAGAATCTCATCAACCGCGACGGTATCGCCGACTTTTTTCTTCCACTGCAACAAGGTCGCTTCTGCGATGGACTCGGACAACTGGGGAACTTTAACTTCTACGATAGCCATTTCAATTTCCGTTCTTTAATGGGGTATTGGGAGTAATTGGGGGGATTCACTGATCACTTGATCAAAGAAAAACCTTTGAGCTTGCCGAAAGCACCTTCAACCAATGCTTTTTGCTGCTCAATATGCAGGTGCGAGTATCCAACCGCAGGTGATGCCGATGCCGCACGACCCGAGTAACCCAAACGCTGACCAGCCGTCATATTTTCATACAGATTGTGCTGAATAAAGAACCATGCACCTTGGTTTTGTGGCTCGTCTTGGCACCAGACCACTTCGGTTGCAGCGGGGTATTTTTTCAACTCAGCAGCAAAGGCTTTGTGGGGGAAGGGATAGAGCTGTTCCACGCGGAGGATGGCAACATCGTCGCTCTCTTTTGCTTCGCGTTTTTTCACCAAATCGTAGTACACCTTGCCAGAGCAAACCACCACACGCTTCACGCGGTCATTGCGCAATTCTTTGCTTTCAGGGATAACGGTTTGGAAACCACCCTTGGTGAATTCGGAGAGTGGCGATGTCGCATCTTTGGCACGCAACAGCGACTTGGGAGTCATGATAATCAGCGGTTTACGTAGATTACGCACCATTTGGCGACGCAGCAAGTGGAAAATCTGGCTGGCGGTAGTCGGTTGGCAGACTTGCATATTGGTGTCGGCACACAACTGCATGAAGCGTTCCAAACGTGCCGAGCTATGCTCTGGGCCTTGACCTTCGTAACCGTGGGGCAACATCATCACGATGCCGTTCACGCGACCCCATTTCACTTCACCGGAAGCGATAAATTGGTCGATCACCACCTGCGCACCGTTGGCAAAGTCGCCGAACTGGGCTTCCCAGATCACGCAGTTGTTGGGGTCGTTGGAGGCGTAACCGTATTCAAACGCCAGCACCGCTTCTTCCGACAAAATGGAGTCAATCACCACAAACGGCGCTTGGTTGGTCGCTACGTTTTGCAGGGGGATATACGTTCCTTCGTCGAATTTTTCACGCTTTTGATCGTGAATCACGGCGTGGCGGTGGGTGAACGTGCCGCGTCCGCAGTCTTCACCGGAGAGACGCACGGGATAACCGCTTGCCACCAGCGATGCAAACGCCATGTGTTCGCCCATACCCCAATCCACGGGAATATCGCCACGACCCATTGCAGCGCGGTCGTCGTACACTTTCTTTACCAAATTGTGCGGATTCACGCTGGCTGGCAGGGTGGTGAGCTTTTCTGCCAAACGCTTCCATTCGGCGAGCGGGAGGGCGGTATCGGAAGAATCCGTCCACTTTTTTCCCAAGAAGGGAGACCAATCCACCGCATATTTGCTCTTGAAGTTGGACAAAACGGGGGTAGTGGTGTGTTCGCCTGCGTCCATGATGGCGCGGTAGGCTTTAACCATCTCGTCGCCCAATGTGTCACCGAAGCCTTGCGCTGCCAGTTTGTCGGCGTACATTTTGCGCGTACCGGGGTGAACGCTGATTTTCTTGTACATCAGCGGCTGGGTGAGGGAAGGTGTGTCTTGCTCGTTGTGTCCCAGTTTACGGAAGCAAGTAATATCCAACACCACGTCTTGGCCAAATTCCATGCGGAATTCCAGTGCCAAACGCATCGCCAAAACTACGGCTTCGGGGTCATCACCATTTACATGCAGCACGGGAGATTCGATCATTTTCACGATGTCGGTGCAATGCAGGGTGGAACGCAAATCGCGTGGGTCAGAAGTCGTGAAGCCGATTTGGTTGTTGATGATGATATGCACCGTGCCGCCAGTGGTATAGCCACGGGTTTGCGCCAGTGCGAGGGTTTCTTGGTTGACACCCTGACCACCGAAGGCCGAATCACCATGCACCAACACGGGCAATACTTGGCGACCGCGTGGGTCACCACGGCGATCCATCCGCGCACGGACCGAACCTTCCACCACGGGGTTGACGATTTCCAAGTGCGAGGGGTTAAACGCCAGTGTCAAATGCACAGGGCCGCCCGGTGTACCGACATCGGAGCTAAAGCCTTGGTGGTACTTCACGTCACCGGCGGGCAGGTCTTCGGGGGCGGTGTGGTCGAATTCGGCAAACAAGTCGGCTGGGAGCTTGCCCAGCGTATTGACGAGGACATTCAAGCGTCCACGGTGCGCCATACCGATCACGATTTCTTGCACGCCTTTTTCACCAGCGGCTTGAATCAGCTCGTCCATGGCGGCGATAAAGCTCTCGCCACCTTCCAAGGAGAAGCGTTTTTGTCCGACGTATTTGGTGTGCAGGAAACGCTCTAAGCCTTCGGCAGCGGTCAGGCGTTCGAGAATGCGTTTTTTCTTCTCGGCACTGAAGGCGGGTTTGCTGCGGATGGATTCCAGCTTTTGTTGCCACCAACGTTTTTGATTCAAGTCGGTGGTGTGCATGTATTCTGCACCCAGCGTGTGGCTGTAGGTCTCGCGCAGTGCATTCAGCAACTCGCGCAGCGACATTTTGTCTTTGCCGAAGAACGTATTGCTGGTATCGAAAATCGTTTCCTGATCAGCGGGTGTGAAACCGTAGAACGTGGGATCGAGTTCAGGGATAACGGGGCGTTCAGCGCGTTTGAGGGGGTCTAAATCGGCCAGACGTTGACCGACATTGCGGTAACCGGCAATCATCTGTTGGACGGCGGTACGCTTGCGTCCCATAGTGGCATCGGCACTGGCAACTACAACACGGGTTCCGCCTTGTTTGGCACGCTCGGCAAATGCGTTGATAACGGGGAGATGGGGTACATCGCTTGCATTGGTTCCATCGACTGCGGGGACGTTTTGCAGAGCATCAAAGTACTCGCGCCACGAATCAGCTACGCTCGCAGGGTTGTTGAGATAGTTTTCATACATCTCTTCAACGTAGGGGGCATTACCACCAGACAGATGGGTGTTGCCGGCGTAGGTGCGATAAATTGTCTCACTCATATTTGCGCTAACCTCTGTTTCCCTTTAGGAAACTCAAGTTTGGTAAAAAAACCTCCCGCGTCACGGCTGAACCATTTGGCGGATGCGACTGTGGCGAAGGAAGGGCCTAGTAACGGTCACGAATTGTGCCACGAGATAGCCCTGCTTGCACTACATCAATAAATAATTCTTTTAGGAGATTACCCTATGGCTTATATATCCGTCGCCCTTTTTATAGAGGGCGTGGCGTTACAGCGTAGGACGGTTTACGGTATTAGGACTTGTTTCTAGCCAGCGTTTGACCCGCTCGGCATCCCCCAAACGGCTGAGTTTTCCGGCGGAATCCAAAAACACCATAATGAGCCGACGACCTGAAACTTTGGCCTGCATTACCAAGCAGCGTCCCGCTTCAGAGATATACCCCGTTTTCTGCAAACCGATTTCCCATGCGGGATTGCTCACCAACCGATTGGTGTTGCCGTAGGTCAAGGTTCGATTGCCGACATCCACTTGATGCGCCGCCGAGGTCGAAAATTCACGCAAACGCGATGAAGTACGCGAAGTGAAATCCACCAACAACGCCAAGTCTTTGGCACTGGATTGGTTGCGGCTGGAAAGTCCGGTCGGATCCACATAGCTGGTATCTTTCATCCCCAGTGACCGCGCACGCTCATTCATGGTGGCTACAAACACACCCAATCCGCCCGGATAACTGCGTCCCAATGCGTGGGCGGCACGGTTCTCACTGGCCATCAGTGCGAGGTGCAGCAACTCTCCACGGCTTAATTCAGAACCCACTTTCAAGCGCGAGCGGCTCCCCTTTTCGGTATCAATATCGGCTTCGGTGATGGTGATCATTTCATCCATCGGGAGATGGGCTTCCACTATCACCAAGCCAGTCATCAACTTGGTGATGGATGCAATGGGGAGAACGGCAGTTTCATTTTTGCGGAACAAAATTTCTTGCGTATCTTGATCCATGACCAATGCGACGCTGGATTTCAACGCCAACGGGTCTTGCTGATTCAGGTGCAAACCTGCAAGCTGCCCATACGAGGGTACAGCAGGAACGAACGCCACACGGCTCTTTGATGCTTTGACTTTGACCTTCGCATATTTTTTAGCACGATGCGAAGATTGAGGGGGTTGTGCTTGTGCTTGCAAGGGCAAGGCAAGCAATGCTGAAAAAGCCACAGCGAAACCAAGAATTTGCCAATTTTTTTTCATAGGATAAACAGGATAAGCTGAGCAAAGCTTAACAGTTTATCCAAAATTAGCGACCAAATTCCGAATTTCGCTGTAATAGGCAACAAACTGTAAATCAGTAGTCAGCTCAATGATTCTATGTGGGTATGCCTATGGAGTGCCGATTAACCTTGTGCTGCAACGCGATCGGCTTTGCTGTGCAATTTATTGAGCGCACTCAAATACGCCTTGGCAGAAGCGACCACAATGTCGGGATCCGCACCCACGCCATTGACGACGCGACCACTGTTTTGCAAGCGTACCGTCACCTCGCCTTGGCTTTCGGTCGAGCCGCTAATGGCATTCACCGAATACAGCACCATCTCTGCACCGCTTTTCACATGAGATTCAATTGCTTTGAGCGAAGCATCGACGGGGCCATTGCCTTCCGATGTTCCCTTCACTTCTTGACCATCCACGGTGAAAACCACCGAAGCCGTGGGACTCCCACCCGTTTCGCTGCGCTGCGAGAGGGCGACAAAGCCGTATTGTTCCTTGGCGTGGATGACACTTTCTTCACTCACCAACGCCAAAATATCTTCATCGAAAATCTCGCTCTTGCGATCCGCCAGTTCTTTGAAGCGGGTGAATGCGGCATTGATTTCGGTCTCGCCTTCGAGTTCAACACCCAATTCTTGCAAGCGTTGTTTGAAGGCATTGCGTCCGCTTAACTTGCCTAAAACGATTTTGTTGGCAGCCCAGCCCACATCTTCCGCACGCATAATTTCGTAGGTATCGCGGGCTTTCAACACGCCATCTTGGTGGATGCCGGAAGCGTGTGCAAACGCATTCGCGCCGACCACGGCTTTATTGGGTTGCACCACAAAACCGGTGGTTTGGCTCACCATGCGGCTGGCTGCCACGATGTGCTGGGTGTCGATACCCAATTCCAAATTGAAGTAATCTTTGCGGGTTTTAACCGCCATCACGACTTCTTCTAAGCTGCAATTACCCGCGCGTTCGCCGAGGCCATTGATGGTGCATTCAATTTGTCGCGCCCCGCCGATTTTTACGCCCGCCAAAGAATTGGCAACTGCCATACCCAAATCGTTATGGCAGTGGACTGACCAAATCGCTTTATCCGAATTCGGGATGCGTTCGCGCAGGTTTTTGATGAAGTTGCCGTACAACTCAGGAATCGCGTAGCCCACGGTATCGGGTACGTTGATGGTGGTTGCACCTTCGGCAATCACGGCTTCAATCACGCGGCAGAGAAAATCGGGGTCGCTGCGGTAACCGTCTTCGGGGCTGAATTCAATATCGCCCACCAAATTGCGGGCAAAGCGCACGGCGAGTTTGGCTTGTTCAAACACTTGGTCGGGCGACATGCGCAACTTTTTCTCCATGTGCAAAGGAGAGGTCGCAATAAAGGTATGAATCCGTGCGCGGTTGGCATTTTTCAAGGCTTCGGCGGCGCGAGAAATATCGCGGTCATTGGCACGCGACAGCGAGCAGATGGTGGAATCTTTGATGTGGTTCGCAATCAACTGCACCGATTCAAAATCGCCATTGGATGCCGCTGCAAAACCGGCTTCAATCACATCCACCTTCAAGCGTTCGAGTTGGCGGGCAATTCGCAATTTCTCATCGCGCGTCATCGAAGCGCCGGGGGATTGTTCACCATCACGCAAAGTGGTGTCAAAAATAATCAATTTATCTGCCATGTGATTTCTCCAAAGATTGAAAGGGGGAAAACAAAAAAGCCCGTTGCGGCTGCTAACGGGCTTGAGAGAAAAGGTGCGTGCGCTACTAATCCCGCCCGTATTGGCGCAGCAAAGACAGTAGTAGAGCTTGCAATTGGTGATTCATACTATCAATGTACCAGAAAATCCCGACATTCATCGTTAAATTACCGTGCTTGTAGGGAAAAAACCAATATATCCCCGCATTGCCGTCATCGCCCCAATCGCCCCGTCAATCGGAATGCCGCCCACAGTGCGAGACTGCCGAACAATGCCGCGCCCACAGCTTGCCCTATCAACACTTCTACCGCGCCGTAGTGTGCGCCCCACCACGCAAAGGGAATCGTGCCGAGGGTGGCACGTCCCCAATTAAAAGCGGTAGACCACAGCGGATGCCCCAAATTGTTGAATGCCGCATTCGCCACAAACAATGCACCGAGGAAGAAAAAGCTCGGTGCAATCCAGAGGCAGAAAGCCCGCACCATATTGGCCGCATCGTCTTGCAGAGAGAACAGTTGAATCAACGGTATGTGCAGCAATGCCAGCAGCGCCCATGCACCCGCTACCGTGATCACCATAAACCACAGACTAGCTCGCAGCCCTTCGCGCACACGGTCAAATTCTTTTGCACCCCAGTTTTGCGCCAGTACCGGCCCTACTGCCCCGCTTAATGAATAAATCAGCCCAAACGCTACCGGAGTCAGGCGTTCAATGGTTGCTTGTCCCGCCACCGCCGAAGCACCAAAGGGGGCGATGCTATATGTCACGAACGCTGCTGCTACAGGGGTTGCCAGATTCGTCAGGACTGCCGGCCCTGCCACACCAAACAATGTGCGTGCGTCTTGCCAGAAAAGTTCGCGCTCGAATCGCCCCAGCAGTTGATGCACCCGCCACGCGCCATGCAGTCCCACGCTGACCAGCACGATACGCGCGATCACCAGCACGACCGCTGCACCATCCAAACCCATTCCAAAGCCGAAGATAAAAAGCGGGTCTAGCACCGCTGTTCCTATCGCAGGAACGAGGGTTACCAGCATGGCTCGCCGCGCATCGCCCACCGAACGCAGCAGGGCGGTACACGACATACCAATCCCTAGCAGCACCGTCGAAGGGAGTGTGATGCGCAAAAAGCCCGCCGCCAGTTCCAACACGCGGCCTTCTGCGCCCAGTAGCCGCAAAAGGGGTTCGAGAAACACCAGCGTCAATGCCGATAGCAGCACGGCAATGAGGGCGGTAATCACAAGGCTGGAGGTCGCAATTCGGTGTGCATCCGCCACGCGCCGCGCCCCGATCAAACGCGAAACCACCGCCGCGATACCAATCAACAAACCAATAAACAGGGAGAGATGGAAAAATCCCACCACCCCCGCAAAGCCCACGGCCGCCGCAATCGCCGATTCACCCAGCCGCGAGATATAAAGCAGATTGATTAAATCGACCGCAAAAATAGCGACCAACCCAATCGCCCCCGTTCCCGCCATCGTGGTGATATGGCGCAGCAGCGAACCCGTGACAAAGCGGGGCTGGCTCATAGTGCCGAGCAGTCTACGCCGCCCGTAGCGCGAACCTTGATGGTGACAGGTTTGCCATTTTGGTATTTGCTCCATACGGCTTCAGGCACGCTGCAATTCCACGTTTTGTTTTGGTGCTGGAAGGTGAGTTCATAGTTTTCACTTTTCGCACCCAGCCGCTCGCCGGTATGGTTCAGTGTTTGGGGACTTAACTGGGACGTAGGCCATGTAGGAACCAAGCTATTCCCTCCCGCCAGATGGTGGGTGTTATCCGCTTTCAGGGTACGGCTCACTTGCCAGCGTTTGATTTGAAAGCGGCAGCGTTGGTCATAAACGGGTTCTTCGCGGTAACGGGGGGTGCATTCTTGGTGTTTCACAAAACTACCATCGCCTTTGTCTTGGCGCACGGTGTGGCAATCTTGCCCATCGGGGATTTTCTTCTTAGAGCGGACTTCGCGCGATTGGGTGATGCCATACGCCCCATGCGGTACGGCATCGCACCACGCGGATTCAGAGACGGGCGTTAGACGTTCGATTTGCACTTCGCGCTGCCAGTTGCGGGCGGTAACGGTCGCGGAGACATCCTGCTTGCTCGAAAAGAGTGCCATCCAAATGGTCAACAGAACTGCCACCACGCCCAATATCCACCATAGCCACCCTCGTTTTTTAGGGGCTGGCGGGGGTGCGATCGGCTTTTCAACGACTAAATCCACGGGCTTGGTTCCATCCTTGCCCGCGCCGCAGTTGGTGCAGAAATCAGCCGCCGCCGAATTGGGGGTTTGGCAATAGCCGCAATGCCAGTCGATTCCTGTAAAGCGATGGTTTTTTGCTTCTATTTCTTCGCCCTCTTGGGGGAAGTAGCGTTTTTTAGGGTCTTGCGCCGCACCGCAGACGGGGCAATGGCGCTGGCTGGTTCCAAGTAGCCCTTGGGTCTTGCATTGGGTGCAATCCCAAAGCATTTCATAAAAAATTTCTTTTTTGGCTGCTGTTTCCGTTGGCTCTGCCATAAGTGATGCCCCTGTGAAAATGCCGTAGCAATGAATTCAAGCGATTGACCGTGACGTTGATCATAAGGTTACCGCATTGGCTAGGGACGTACTACGCTGTCGGGTACATGGCTAGGCGTTCGCATTGGAAAAAGAGCGCACCAATGAAAAAACCCGCCGAAGCGGGTTTTTAGGGGGTTATCTCTGGCGGAGCAGGCGGGATTCGAACCCGCGGTGGGTTTTACCCCACGCACGCTTTCCAGGCGTGTGACTTAAACCGCTCATCCACCGCTCCTGAGATTTTTAATGATGGTCGGTGTGAAAGGATTCGAACCTTCGACCCCTTGCACCCCATGCAAGTGCGCTACCAGGCTGCGCCACACACCGAATCAGACCGCTAGTATAACCCGTGAAAGCTCAACTTTTGGCAAGTGGAGCGATTTTTTGCCGAAAAACCAGCGCCAATCCCACCAAAGAAAAGCCGCAAAAGCACACAAACGACCAGTTGGCGATCGAACCACCCAAAAAAGTCCAGTCTACTTGGCTGCAATCACCGCTCCCGCGAAAAATCATCGGGATGGCGCGTTGCAGTGGGAAACTTTCAATCATGCCGTACAAATCGCGTCCGCACGATACCACTTCTGGCGGATACCACTGCAACCATGTTTGCCGTGCTGCCACATACGCGCCGCTCATCGCCCATACCGTCATACTCACGCTACCGATGGTATGAATAAGGCTGGATCGGCTAATCCCTGCAAATAGTGCAGACAGTGCTACAAAAATAAGAGCGTATCGTTGCACAATGCACATCGGGCACGGCTCTAGCCCCACCACCATTTGCAAATACAGACCAAACGATAGCATTCCCAAGCAGGCCAAAAACACCATCCCCAGCACCTTGCGGGGAGTTTGAAAAAGACGGGCTAGATTCCCTACTGCATTCGCCATAAAAATCCTTGTAATAAGATGTGTGATTCTCTTGTAATTTTTATCCGCATTTATCTTAAACGAGGTTCTTATGAAACATATCGTCAACTGTATTAAGCTGGGCAAAGAAGCGGAAGGGCTGGCAGCTCCTCCCTATCCGGGCGCACTGGGCAAACGCATCTGGGAATCCGTCAGCAAAGAAGCGTGGGCGGACTGGTTGCGCCAACAAACCATGCTGGTGAACGAGAACCGTTTGAATCTGGCGGATATTCGCGCCCGCCAATATCTGGCACGCCAAATGGAAAATCATTTCTTCGGGGCTGGTGCCGATGCCGCACCCGGCTACGTTCCCCCAACCCCCCATGCCTGAACACCCCGCGCCAGCTAGTGGCGGGACGTGGACGGTGTTGGATGCCGATTTCGGCACGGGTCACCGTTTCACCGAAGCACTAGACGAATGGCGCACCACCCCACCCGCCCAGCGTCCGCGCACGCTGCATTATGTGGGCATCGTGCCACGGTGCGATGAGCGGGGCGTGGGCTTTCACCGCATCGTGCAGGATGACAGCGGGGTTTTTCTCACGCTGTGCGTGGGCGAATTGGCAACGGTGTTGCGGGAATTGCGGTTAGAAGCCGATACCATCCGCCTCGCGCCCGCTGATGCGTCGACACCGTGGGTGATTCCATTATTGGCACGTTGCTGCAAACGTGGCACAAAGTTGGTGATGGGCGATGAATCCTTCGCATTCGATCCGCCTTGGAACATCAAAAAGCGCAACCCTCCCCCCCCTGCACCCCGTCCTTCGCGCTGCGCGGTGGTTGGTGCGGGCTTATGCGGAGCGGCGGTAGCGCACGCATTGGCATTGCGGGGATGGGATGTTACGGTTTTCGACCGAGAGGCATCGCCTGCCCGTGCTGCGTCGGGCTTGCCGGTGGGGTTGGCGATTCCTTCCGTCTCCAAAGACGATAACCCACGCACCCAAATCATCCGCCGAGGGATTCAATTCACGCGCGAACACGCCCAGCGCCTGCTCGTTCATGGTCAAGACTGGGACAAAAGCGGCTGGATCAAACCGTGGCGGCTGGTGCAGGAATGGTTAAAACATCCTTCCATCCATTTTGTTGGGCAAACCACGATTTCATCGTTGCACCGCACGGCAGAAGGCTGGCTGGTCAATGGTGTTGTATTTAACCAAGTTATGATTGCCAATGCCGTGGAATGCGCACCACTACTGCAACCACTGCTATCATTTTTATTTCCCGTACAAGCGCTACATGGTACGATGAGCTATGGCACGTTGGCGGAAGACATCGCCGGATTGCCCACCAAACCGATTAACGGGCATGGTAGTTTTGTGGTGGATACGCAGGCCGCCCAATGGTTTGCGGGTGCAACTTTTGAAACCGATGCCACCATCGCTGCCGATAGCACCGCCCAGCACGCCTTGAATATGCAGCGGCTGCATGAATTGTTTCAGCGTTGGAATCCCGATTGGGTGCAGCAGTTTGAAGCCGAATGGGGCATGAATCCAGCGGCGGCCTTGAACCGCAGCCCTGCCATCGGACAATGGACGGCAACGCGCTGTGTCACACCCGACCGGATGCCGTGGGTAGGTTCGCTGAATGCCAGCGGTCATCACGAAGGGTTGTGGATTTGCACGGGTATGGGTTCACGCGGCTTGAGTTTGGCGGCGTTGTGTGCCGAATGGTTGGCGGCGCAAATCGGGCAAGAACCCGTGCCGCTGGAACCTTCGTTAGGGCGATTGGTGAACGTTCAACGCTTGCAAGAACGGCAGAAACCACCCCGCCGTTGACTCACAATTCTTACATCTTGTAACCACGCGGTGGCTAGGTATTGTTGCTATTTGCACGCACTTCTTCGATGGTGGTTTGCCCCATTAGCACTTTGCAAATACCGTCTTGTCGCAGGGTTTGGAAATTACCATCGCTGAATCCTTCCCGCTGAATTTGATCGGGGCGGGTGGATGTCTGAATCAAACGGCGCACACTGGGGGAGATCAATAGCAGTTCGTGCAGCCCTAACCGTCCACGCAATCCGGTGTCATTGCATTGCGGGCATCCGGTCGAGGAATAACGCAGCAGCTTGCCTTCGATACCCCCATATTGCCGAATCCACTGGGCTTCGAGTGCTTGGGGCGTGGGGCGCAATTCGGGCGGAATGGTGTGTAGATAGTCTTCAATCAACTCTTTCACGTAGTCGGGTTCGGCAATTTCGCTCTTGCGGCAGGCGTGGCACAAGCGACGTACCAGCCGCTGCGCCAACACCGCGAGCAACGAATCGGCAAAATTGAACGGGTCCATACCCATATCAATCAAACGGGTCACGGTTTCGGCGGCGCTATTGGTGTGCAAGGTGGATAGCACCAAGTGTCCGGTGAGCGAGGCTTCAATCGCAATATGCGCCGTTTCTTGGTCGCGGATTTCGCCCACCATGATGACATCGGGGTCAGCCCGTAGGAAGGATCGCAATGCCTTGGCAAACGTCCAACCGATTTTGGGATTCACTTGTACCTGCCGTAAATCGGGCTGGGTGATTTCGATGGGGTCTTCGGCCGTCCAGATTTTGCGCTGCGGTGTGTTGAGATAACCCAGCACCGAATGCAGCGTGGTGGTTTTGCCCGAACCCGTAGGCCCTACGCACAACACCATGCCATACGGACGGTTGATGACGGCATCGCGCAGGTTGCGAAAGTTGGTGGGCGATAAATCCAACCGATCCAATTCAATCGGTTTAGCGGACGATAGCAAACGCATCACCACATCTTCCAGTCCGCCCGTGGTGGGGATGGTGGCAATGCGCAATTCCAGCTTTTTATCGGCGACAAATTGGGCGAAGTTAATTTTCCCGTCCTGCGGCTTGCGGCGTTCGGAAATATCCAAATCCGCCATGATTTTCAAACGTGCCAGCAGCGCCGATTTGTAGGTGTGCGGTAGTTCGAGGTAGGGCGACAACACGCCATCGCGCCGAAAACGGATTCGGGTTTTGTACGGAGCAGGGCGGGTCTCAATGTGAATATCGGATACACCCTGCGCATGGGCTTCCACAATCATTTGGTTGACCAAGCGCACTAAAGAGTTATCGGATTGTTCAATCGGTTTTTCTTTTTGCGCCTCGCGGGCGACATCTTGCTCCAGCGTTTCGAGCAACTGGTTGGTAGTTCCTGACGATTGGGGCTGGTGTGCGTGTTTAATCGCTAAATCGGCAGTGTGGGTTGCATCGAATGCCAGTGATTTATCGTTTATTTGTCCTAATTTGCCGTAAGCCTTTTGCTGCGCTTTGACGATGCGGTCGGCATCCGCCAACACTGCCGCGATACGGGCTTGGAGGATAAATTCCAATTCATCCAACGTAGCACGCAGGGTTGGGTCGGTCATGGCGATGACCCATGTATTCCCGCGCCGCATCAAGGGCATGATGTGCAGGCGTTGCGCCACCGCAAACGATATTTTGAGCGTAACTTCTGCCTGAATCGGGAAGACAGTAGGGTCGACCACCGGATAGCCCATTTTGCGCACCAGTGCGGTATTCAAATCATTCTGGGTGATAAAACCCATGCCCCGCAGCAGTTGCCCAAGGGGGGCGGAACGATCCGTTTTTTGCTTTTCCAGTGCGCTATCGAGTTGATGTTGGTTGATATAACCCAGCCGCAAAAGTGCCTCGCCCACCCGAATCATGGGCATACGGGATTGCTTTTCCAGTGCTTGTAGAAGTTTTTCGGGGGTGGTGATGAGTTCACCGATCAAATAATCATCCAATTCACGGTGCGGAGGAGGAGCCGATACAGTCGGTGCTATGGGTTTTTCAACGCCTGCTTCAACGGCGTGTTCAATGACTGGTTCAATAACTGGTTCAGTGGGTTTTTCTGCTACTTTGTCGTGTTCTGATTCGCCATCCAGCCCCACCACCGATGATTCGCTCCACACGGGGATGGAATCAACGTAAAACGCATAAGGTGGCGCAGACCAGTACAAACCGGACGGCTTTTCAGGCGATTTTTCGGTGGAATCTGGCATAACAATCGGGATCAGGTTGAGGTTGAAAGAAAGGGGAGGCGGGCTTTAGTTTTAGTTGGAACGCAAGGTGAGTTGCACCAATGTCTGGTTCAGCAGGACATAGGCAATTTCGCCAAACGTCATCGGCCCCGTAATTTGTCCGGTTTGCTTGCCTTCTAACCCTGAATAGAGGTAATTCAAGACGCAGTTGCACGCAAATTGGGTGTTGCTTAACAACTGGGTCGCCGCTTGGGTTTGGAAGGCATCCTCGTAGCTGCCCGAAAAAGGGCGTGCTAATTTGTACTGCACACGGGGGAATACGGGGGCGTAGAGCGTGACTACATCGTTGGCTACGTCAATTGTTTTAATCGAGACGTTGATCAGCGCACCGCTGTAATTGGCCACAATCGGCAGGCGGGTGTCGTGCTTGATGTGTTGCAAGTAGTTGGCAAAAGATGTCAAGCGACCATTGACGCGGCAGCGTTCGATCTCAAACCCCCCTTGATCAAACTCCAAAGCATCGCCATACCCTTGGCTAAACAGGTTCACGATTTGGATTTGTGCCACCACACTCTCCGGCAGTGGAACGTGCATGACCACCGCCATGTTGTCCAACAGCTCGGTGGTGCGACCATCGCGTACTTTGGGTGTGCATTTACCGGCATCGTCCAAATGAATGCCTGAAATCCAGCCTACCACGGGTTTCACAAACATATCGTCATACTGCTGAGCGTTTTGGGCGTATTCGAAATGCACATCCGAAAAGGCGGGCAAAACGGCGACGGTATAGCCATTTTCAGGGGCTTCCACGCAAATTTGCGACAACGTGGCGGCATCGTAAATCGCAATGAACGGCTCGAAATCATCTTCCCAGCGAATGGGGGTGACGAACACATCTTTGCGGGTGGTCACGCCCCCGTTTTGTCCCATAAAGTAGGGAATGGTTCCGCCGATCCAGTTACCGCAGGGCAGGGATGTCAAGACATCTTCATTCGCAGCAATGATCAAAAAAGCACCGCTATCGATCAAAACCGTGGCATTTTCACGGGACAAAAGACGGGAGGGCAAAGCGGTATATTTTTTCGATTTCATACAGCCACATCCTTCATCAAATAGCTACGAATTTGTGCCAATTCATAGTCCAAACTGCGCGAGTTACGCACCAGAAAACGCAACAATTCGCGTACTTTGAGTTCCACCACATCGGGGGTCGGTTGCTCGGCGACTTGGGAACGTAGCTTGGTCAGCAGTAATTGAAGACCCAAGGCCTTGATTTGAATGTTGATTTCCCCGCGAATCAGGCGCTCCCAAACGTTTTGGCTGATACTTCCCAATACATCACTGCTGTCAATCGACAGGGGTCGGTTGGTGGCTGCCGAAGTCGGTGCATTTCCCGCCGATGCCTCTAACGCATTCGTTTTGCTCTCGTCGACTTTACGCTCAAGGGCGAATTTGACCTTCCAGACATCGGAAAAATCCACCCCCAGCAAATCCGCAATCACCGCTAAATCGGTACCTTTGCTGATGCTGAGTCCAATATGCTTCATCATGCGGTTGGTGAAGGGCTGTCCGGGTTGGCCCAGCCACGGTAATTGGTGGTGGCGTGCTTCGAGAATGTCGGTGGTATGGATGATGCAGGTGTAATCCATGCAGTTCAAATGCCGCCAACGCATTTCTTCTACCCCCAGTGCAGAATCGATCATGGTAGAAGACGATGATTGATTGGGTGACCAACGCCGAAAAATTCCTTTTTTCATCTCCTGCGGTGGATGCCGTGTCAGCCAGAGATGCAGCATTTTTGCCATAGAGTCAAATCGAAAACTCACAATTCTCCACGGGGCTGAAATACCTGCCGCTGCTTGAAGCCATTGATTGGATGGGTCTGACATTTTTATTTCATGCTCCATACGTCATACTTGATAGTCTTCATTATGTCTAACTTATGCTTATGTCAAACATCGCGGCTTTGAGAAAAAGTTACGAACGTGCCGAGCTGGATGAGTCCTCCTCCCACGCGAATCCACTGCAACAATTCGACCAATGGTTTCAAGAAGCACTCCATTCGGAAGTCCCTGAAGCCAATGCCATGACCGTCGCCACGGTGGGCAGCGACCTGCGTCCTTCGACCCGCATCGTGCTGATTAAAAACTACGATGCCAACGGTATCGTGTGGTTCACCAATTACGACAGCCGCAAGGGGCGTGAGCTGGCGGGTAATCCGTTTGCCGCGCTGCAATTCCATTGGGTAGAGTTGGAACGGGTGGTGCGGATTGAAGGTGTGGTCGAAAAAGTCAGCGCAGAAGAAAGCGACACGTACTTTCATTCCCGCCCCATGGATTCGCGCATTGGTGCGTGGGCATCGCCCCAAAGTCAGGTGATTAGCGGTCGTGGCGTGCTGGTTGCCAATGCCGCCCGATACGGAATGCAATTTTTGTTACAACCACCACGTCCCCCGCACTGGGGCGGGTATCGTTTGAAACCCACGCGGTGGGAATTTTGGCAAGGGCGCAAGAGCCGTCTACACGACCGCTTGCGTTATCGCCCTGCCAAGGGTGCTGACGCTGCCGATGATGGCGCATGGATTCGAGAGCGTTTAGCGCCCTAACCTTTTCCTATCTGTACGGTATCCACTATGAACGCTGCATGGTTGCCCGCAATGCCTCGGTGAGGATGCCAAGGCTTTCCGCCAAGTGCGCTCGGGTCTCAATGCTGTGTGGAATCTTTTTGGCGTTTTTGCCATGCAATGCTTGCTGCAAATCTTTTTGTAGATGGGTAGCGTGCAGGCGCAGCAGGCTTAAAGCATCGCTGGGCAGGGCGGATGAACCTTTGGTCAAAATCGTTTGCAGGCGTTTCAGGTGTTCGCGTTGCAAATTGCGCCGCAGGGCATCAATTTCGCTGCCAGTAGCCAATTCTTTCCAGATGCTGGACTGCAAGGTTTTATAGACTTCGTTCAACGAAATCATGCCCTTTTGCTGCTGGGGGGGCAGGTAGTTGGGTAAATCCAATAAACGCTGGGCGGTTCCGGCAGCTAATAAACGATCCATAGCGGTGGTTTGGGTGCGCAATACCGCTGAGCGCAAATCCACCAATCCCCCGCGTTCCCACTCGTTGTAATCGACCGTTAAATGGGACAAAAATTCCGGCTTGAAGCGGAACGAATCGGCGCTAAACAAACCCGTGGCCAAAAACTGCAAGGCCTCGCGCTGCTTGGCGGGTTCGACGGGCGTGAAGCTGGCGCGGGATGTGGTTCCGGGCAGATCGCGCACCGCAATCATGCCGCCCACGTATTTGCCGACCAATTCTGCCGCGCGTTGCAACTGGCTAAAACCCGCCAGCAGCGAACGGCGTTGGCGCAGCGGGTCATCGCCGGCTTGCGGTTTTCGGTTTTGAATGCGTTCCCACAATTCCTGCGAGAGTTTGAGGCGTTTGCGGTAATACGCTAGCGGGTCATCACCCAAATCGAAACGGTTGGCGAGCGGGTCAATGCCTTCACTACCGCCAAAACCTCCGGCATCGCTGTCATCGGCGTAGGCGAGTGCGGGTTCGGTACTGCGGGCGGCAATGGCGGCGAGTTCGGCTTTTTCCGCTTCGGGCGTAAGAGATGGAAGGGGCTTGTATGCGTATTCAATCGCCCAATAATCGTAAGCGCCCAATGTTTGGTTGGTATACGCGCCTTGCTGCTCGCCCTGTAGCGCAAGGTTGTAGGCGTTGTAATCCATCACCGAGCCGGAGATACCGTATTTTTGAGTGAACGCAGGGTCTTGCAACTGCGCCTGCGTGACGGTGGTGGAGGCTTTGAAGTTGTGTTTCAAGCCCAGCGTATGCCCTACCTCGTGCATGATGACATCGGTGATGACGGATTGCACAAAGGCTTCGGCTTCGGGGCTATTGGGTTCGATGTCGCCGCGTGCTTCGAGCATATCCAGTGCAAAGTGCATTTCAGAAGCTGCTTCCGCTGCGTAAGTGCAAGCATCGTGGGCATGATGGGATGGATTCTTTGCATCTTCCACAATAAAACGGCGGGAACTGCGGGCGAAAACATCGCTCATACCAATATCGGCATCCAAAATCTCACCGGTACGGGGGTCGGCGTGGTGTGGGCCGACGGCAAATCCTACATCCGCACCCACAAACCAGCGGATGGACGCATGACCCGCATCCAGCGTATCCCAATCGGCATCGGCGGGCTGGTCGCGGACTTCGATGGCGTTGGGGAAGCCGATACGGGCAAAGGCTTTATTCCATTCCAGCACACCCACCCGCACCGCAGCACGGTATTTTTCAGGAATGTTTTTATCCAACCAATAGACGATGGGCTGAATGGGTTTGCCCTGTTCTTGTTCTAAACGCCAACGCTTGATGAAATGGACTTTGGGATTGGGCTTGGCATCGCCGCTTAAATCGGTAAACGATTCCATGAAATGCCCCAAACGCGGATCGCTCGGGCGCGGACGCATGGGCGTTTCCGGTAGCGCTAAAAAGTTGTAAACGTAGCTCACAAAAAAGCTGCGCGGATCGGGCGTGGATTGGGGTGGGGTCGGCGTGGGAATGGGTGGCGGCGTTAAAGGCGGCGCAGGAATACGGGGCGTAGAAAAATGCACCCGTGCCGTGAGCGTGCTTAAATTGTTGCTCGCGCGGGTGGATTCGATAAAGGAAGTCGCTTTATCCAGCGTGTAGGACAGCCGGTAAGCGGCTTCGATGCGGGTGGAGTAACTGGGAATATCGGCCAATAAAAAACTGGCATCAATCAATACCGAACGGCGTTCGGGGTGTTCTTGGCTCAATACGGCTGCGGAAGCAATCAGGCTGGGGGAAAACGCTTGTGCCACCGCTCGCTTTGCACCATTTTCTGCGCCACCCTCAGCGCGAAACTTGGTATTCAGGGCAATGAGTTGCAATTGGTTACCATTACCGCCCTTTTGACCGTTACCTGTGCGCCGCCATTCCACCATCCAACTATTCCCCATTTGGCTGGCGTATAACCCCCGTTCTCCGACTGAGTTGGCGATATTGGCACTGAATAAAAAGGGTTTATTGAGTGCCGATTGGGGAATCTCTAACCACACCTTATCGTCTTTGCGCCAAATGGGAAAGAGGCCATCTTGTTGCTTGGCATCTTTAATCACGTCGGCAAACGGTTTCAACGCCGCAGGGTCTGACGGTTTTGCCGCTGCGGGATTGGGTGCGGTGGCAGAAGGGGCGGCGGTGGGGGCTGTAGAACAGGCACTGATCCCCAGCACTGCAAAAGTAGATACCAAGAGAGAAGACAGGGTACGGGGACGAAAGTGGGGGGTAGAGTAGGCCAAGTGATGACTCCAGATTACAAATTTTCGATACGTTAGAATTGTCGGTTACCCGGAAACGAATGGGGAACGAATCAAGGACGATTCTCGTTCTCTACTATCCCATACATTCACTTGTTTCCCCCCCATTTCACCCCTATTAGTGGGGTATTACATTCAAACAAACACAAGCTAAACATAAGCTGAAATTTAGGAGTCTTATCGTGACTGTTACTGTTGAAACGCTGGAAAAATTGGAACGCAAAATTACCCTGTCTCTGCCACTGGGCGGAATTCAGTCGGAAGTGGATGCACGCTTGCGCAAATTGGCACGCACGGCCAAGATGGATGGTTTCCGTCCCGGCAAAGTACCCATGAATGTGGTATCGCAACGCTATGGCTACTCGGTGCAAATGGAAGTGATGAACGACAAAATCGGTGCTGCATTTGATGCCGCCGTGCGCGAAGCCCAACTGCGTGTTGCTGGCCAGCCCAACATCACTCCCAGCGCAGCATCGCCTGCTGATATGGTGAATTTTGATGCCGTGTTTGAAGTATTTCCCGATGTCGTGATTGGTGATTTGTCGGCAGCAGAAGTAGAAAAGCTGCAATCCGAAGTCACCGAAGAAGCCATTGACAAAACCGTGGACATTCTGCGCAAACAACGCCGCACCTTCGCGATTCGCGCCCAAGAAGATGGCGTGGAAACCGGTGACCGCGTAACGGTGGATTTTGAAGGCAAGATCGACGGCGAACCCTTTGCAGGTGGTAAAGCGGAAAACTTCCAGTTCATCGTAGGCGATGGGCAAATGCTGCGTGAGTTTGAAGAAGCCGCTGTGGGCATGAAACAAGGCGAAAGCAAAACTTTCCCCTTGGCGTTCCCCGCTGAATACCACGGTAAAGATGTGGCTGGCAAAACTGCCGACTTCATGGTCACTATCAATAAGGTAGAAGCCGCACACCTGCCCGAAGTGAATGCCGAATTGGCTAAATTCTTGGGTATTGCCGATGCCACCGTGGAAGGCCTGCGCACAGACATCCGTACCAACTTGGAACGCGAAGTGAAAAACCGCCTGCTTGCCCGTAACAAGCAAGGGGTTTTGGAAGCGTTGCTCGCCAAATCCGAGTTTGATTTGCCAAAATCCAGCATTCAAGCAGAAATCGAACGTCTGGTAGCCGGTGCGCGTGCCGATATGAAACAGCGCGGCATGAAAGATGCCGATACCATGCCCATCTCGGAAGAATTCTTCCGTGCGCAAGCCGAAAAACGTGTGCGTTTGGGCTTGTTGGTGGCACAGTTGGTGCGTGAAAACAACCTCTTTGCCAGCGCCGAACAAGTTAAAGCGCAGGTCGAAGAAATGGCAGCCAGCTACGAAAATCCAGCCGAAGTGGTGCGTTGGTACTACGGCGATCAACAACGTTTGGTCGAAATCGAAGGGGCTGTAGTGGAGAAAAACGTCACTGATTTCGTTTTGGCGAATGCCAAGGTCACCGATAAAGCGGTAACCTTTGACGAATTGATGACGCAAGTCTAATCGCAAGCGTTTTCGGACTTACGGGACTGACGATAAGGCTGTTCTTTTGCTGTTGAATGAAAATAGGAATAATATGAATAGAAGCATGATGGAACCCCAAGGGCTGGGCATGATTCCAATGGTGATTGAGCAGTCGGGTCGCGGTGAACGGTCTTATGACATTTATTCGCGCCTGCTGAAAGAACGGGTCATCTTTTTGGTCGGCCCCGTGCATGATCAGGTAGCGAATTTGGTCGCCGCACAACTCTTGTTTTTGGAAAGCGAAAATCCCGATAAGGATATTTCGTTCTACATCAATTCCCCGGGCGGTTCGGTGAGTGCGGGCATGGCGATTTTTGACACCATGAACTTCATCAAACCCCAAGTCTCTACCTTGTGTATGGGCATGGCGGCCAGCATGGGTGCATTCTTGTTGGCGGCGGGCGCAAAGGGCAAACGCTTTTGCTTGCCCAATTCCAAGGTCATGATTCACCAACCATCGGGTGGCAGCCAAGGTCAGGCGACAGAGATTGAAATCGCTGCGCGTGAAATCCTGAAAACCCGTGAACAGTTGAACCAAATTTTGGCCGAGCGTACCGGACAATCGTTGGAACGCATTGCCCGTGATACCGAGCGAGATTACTACATGTCCGCTACCGAGGCGCAGGAATACGGGATCATCGACCACGTTATTGCCAAACGCAGCTAAGTCTCGTACCCTGCCTGCCATTACCCACGCCATCGCCGCAATAGTGCCTGTGATACTTTAGCAGTTCAGCAGGCATTTTTTATTTCAGTATTTAAGCAAATATCAAGCGAATATCCCATGACTGAGAAAAAAGGTTCCTCCAACGAAAAAACCTTGCACTGCACTTTTTGTGGAAAAAGTCAAGACGAGGTGAAGAAACTGATTGCAGGCCCTGAAGTTTATATTTGCGATGAATGTATTGAACTGTGTAACGAAATAATCCATGATGAATCTTCTACCGGTGTAACAGATACCACCGGAAAAAGTAAAAGCGATTTACCCACGCCTTCTGAAATAAAAACCAATTTAGACAATTACGTCATTGGGCAGGAAACGGCGAAGAAGATTTTATCGGTTGCAGTTTATAACCATTACAAACGCCTGCGCCATCAAGAAAAATCCAAAAAAGACGATGTGGAATTATCCAAAAGCAATATCTTGCTGATTGGCCCCACGGGTTCCGGCAAAACATTGCTGGCACAAACCTTGGCGCGGATGCTGAATGTTCCTTTTGTGATGGCCGATGCCACCACGCTCACCGAAGCGGGCTATGTGGGCGAGGATGTGGAAAACATCATCCTCAAACTCTTGCAAAGCTGCAATTACGATGTGAATTTGGCACAGCGCGGCATTGTGTATATCGACGAAATTGACAAAATTTCCCGCAAGTCGGATAACCCTTCCATTACCCGCGATGTATCGGGCGAAGGGGTGCAGCAAGCCCTCTTGAAATTGATTGAAGGCACGATGGCCAGCGTTCCCCCCCAAGGTGGACGTAAGCATCCCAATCAGGATTTTGTGCAGGTGGATACCACCAACATCCTCTTTATTTGCGGCGGCGCATTTGCTGGATTGGATAAAGTAATTGAAAACCGTACCGAAGCCTCTGGAATGGGCTTTTCGGCGAAGGTCACCAGCAAGCAACAACGCAGTCTGACCGATTTATTCCGCGAAGTAGAACCCGAAGATTTGATTAAATTCGGTTTGATCCCTGAATTGGTGGGGCGCGTTCCGGTGGTGGCAGCCTTGGCGGAGCTTACCGAAGATGCGTTGGTGCAGATTTTGACTGAGCCTAAAAACTCCCTCGCCAAACAATTCACCAAACTCTTGGCGATGGAAGGCGTTGGGTTGGAGATTGATTCCACCGCATTGCGTGCGATTGCCAAAAAAGCATTGGTGCGCAAAACGGGAGCGCGTGGATTGCGTTCGATTTTGGAGCAAGCACTGCTGGATACGATGTATGAATTACCCAATCTGAACGATGTGGAGCGGGTGGTGTTGGATGCCAACTGCATCGAAAACCGCACAATGCCCCAACTGGTGTACCGTGAAACGACTTCCGCTGCGTAAAACTATGTCCAATTACACACCGTTGCCTTCCAAGCCTATCACCCTGCCCTTGCTGCCTTTGCGCGATGTGGTGGTTTTTCCGCACATGGTGATTCCCTTGTTTGTGGGACGTGCCAAAAGCATCAAGGCGCTGGAAGCCGCCATGAACGACAATCGGCAAATCATGCTGGTAGCGCAAAAAACACCGGCAAGAGATGAGCTGGTGATTGCCGATATGTTCGATGCCGGCTGTATCGCTACCGTACTTCAAATTTTGAAGTTGCCCGATGGAACGGTCAAAGTTTTGATTGAAGGGCAACAACGCGCTGCCGTTAACTTGATTGAAGAAGGCGAATCCTTTTTCTCAGCCACCCTCACCCCTTGCAATCCAGCGCGTGAAACGATTAAAGCCACATCCGCCAGCCGCGTGGAAGCATTGCGCCGTGCGGTGATTCTGCAATTTGAAAATTACGGCAAACTCAATAAAAAAATCCCGCAAGAGATTTTGAATTCCATCGCCAGCATCGAAGATGTAGGCCGGATGACCGATACCGTTACCGCCCATTTGCCGCTCAAACTGGACAATAAACAAACCATTTTGACGCTGATTCCGATTAAAGATCGCTTGGCGAAATTGTTGGAATTCATTGAGCGCGAAGTCGATGTCCTCAATGTCGATAAAAAGATTCGTGGACGTGTCAAACGTCAAATGGAAAAGCATCAGCGTGACCATTATTTGAATGAGCAAGTAAAAGCCATTCAAAAAGAATTGGGCGACGGTGAGGACGGTGCGGATATTGAAGAAATTGAGAAAAAAATCAAAGCCGCCAAAATGCCCAAAGAGGCATTGAAAAAAGCCGAGAACGAACTCAAAAAGCTCCGCCTGATGTCACCCATGTCGGCAGAAGCCACGGTGGTGCGCAACTATATTGATGTCTTAACCGAGTTACCGTGGTCGAATAAAACCAAAATTAAACACAATCTCGCCCATGCCGAGGATGTCTTGAATGCAGACCATTTCGGACTGGAAAAGGTAAAAGAGCGGATTTTGGAATACCTCGCGGTTCAGCAGCGTATCGACAAACTCAAAGCGCCGATTTTGTGTTTGGTGGGGCCGCCCGGCGTGGGTAAAACCTCGCTCGGACAATCCATCGCCAAAGCTACGGGTCGTAAATACGTGCGCATGGCACTGGGTGGTATGCGCGATGAGGCGGAAATTCGTGGGCATCGCCGTACCTATATCGGCGCATTGCCGGGCAAGGTGTTGCAAAGTCTCTCTAAAGTCGGAACCCGTAACCCGCTTTTTTTGCTCGATGAAATCGACAAACTCGGTTCGGATTTTCGCGGTGACCCCAGTAGCGCCCTGCTGGAGGTGTTAGACCCTGAACAAAATCACAAGTTCGGCGACCATTACGTGGAAGTGGATTTCGACTTGAGCGATGTGATGTTTGTGGCAACCTCCAATTCCATGCGGATTCCAGCCCCGCTTTTGGATCGGATGGAAGTGATTCGCCTTTCGGGTTATACCGAAGACGAAAAAGTGAATATCGCCCTCACTTATCTATTGCCCAAGCAAATGAAGAACAACGGCGTACAAGAATCCGAAATGCAAGTAGAAGACAGTGCCGTGCGCGACATTGTGCGCTACTACACGCGTGAGGCGGGTGTCCGCTCTTTGGAACGGGAACTCTCGAAAATCTGCCGTAAAGTGGTCAAGGGTTTGCTTTTGAAGAAATTGCAACCCCAAGTCCAAGTGAATGCTGATACGCTCCCCGAATACTTGGGCGTGCGCAAATACACATATGGACGTGCGGGGCAACAAAACCAAGTCGGTCAGGTTGTCGGTTTGGCGTGGACGGAAGTGGGTGGCGATTTGCTGACCATTGAAGCCGCACTGACCCCCGGAAAAGGCAGCATTACCCGCACTGGCTCGTTAGGGCATGTGATGAAAGAATCGGTTGAAGCCGCACGCACCGTGGTGCGCAGCCGCGCCCACCGCTTAGGCATCCCCGATGCGATTTTTGACAAGAGAGATATTCACATCCATGTTCCCGATGGCGCGACCCCCAAAGATGGCCCCAGTGCCGGTGCTGCGATGGTGACCGCATTGGTATCTGCCTTAACGGGTATTCCTATCCGTGCCGATGTTGCGATGACGGGTGAAATCACCTTGCGCGGAGAAGTAACCGCCATCGGTGGATTGAAAGAAAAATTGCTGGCCGCCTTGCGTGGTGGAATCAAAACCGTTTTGATTCCAGAAGACAACGTGAAAGACCTGCAAGAAATCCCGAACAATGTGAAAAATGGCTTGGAAATTGTGCCGGTGCGTTGGATTGATAAGGTGTTGGAACTGGCCTTAGAGTCGCTCACCACCCCTCTACCAGAACAAGAGGTGTTACCCGCTGCGGTGACCGCACCTGTGGCCGAAGCACCCACTGCACTGAAACATTGAGAAAAAAGCAGAATTTGGTAAAAACGGCGAAAAAAGGCGTTATAATTTCGTTCATAACGCGGGAATAGCTCAGTTGGTAGAGCGCAACCTTGCCAAGGTTGAGGTCGAGAGTTCGAGACTCTTTTCCCGCTCCAAATTCCATAAAAAAGGGAAGCATATGCTTCCCTTTTTTCTCGAAAACGAGAAAATGGCGCGGTAGCAAAGCGGTTATGCCCCGGATTGCAAATCCGGTTAGTCCGGTTCGACTCCGGACCGCGCCTCCAGTGTTCTTGCCCGAGTGGTGAAATAGGTAGACACATCGGACTTAAAATCCGCCGCTACGTGAATAACGGGCGTACCGGTTCGATTCCGGTCTCGGGCACCACATCACCGTATCACAGCGTTTCACAACGTATCAGAACCCGCGTATCTCCTAGGTACAGCGGGTTTTTCTTTGTTGGAAGGTTTGCATTCACGATGTCTTTTTCATATTAAGT